>Ga0210400_10004350_pt1 | contig 12294 bp, 18 predicted proteins | sample IncBWH26MmetaG_FD_155456 | JGI IMG/M metagenome (GOLD analysis project Ga0210400, IMG submission 155456) | Forest soil microbial communities from Barre Woods Harvard Forest LTER site, Petersham, Massachusetts, United States - Inc-BW-H-26-M | ecosystem: Environmental > Terrestrial > Soil >...
CGTGTCGCACACCTGGGCGGTGACGTGCTTCAGCACCGCCAGCGCCTCCGCGAGCGACGCAATGTGATCGCACGTCGAGTCGATGTCCCGGAGGACTCGCTCCGTCATCGCCGCACCGCCCGCCAGCGCGCGGGCGACGGCGATGTGCCGGTCACGCAGCAGACCAACCGCGAGCATGGCTTGCATCGACCGCCCTCGCGCCGCGTGGCGTGCCAGCTCCAAGAGCTGCGTCGTCACGCCCGCTAAAGCGGATACCACGACGATCGGTCGCTCCGCTAATCGATCGCGTACGATCGCCGCCGCACCCTGGAGCGCTGGCCCATCTTGCTCTGATGTACCGCCGAACTTGACAATGAGCATGATCTAACCCGAAGAGCCATCGGTGAGGACCGGGGGAAACCGGTACTCCGGAAGCAGCCGCCTGCCACGCATGCCGCGAACCCGCCGCGCATAGGCAGGCACTCCCATTAACAGACGCACGCCGATGCGCGCGTATGCATGGCGCCGCCGGTCCGACACGTTGGCGAGCCCCCAGCCGGTTCCGGAAGTCCCGCGAGTACGCGACACAGTGCGGCAAGCGCTGGCGCGGCCGTGCGTGGCGCCAGCGCGTCGGGTCCACTGGCAACGTCCAGCGCGAGCTGGATCGTCGACGCAACGCGTCCCGTCCCCCATCGCGCCCCCCGCGTCCGGAACAACTGCGCCCGAGCCTCGCTCGGCACGATGATGTGGAACGTGCCGCCCTCGTCGGCGCGCCTCATGTCCAACCGCCGGTCGAGACGCGCGCACGCCAGATCGAACTCACGCAAGGTGACGTAACACACGCGATGCAGCGGCGTCCCCGGCGCGATCCCCGCGAGCACCGCGCCGGCACCGCCCGTCCACGTCCAGTCGATCCCATGCCACACGCTGCCAAGCATGGACACGAGCGCCGGCCAGGCCAGCCCGACGTGAAACGATTGCGTGACCTGCGCCGTCGCGTCCCAGGACCGGATCCAGTCGTCGAGCGCCCCGAGCCGATCGACCAGTCTGAGCGCACGTTGTTGGCGCTCCACATATCCCAGGGTAGAGAGGCGACTCGCGATCCGGCATACGGTGGAGAGATGCAACGCCGTGCGCGTGGCGATCGCCTCGAGCGCCACGGCAGGCGGATCACTGCGGCCCTCGGATTCCGCGAACAGATCGCGAAGAACGAGTGAGGTCAGCGGACCGAACGGATCCGTTCGCAACGCAGAGCGAGAAGTCACTGCCCCGATGTCGCTCCGCGTGACGCAAATGGCTCGCGCGCGCCGCACCGCCAGACGACGTGCCGAGCAACCTTCTCAGCGATCCGACAAGCCGCTTGTTCCCGACAACCGCGCACGGATGATCCAAAAAGAGGACACTGCCCCATAGCAGTGCGTCCGACACGACGCCGACGGCGACACGCCGAGAATCGCGTGGCACTATGTGGCACTACACGGAAGACACCTAGGGGGCGCGCTGCCCCTACCTGCCCTCCTGACATCGGTGGTAAACAATCGTCGCCGTGCGGAAGTCGCACACGACCCACACCAACGACGTGACACCCGCTAGTCCGCGCAGAGGCGTTCCATACGGTCCCAGGACGCCGCCCTCCCAGCGCCCACCTGGTGGACGACGACTGACGCGGCCAGCATCGCGAAGGCGCAGGCCTCGGCCCCTGCACTGCCCCCCGCACTGAGGGCTGCGGCAAGCGCCGCGGTCACCGCGTCGCCGCCGCCGACCGGATCAGTCGTCCCGCGGGCGGGCAGCGCAGGCGCGTCGACGATCGTGCCATCTCGGTCTGCGCCAATGATCCCCCCCACGCCCAGCGTCACGTAGACCGACGCGTCCCGCTCCCGCGCAAACGCCGCCACGGCCACATGGCGCGGCGGTTGGCCGGTGAGCGCGGCGAACTCCGCCGCGTTCACCCTGAGGCCAATCGGGGGAGGATACCGCGTGAGCCCACGCTGACCATCGGCGATCACCACGAGATCGGGCCGCGCACGCGCCACCTCGGCAACGGCCAGCAACACCGTCGCCGACACCACGCCCTCCCCGTGGCGACCAACCGCATCCATCACGACGATCGCGTCCACGTCGGCGGCGACGATCTGCACCGCCTGCGCAAGCCGCGCCACGAGCCTCAGCGGCGTGGCCGTCCAGTTCTTGAAGTCGATCCGCTCGAGCTCACGCAGCCGGCCGGTGGCGTCGGTGACCACCAATCGCACGGAGGCGCACGTGCGCCGCACCGGCGTGTGCAGAAAATGTCGCAGCCGGACCCCATCGCACCGGCGCAGCAGCAGCCGCATCCGGTGCCCCTCGGTGTCGTCGCCCGCGAAGCCGATGGGGATGATCCGTCCAACGCCCATCGCGGAGAGGTTGGCGACAATCGCGCCCGCCGCACCCAATACCGCACGCGCACCGACCACATTGTGCACCGCGAGCCCGGTCTCGATCGATCGCTCCTCGCGCGCCGGGTCGATCTCGAGAAAGCGGTCGAGTCTGAAGTCGCCGACCACCGCCACCGACAGCCCTCGGAAGTGTCCCGCGATCGCACGCAGGCGGTCCCGGGTCATCAACGTCATCGGAGGGAGGCCGGCGAAATGCGCATCCGGCGCGCAGGATGCCGCGCGCCGACTGACGACGCAAGTGCGACGTATCGTTCGGTACCAATGTTACGCGTCGATGTCTGGGACGCCGCGGTGTAACGGCATTCGACCTCACCGAATGTACGGCTGCCAAACGTTACAGCCCGGCCTCCGCACATCCGTGTTCGGACGACGTAGCTTCTCGCCCCATGACTCCCGAGCGCGGCTGGACACTCGAATGCGACAGTGTCGACACCTTCATCACCGAGGACGGCGGCCACATCGGCCCGGTGACCTTCACACTCCCCACGGGCCACGTACACGTGATGCGCGGAGACGTCTTCTGCCTGCCCTATGGCACAAACGGCGACACCCCGCACGGCGACACCGCCAACGCCCGATGGTCCAAGGAGTGCGCCTCGCCCACGACGCTGCACCTCTCGCTCCACACGCGCGGGCCCACCGGCCGCGTCGACAAGCGCATCGCAGTGAGAGATGGCCACACCGCCCTCTACACCGAGCACATCATCACCGGAATGACCGGCCCGATGTGCCTCGGCCACCACACGCGCCTGGAGCTGCCCGATGAACGTCACGCCGGCCGTATCTCCACGAGCCGATGCACCTGGGGCCAGGTCCGTCCCACGCCCATCGAATGCTGGACCACGGGCGGCCACTCCGCCCTCACACCCGGCGGGCGCTTTCGCTCGCTCCTCGCGGTCCCCACGTCGACAGGTGGCCTGGTCGACGTCTCGCGCTATCCCGCGCGCCCCGGCGCCGAGGATCGCCTCATGGTCGCCTCCCTCGCCGCGGTCCGGTTCGCCTGGACCGCCGTGACCGTGGCAGGCCAGCAGTACGTTTGGTTCGCTCTCCGCGACCCCCACGTCCTCCGGTCCACCGTCATGTCCTTCTCCAACGCCGGCCGCCCCGACGCCTCAGGGTCGAGCCGCGACGCCAACGTCTTGGGCCTCGCCGACGTCACCGCCTACTTTGACTACGGCCTCGCCGAATCCGCCCGCCCCAACGTCCTCGCGCGTCGCAGAATCCCCACGACCGTGTGCCTCTCCCCCGATCGGCCCTTCGTCGTCCGCCAGATCACCGCCGTCGCCCCACTCCCCCGCGGGTTCGACGTCGTCCAAACGATGCGCCGCACCCCCCGCGGCCTCACGCTCACCGCCGCCAGCGGCCACCGCGTCGCCGCGCCCCTCGATGTCGGGTTCCTCTGGCGGTCATAGACGCACCTGACGCGAGGGGCGACCTCAGACGCCACCCGCGTCGAGGCCCTTCGGTGGCCGGTTCACATCGTGCAGAAGCCGCCGGAGATGCCACTCCAACTCCTCGACATCGAATGGCTTGATCAACAGCGGGCATCCGGTCCGCGCGCTAACGTCTCGCACCCCATCCCCAATGTCTCCGGTGATGAACACCGTCCGATGCGTGAGGTGCGGTTGATGGGCCGCCACCGCCGCCAACACGATGTCGCCTCGCCAGTCCGGAATGCGATAGTCGATCACCGCAACGTCGACATGCTGGTCGGCCACGATCCGGACCGCGGCGTCCCCGGTCTGTGCTGTCAGAACGACGTACCCCCGCCCACGTAGCAGGAAGGAGAGGCCTCGAAGGATCAACGGCTCATCGTCGACCAGCAGAACCGTCCACGTGGCATCCGAACTTACGCTGCTCCCGTGCGGGACCTTCGACTTACCCGAGCGTACCGAGATTGCCCCTCCCGCGTCGTCCCCTCCCGCATTCCCGTCGACGGGCGATCTATACCGAGACCTTCAGCCGTCAGGTCGACACGTATGGCGTACCCGACGCCGGACACCGTCACGATCAACCGCGGGGCCCGCGCGTCGTCGCCGAGTTTTTTGCGTAGGGCGGAGACCCGCGTGTCGACCGACCGACCGACCGCCCGGCGCGTCGGTCGGCCCCACACCGCGGCCAACATCGGCCGAGGCACGGGCGCGCCACCCGCAGCGACCATTGTGAGGAGCATTGCGCTCTCGCCCTTCGTCAGCGCAACGCGTTGGTTGCCGACCAACGCCACATGCTGCGCCGGCCACACCTGCGTGGTCCCACACCGCAGACACAGGCCCGCGTCTGGTGAGGCCCGTCTGTTGAGTACGAGCGACGCCGTCACGAGCGCATCTCGTTCCGGATCCGTGCAGGACTCCAACGCCGATCTGAAAAGCTCTCCATCAATCGCACACTCAAGAGGCTATGTGTCTCTGGCCATCAGTCCTTGGCTTCCCCGGCCGACGCGCTCACGCCGCATATACAAACTGTACTGGTCGTCGCCTCGGGCGGCGCGTCGATCGTTCGCCACATTAGTAAGACACCCAAGAGGCCTAAGTCCCCTTGCAATGCAGTGAGTTTCGTGACAGCGCGGCGGCGGCGCGCGAAGCATGGCCTCCTGTAGCGCCGAGAATAACTGGACTTGGGAGAAGCCCGGCTCCGTGTCGCCCGACTGAGAAACAGGCCACTCCCGACGGGCCCATCCCTCGCGACGAACGGCTTTTGGGGCGACTACGCGCCGTAACGCTCCCGGTAAATCGATCCACGGAACGACGAATGGCAGGTACACCATCCGGTCGCGTCCCGTTGATAGCGAATCAATCCACCGGCCGGCACGCCCAATAAGTCCTGCCGATATGCATTTGTGACCCGCCACGGATGCAGATCCGGAACTGCTTCCTTGATCAGCTCCGCCAAAATCAACGCACCGGCATACGCGGATACAAAGGCGGCGGTGACCCGCGCCTGAGCACCGCCCACGGTCGTGATCGTCGTCTCGCTGTACGCGACGCGGTTGTAAAACGACAACACGGGCTGACCGAGGAACGTGTCGACGTCGGCAAGGAGGCCGGCCGGCGCGCAGCCCGCCGCCTTGATTTGGGCGATATCGGCCGCATGCATGGGTTCATTGCCTTGGATGAGTGCGAGCACCCGACCGGCGGACAATCCGATTTTTTGCGCGATCGGCTGCGCATTCCAGGATTCACGGTCACGCTCCATCGCGAGACAGGCCAGGCAAGGACCATCGCCAAAGCCATGCACGGACACCTCCGCGACTGTGCCATCGATGCCTCCGTTCACGATGCGCTTCGGAAGCATGTCCTGGATTTCGAAACGCGCGTCTCCGGTGTCCACGGCGCTAATAACCAGGGGCAAGGACTCATCCACGGGCTGGCTGGCGACAAAGGCTGCGCCTGTTCCCACAAACGCGCGCACTCGGAGTCGGTTGACCGCCAAACCCGCAAGTGTCTCTCGCGCCCAGACCGCCTTCGCGCGCTTCGCGTGTGCCGTGGCCCAATCCAGGAGGGCATACTTGAACGGATTCCGCTCGTCGAAGCGGCCGTTGTCGATCGTCGTAACAAGTCCGACAAGCCGAGGCGACACGGCCAACCCGAGCACAACGGCACAGCCGATTGATCCGCACCCGACGAGCGCGAGGTCGATCGCCACGGCGTCGGGGAGCGGCGGCGCAACATCGACCTGGTCGGCGCTGTACGTCAACAACGAGAGTGAATACCCCGACGACATGGTACCAGGGGTGAGCTGGACCGCACCTGTCAGGGTGTTGCCGAATACCCGTTTGAATATCTCTGCCGCGCCAAGCGCACCCGCGGCAAGCGCACCAACGGCCAAATCGCCCGGCGCCACGATGGGCTGCGGGTCGACCACCGAGAGCTGGGCCGCCCAGTCGGTGGCCCCAACGTAGAGATCGGAATGTGTCACGTCAGTCTCAGCGCCGACCAACACGCGGAACGCACTAGATGAGCGGCTCGCAGTGTTAACCGTCGGGGAGACGCCGGGACGAATACCACGGAGCGATTCGCCTAAGGCCGTGAGGTAGACGCCCCGTAGCATTGGTAACCCAGGAGCAGTCTGGGCGTCAGCATCTCCCTCGAGTTCGACCTGATCAAAGAGGCGAACTGTGAGCGTCGCGATCTGGTAGAGCAGCACCTGACCCGCGAGGCTACGCGTGGCGTCGCGACTGGCCACGATGCGAATGACGGTATTGCGGAGTCGATCGCGCACAACAGCATCATCGTCACCTGAGACGCTGGTCAGAAACGAAAACCGCGCGTCGCTCATTGGGTGACTCGGAACCGCGTATTAATGATACGTGAGCGAAGGCGCACCCAGCCACGCTCGTGCGAGAGCTCGTAGATCGCGCACCCATCGAGTGAGATCGGGTCGCGGGCGAAATGCGGCACCACGATGCTGATCGCCCCCTCGTGACTCAACACCTCGTTGGCATTGTCGCGATCCGAATGATACGCGCGGGCCGGATGGGAGTGGATACGCGCGTAGAATTGCTCCCCGTCGGTCAGCAGATCGGGAAGCGTGTAGTGTGCGTGCGGCGTCAGATCGACGGCGCAACCATATTCGCCGGCAAAAGCGACCTGTTCGGGCACAACGAGTCGCGTGATTTGTACCACGCCCTCGACTGACCTGCCAGCCAACAGCCCGGTGCCTTCAAATCCGTGACCGCCACGCTCTCGGAAAAAGTGTCGTGCGTCGTCCAGCACGCGCTGGGGCACAAGGTACACAACCTGGCCGTTGCCCATGGCTAGATCCACCGCCCTGTGGCGAATCGTTCTCGGATGACGCCAATAAGATCCGGAATGCGCGTGTCTGGACGATGTTGTTCCCATCGGTTGCCGGTGACTTGCGGCCGGTGGCCTTCATGCGTGTAGTATTTTCGTGTGCCGGAAATACACAGGAACGGAGCGCCATTGTGGACCGCGTGCGCCGGAAACGCGCCGTTGTCGCGGAGCGGCCAGGCCGACGCGGGGAGGAGAGATCTCGTGTCCGGATCGACCGGCTCGACGTCGAGCGGCTGATAGTCGTAGTCGGTGCACTCGAATCGGAAAAGTCGCCAATAGCCTCGGATCGTGCGGAATCGGACGAAGAATGTGGGATAACTGACCTCCTCCAGTTCCACACTCGCGTCGAAGAGGCGCCCCGACCGGAGCGCCTCTTCGAGCTGGGCAAGGGTGAGCTGCTTACTCAACTCCGGATGCACGCACCGTCACCAGGAATGGCCTTCGACCGCACGTTCAGCTGCGCGCCAGCGGGGACACCTGCCGCAGCCAACGTCAGGCTGTTTTCCAGCGCGGCCCCATCGTATGCCAGCACATATGGCTTGTTGGGGTCAAGGTCGTGACGCCGTCCGAACTCTTTGACCGCATGGTCGAGAACCCGCTCAACGGTTTCCTGCGCGCGGTACGGCTGTTCGAACTTGGCGCCGTTCGGGGCGACCAGCGTAATTTCGTGAGACTCCGACACTTCGCATGCTCCATGCGCCCGTGGCTGGGGCGCCGCGCCCCCACCGCGGCCGCATAGTCATGCGGTCGACGGCGTCTCCGGTGCGGTACGCATGTTGCACCGATGAAACATGGACTATATTCTAATGGCGGCCGAGGTCGCGTGTCAACCCTGGCACGTTTGTATCATAGATGACACACTGGTGAGGAGGATGCCCTGATGGCCGTGTCTGTGACGGTTGATCAGCTTGGCGCCGAACTAAAGCGCCGGCGTGAAGAACTCGGCGTGTCACTTCGGGCTGTTGAAAATGACACCAAGATCAGCGCAGCAACGTTATCGCGACTGGAACGCGGATCGGGGAATCCTGACCTCGCCGTGGTTGAGCGGCTGGCGCGATGGTTGAACGTGATCGTGCGAGCGGCGGGATCGGACCACACGGAAATCAAGACCGACGAGGACCTGAAGCGGACGATCGCGGTCCATCTCCGGGCGAACAAGAAGTTGTCGGATCACGTGGTACGGGCGATTGCGGACAGCTTCGATATCGTGATGCGCATGGAAATCGAGCGCGACAAGAAGCAGAAGCGGACGCCCGGTTGACGTGTGAGCGGCCCCTTTCTCCCATTCACGCCGAACGGCAAGGCGACCGAACTGCAGGCGATTGCAGTGAAGTCGCGATTGGGAGTCGGCGCGACCGCTGCCGTCGACCCGTATGCCGTGTTACATCGGCTCCCTGCACGGCTGGTCGACGCCGCCGCGCTCCGAGAACAAGACGGATTGGTCGCCTGCGCCCTCTTGTCGGTTCACGCGGACGAATGGAGCGCGGTGTGCTTCGGCCGATCGGAGATCACCGGTGAGGCGCTCATTCTCCTCAATCCGACGCATGCCGCAACGCGCCAGAAGGCGACCCTCATGGAGGAGGTGGTGCACATTGTACTCGACCATCCTCCATCACGACTGATGCTGAACGGCGTCCAAGGCGGAGCGGAGCGCCGGTATGAAGCGGCGATCGAAGACGAGGCCTACACCGTAGGAGCGGCCTGCCTGCTGCCCTATCCCGCGCTGTTCCGCGCCGTGAACGACACGCACGAATCGGCCGCGGTGATCGCGGCGCGCTACGGGGTGAGTCGGGACTACGTCACCTTCAGGATCAAACGCGCTGGATTGGTTCGAATTTACAACAAACACTGTACCCCACTGCAGGGCGCGTAGTCCTCGGCGGCGGCCGGGATGCCGCAGCCATCGCGCGCGCGAACGTGCTCGAGCTAGGCACAAACCACGCGCGGCCGTCCCTGTTCGACCCGCACGTTGCACCCGACCCCGCGCTGGTGAAATCCTCGACCATTGACGAGGGGGAAACCGGCCGCACGTCTCCGTCCAACACTCGCCGCCTCGGGCGGACACCGTCCTGTGCCCGGGCCGTGCACCACGCAAGCACCCGCCCTCGGACAGATGCGCCGCGGGGCCGCTCCGCGCACTGGGGGCTCCGCGACCCCGCGGCTCCAGATTCGGTACGCGCGGCTGAGGAACGCCGCGCTTTTTGTTGGAGGGGCTGCGAAGAACGACCACGCTCCATCGAACCGCACCCACTCGGTGAGCAAACCCCTCTCCTCCGGTGCGGCCGCGCCCATCCGGGAGCCCACCGTGCCGGCCCACGCAGTCTCCGACAGTAGGTCGCCTCCACCACTGGCACGCACCGCAGGCCTCCCGCGCACGGGAAGATCGTCAACCGCGGCTCCTCACCCGTTGGGTGAACAGATGTGTGCCGCGCCGCGCTGCTCGCGCACTCCCCGCCCCACGCTCGCGCTCGATCACTTGCGCGATCCCCACGCCTAGGATGTCGCAGAGATCCTCGAGCAACGCCCCGTCAAACGCTTTTTCGCGCCCGCCCAACTGCTGCCACCGGTATGCCGTGCGCACGCTGATCCGCCCGCCGGATCGTCGCGCCAGCTCATACGGCGTCACCCCACACTCACGAAACAACTCTGGAAATCGCAGCCGCATGCCGTCTCCCGCGCCATGTAAAACACGATGTGTCGCGTCAGCATAACCCCCGGCGCCCCGAACATCCCCAACGCTTTCACACCCGTGTCAGATGCGGGATACGACCCCTGCGTGAACATGATGTGGCCTGTCACGCCGCGATGTCGGGCCTATGCCATGGTTGGCATAGATTGTCCCCCGCGTTCGGCGCCTGGCACCCGCCAGCGCCTCTCTATCCAGCCCAGCTCCTTGGAGGACTCGCGCATGTCAACACTCATGCAGGCCAACCACCAGTGGACCACTCGTCCTGCCGACCAGCGGTTCACCTCACTCATCGACATGGCCCGCCACTGCGCCGCACAGCGCGCCGCATCGGCCGCGTCCGTCGTCCCCTCTCGTCATCTCACCGTGATGCCGACCGATGACAATCGCGGACTCTCCGTCGCGATCCGTGGCGGCGCCGACGAGATGACCCCCACCCATTGGTCGTTCGGCCAACTCGCCCACCTGGCCGGCGCCCCGTCCGCCTACGTCCGCGCCCTCCCCGCCCCGATCGCCGCCGACTGCCTGAACTACGGGTTGCGGTTCGATCGCGACGTGGAGACGGTCGGGTTGCTCTCGTCGACGACCGATGGCCAGCACGAGCTCCGCGCCGCGACAGGTCCCAGGTACGGCCGCATCTGGAACACCAGGGTCGTCAACGCCCTGATCGAGCGGTTCGGCGACGGCCGCTCCGGCCAGTTCCGCGTCCCCGGCGAGTTCGGCCGCGCCGTGACCGTCACCGCCGCCAACACCACCCTCTACGCCAGCGACCGCGACATGTTCGTCTTCCTGGCCGACGAGGAGCGCCGCATCGAGATCCCCAACCGTCGCGATGGCCAGACCGGCTCCCTTGCCCGCGGCTTCTACGTCTGGAACAGCGAAGTCGGCAAATCCGCCCTGGGCGTCGCTACGTTCTTGTTCGACTACGTCTGCTGCAACCGGATCGTGTGGGGCGCCCGCGACTACGCCGAAGTGATCCTCCGCCACACCGCCTCGGCGCCGGCCCGATTCATCAATGAGATCGCCCCGGCCCTGGAGCGCTACGCCGCGTCGAGCACGACGTCGCTCGCCGGGGCCATCGCCGATGCCCAGTCGCACACGCTCGACGACGTGACGGACTTTCTCGCTCGCCGCTACGGCAAGCGCCTCGCCGCCACGCTGCAGGACATTCATGTCGCCGAAGAGCACCGGCCGATCACGACGCGGTGGGATGTCGTCACCGCGGTCACGGCATACGCGCGCTCGGTTGACCACCAGGACCACCGCGTCGAACTGGAGCGCGACGCCGGCTCCCTGCTGCCCGCCGCCTGATCGCCATCGCAACGACACGAAGCCGGGGACGCGTTGCCGTCCCCGGCGCTACGCTGCCCAACCCCGAGTAACCACTATGACGCTGTGTGAAAATGACGGGTCGCGTCAAAACCCGATGACGCACAACGTCAGTCCCGAAATAGACTCCTCACCCGCTCCCGCGCGCGCAGCGCGCTACACCCCCTCGCGTCGCATCCGACTGGGCGCACACCCCGGCTAGTCTCGAACCACCCTCTATGGGCACACATCGAGGAATCTTCACGATGACCCGCCGTTTCCCCTCACCCCCAGATCACAAGACGACGCCAATCGCCCCACTGATGGTCTCGCAGCAGCCCACCCGCGATCAGGCCCGGCACCGCGCGGCCCGCCTCGCCAGCACCGGCCACGCCGCCAGCGCGATCGTATGCACCACCGACCTTCAGGCCTCCACCTACGCCCGCGTCTATCCCACCCAGCTGGAACTGGGCGCCGTCGTCCAAACCAGCGAACGGACGATCCGGGCCGGCGGGATGGCGATCACCCTCTGGATCATCACTGCCACGATGCCGCTCACCGCCGCCGAACGCGCCGGCACGACGGCCGACTCCCAGGACGCCGACGACTGTGATTTACGCACACCTCCACTCTCCCTGGTGAAGACCACGCACCAGCATCCCAGGACCGCCACAGCTCCACGCACAGCACAGGAGCCTCACGATGCTCACGCAGCCCGTCCCTGACACGCAGACCCTCGCCACCCACATCCTGACGACCTTCGGCCCCCACACGGTCGACGGCATCGACTTTGGTACGGATGTCGCCGCCGCCCGCGCCCGCCACGCGTTGGCCACCGCACTCGTGAGTAACGCCCACCCTGTACGCGACGCCGCCGCCTCACCCAAGCCATCGTGGCGACCCCCACATCCGGTCGAAGCCAACCTCTCCTACACCCGCTGCCCGTGGTGCGCTGACTACCTCGAGCGCGACACGCGCGATCCAGATCGGCCCCTTCGTCCTGCACGCAAATCCTTGTGCGATGGAGTTCGCCGCCGTCGGCTGGACGGAACCCCCGCGCTCACCGATGTACCCCAAACCGCGCGGCCGTCGCCGCCGT
>Ga0210400_10004351_pt1 | contig 12292 bp, 11 predicted proteins | sample IncBWH26MmetaG_FD_155456 | JGI IMG/M metagenome (GOLD analysis project Ga0210400, IMG submission 155456) | Forest soil microbial communities from Barre Woods Harvard Forest LTER site, Petersham, Massachusetts, United States - Inc-BW-H-26-M | ecosystem: Environmental > Terrestrial > Soil >...
ATCAAAGCGCGTGTTCCGCATCTCGTCGTGCCGCATGGCTACGATCAATTCGACAGCGGCTGGCGCATCGAACAGCTGGGATTGGGAAAGAGCATACCGCAGAACCGGTACCGCGCGCCGCGCGTGGCCCGCGCGATTGAAGACATCCTGGGCGATGACACCTCTGCGCAACGCCGCGCCGATTATGCATCGCGCATCGATTCCGCAGACGCCGTTGCGCGCGCGTGCGGATTGATCGAGGGACTGGCGCCGCGAAACTAGCGCGCCCCATGCATACGCGTTCACGGCGCCGTGTTGTGCGCGTTGGGCTCCTGCGCCGGCAAGTCGCGCATATGGTCGAACAGGTCGCCGCGTACGGGAATTTTTCCGATGCCGCACATGGGAAACGGAATCATGCCGGCCAACACGATGAAGCAGCGATCGTTGATCCATAGAATCGATCCGCCGCCTTCGAGGGCTTCCACCCGATGAGTGCGGGCATGATCCCAGCCAAATTCGGGCGCATAGCGCGGATCCGAGCCTAGTCCGCCATCGAGGTCGATGCCGGCCCCATGTTGATCCAGAGCGCGAGGTCCCGGCGCCGTTGCCGATTGCGCCTGTTGCTTGGCTGTCAGCGCCGCTTCGGCATTCCAATCGATTCTTGCGGGCGGTTGCTCGGGCGGCGGCGACTCTACAGGGGCTGGAACTGGGACGGTGACGAGCTGCGTATCGTGCGCGGGGGCCGGCTTCTTGTGCGGCTGCTCGGGCGGCGCTGCCGTGTCCTCGGCGATTTGCACATGGCTGGGCAGCGACAGAAATGTCAGCGATCCCTCGCTGCGCAGGTCGAGCCGCGCCTGCCAACTCAATGCAAGCAGCAATAACCCCGTGTGGAGCGCGGCGACTATAGCCAAGATCGTGGGCCGAAGCAGCCGCGCGGTCAGTGTGTCGGGTCGATCATCGAGGCTGGTTGCGAAGGCGGTCACAGCGATCGCTGATAGCAGAGAAGCGCGTTTAGTTCCACCTACGGTGCGCGGCTGATTTCAGAAAGGGGGAAGTTAGGAGAAAAAACGGCGTGGATTTTGAGGCCCACGCCGCCGGGATATCGCACCAGCGGGGGAGTTGGCTGGCTTGCCGGCGCGAGGATCTCCTAAACTCGGGTTCCATCCTGCCAAAACCGCACAGGATAGAAAGGTACACTTTGTACCCGACGGTTAGATTTTGATCATTTGTCAGGAATGCACGATTGTGCTATAGGCGATTAAGCTATTGAAATATTTCAGGTAATTTTTGCGCCGGAGCACATATAGAAAGCCCAGCGGCCCTGCCGATTACTGTGCGTCAGCAGCTTAGGCGTGGAAGTTCTAACCGATAAATATCACGTTACCGCTGACGCAGCCGCCCGCGGTTGCCGCACCCTGCGCACGATCCAATAGGCAATCACGCTCACAATCAGAGTCAGACAGCTCACCTGGAAGTCCTGCTTCTGACTGGGCGTATAGGCCATCGCGATCAGCACCCCGCCCATGCAACCAATGGCCACGTAGCTTAAGTACGGGAACAGCCACATCTTGATCATAGGCTGCGATTCGCCGTTGCGTTCACGACGCCGGCGCAATGCAATTTGTGCGGCCGCAGTGATCATGTAGACAAAAACGCTGATGGCGCCGAAAGAGCTGACGAGGAAATCGAACACCTTCTGCGGCGCCTCGGTCGCCGCAATAATTCCTGAGAAACCCGCCGCCGCGCCGATCAACACCGAGACCACCGGCACCCGGCGCTTATTCAGCTTGATGAAGGATTGCGGTGCATCGCCGTGTCCCGCGAGGATGAACAACACGCGCGAGCTGACGTAGAAGGCCGAGTTCAGGCAAGACAACACGGCCGTGAGGATGATGGCGCTCATGATCGTTCCCGCCCACGGCACGTGCATGACATTGAGCGCCAGCGTAAACGGCGATTCTCCGGAGCGCACGCTGTTCCATGGGATGACCGAAACGATCAGGAAAACCGCGACGACGTAGAAAATCAAAATGCGCCAAATTACCGTCGTGGTCATTTTGGCGATCGCGCGGCCGGGTTGCGCGGACTCCGCCGCCGCCACCGTGGTGATTTCCGCGCCCGTCATGGCAAAGAACACCGTGGGCACCGCGGCCAGCACGGCAATCCACCCATGCGGCGTGAAGCCGCCGTTATCGACGAGATTTCCAAACGTCGCCCCTGAAGGCGCCGTCCAGCCGAATGCATAGGAAGCGGCGATGACGACGAATACGATGATGGCCGCGACCTTGATGGACGCGAACCAGAACTCGAATTCCGCGTACGAGCGCGCCGACAGGAGATTGACGCCCGTCATGATGGACATCAGGCCCAAACCGATCTGCAGTTGCGAGAGGGCGGGAAGCCAGTGCTGCAGAATCTTCGCGCCTGCGATGGCCTCCACCGGGACGACCATCACCCAGAAATACCAGTACAGCCAGCCGACGACAAAGCCGGCTCCGTCACCCAAACCGGCACGCGCGAATTCCGTAAAGGAGCGCACATTGGGCAGCGCCGTCGCCATCTCTCCGAGCATGCGCATCACCAGCAGAATGAGAATTCCGGTAATGGCGTAGCTGAAGAATACCGCGGGCCCCGCCGCGATGATCGCGGTACTGCTGCCGACGAACAGGCCGGCACCGATGATGCCGCCGATCGAGATCATCGCGAGATGACGGCCTTGCAGCGATCGGCTGAGCTGCTGTGTGGGGTCGGACTGAACAGGAATGCTCGACTCAATCATTTAGCGGCCCTCGGGGAAACCTACACTAGCCATCTGAGGCACAACCTGCGCAAGCCTATGAATCGCGCGGCTACAGGCCGCGCAAGAACTCGATCATCGCTTCGTTGACTTCGCGCGCGCGCTCCTGCTGCGTCCAGTGCCCGCAGCCCGGCAGCATGATCGTCCCGCGCAGCTGCGGGATATAGCGCGCCAGATCCGCGATGACTTCCTTCATGCGCGGGAAGGAAACCACCAGATCAAGATCGCCCGCCATGTACAGCGCCGGCACGGTCACGGATGCGCCCGCATACGGGGCCATCAATTCCCAATTGCGATCGATATTGCGGTACCAATTGAGTCCGCCGCGAAATCCAGAGTGCATGAATTGCTGCACATAGAAATCAAGGTCCGATTCGCCAAGCCATGCAGGCAGAGTTTCCGGGTTCGGCATCCGCGTGAGAAATCCGCCGGCCCGCGGCACCATGCCGACGCCTGCGCTCGGCGCGCCCGGATTGCGGCGCGGCACGTCCCCCGATCCCGAATACAAGATCTTGCGAAGCGCGCTCCGGGCGTCCGCTTCGAGTTCCGCTTCCGCCACCCCGGGTGCTTGAAAATACAGCTGATAGAAGCTGGCCTCGGCATTCTGCGGCATGACGGTCGTCGGCGCGATGCTGCCACGGGGCCGATACGGAACGCTGAGTCCCACAACGGCACGGAACCGATCCGGGCGCAGCAGCGCGGCGTGCCAGGCAACGGGCGCGCCCCAATCGTGTCCGGCAATCACGGCAGTCTTTTCACCCAGCGCATCGAGCACGCCGACCATGTCCCCAACCAGGTGAAACAGCGTATAGCGCTCGATTTCGGCAGGGTGATCCGTCATGCCGTAGCCGCGCATATCGGGCGCCACTGCGCGAAACCCCGCCGCCGACAAGGCGGTCAATTGATGCCGCCATGAATACCACGACTCCGGAAATCCATGACACAGCAGGACCAGCGGTCCGCTGCCCTGTTCAGCGAGATGAATACGAATGCCGTTGGCTTCAACCGTCCGGTGCTTCGGTTCGTTCATTGGGGTAGCGTAGCAGGCTTACGGTGCATGGTCCTTCATGGCAGCGAGCTTTGCCTCCATTTCGGCGCCAAAGTACGCCTGTGGTCTGGACGGATCGACACGTTCGCGCCGCTCGCGCATGGCGACCGCCGACTTGGCTTTTTCGAACGCGTCCCGCAGCGAGCGCGCCTCCGGTAATGCATCGCGGTAAAACGCTTCGCCGAAATACGTCAAATCCGCATCGTTCGAACAACCAAATGAGGTGCGGTCGGCCGCGGCAGCCGTGATCACGATGGTCCGTGGATCTTTCAACGAATCAATGAATCCTCCGGCGTAGCACGCTGAGATGATGATCACCCGCCACTTGATGCCCGAATCGCTCAAGGCTTCGGCCAGGTCTTCATCGGTCAGGTCATTGAGCGGCAGCTCCGAGTTCGAGACGGCGATCGCCGGATCCTGCGTGCCGTGCGAGGAAATTGCCAGGAACAACACGTCGCGATCCAGATTCATGCGTGCGGCGAGGCCTCGAAGCGCGTACTTCAATCCCGACACGCTGGCCAACGGCGTGCGCTCCAAGTCGCGTTCATCGTTGATCAGCGACAAAACCCGGTCGTCCATGGCGTAACGCTCGGACAGTATGCGCGATGCCAGGCCGATTTCCTGCGCGAATACCTTTTGTTCGCCAACACCGGCAAATCCCAGGAAAAATGCCTTAGGGCTAGCCGAAGCATCCGGGCGAATGGCGGCAAGCGCCTGATCGATGCGCGTGGACTGCTCAAACAGCAGCGTTTCCGGGTCGGCATGAGAATCGGTGTCGGCCGCGACCTCTTCAACCTCCGGCGCCGCCCAGAGATCCGGAATGACGTCCAACGTGTCGGTGAGCCAAATAAATCCCACGAGCAAGGCAATGCCGGCGACTGCGGCGACGCGTTGCGACTCGCCGGTGAACGCGTGCAACCCGCGGGCGAGGTAAAAAAGCGAGTAGATCAGCACGATGATACCGGCGGCCCAGAGCCCCAGCGGTGTCAAAAAAGGCGCCGCCACTGCAGCCAGCAGCAACGGCAACGGTATGAGGCCGAGACACAGCAGCAGCGATGCTTCGAAAGCCGGTTTCGGCTGGGATTGCCGGCGCAGGAATGCCGCCAGACTCAAGATTGCCAGCGCGTACCACGCCAACAACGGCACGCCGGCAACGAGAAATTGCGGATCAGGCAGCGCTTCCAACCAGTCGATCGCCCCCCACAGCAACAGCCAGACGAGGCTCAGGCAGACCAGGAAGAAACTAGTGGGAGGCGAATCCGGCCTGACCTCTCTCAGGCCCCAAAGCCGGAGCAGCGATGTCAAAGAGAAGCGCGGTTTCGCATCCATGGTGCGCGATCATAGCTTGCGAAGCCGGGTGTTGCGCACGACCGGCGCCAGGCAGGATGATGCGAGCCATGAAATCGATGCTGCGGAAGGTTGATGGCCAGTGTCGCGGCGAGCGCAGCGAACGCGCATGAGCATCTACAGACTGGGAGAGGATTCGCCGCGATTGGCCGCGAGCGCCTACGTGGCGCCGAATGCCGCGGTGATCGGCAAGGTCATTCTCGCCGAGCGAGTCACGGTATGGTTCGGCGCCACCTTGAGAGGAGACAACGAAACCATCAACATCGGCGCCGGCAGCAACGTGCAGGATTCGGCCGTGCTGCATACGGATCCGGGCTTTCCGTTGACGGTGGGCGCGCAGGTGTCAATCGGACATCAGGCGATGATTCACGGCTGCAGCGTGGGCGAGGGCAGCTTGATTGGCATCCAGGCCATCGTGCTGAACGGCGCCATCATCGGCAAGAGCTGCCTCGTCGGCGCCGGCGCACTCATCACCGAGCGCAAAGTTTTCGCTGACGGCACCCTTATTATCGGCGCCCCTGCCAAGGCGGTGCGTGAACTGACCGCGGAGGAGCGGGAGAATCTGCTCAAGGTCGCGGCGAATTACGCCGAGCGCGGCGCTTTTTACAGGAGTCACCTACAGCCGTTGTAGATTCGGTGGTGCTAGTATTCCGAACCCACAAGAATCGCTCACACCGGGAGAGAAAGCGAATGACCAACGACCGAGATCTCGAATTCAGCAGGCGTGATTTTGTACAGGGCGCGGTCTCAGGGGTTGCCTTGGCGTCGGTGCCGATGGGCATGTTGGCCGCCGCACCGGCAAAAGATGCCGACAAGGCTGCGGTACTCGCGCAGATTACGAAAATGCACGACGCGAACATCAAGCGCTTGCAGGAGTGGATCGCGCTGCCTTCGATCGCCGCGGAGAACCGGAATTTTCCACAGGGCCCGGAGCATATGGCAAAGCTCGCGCAAGAAGCGGGTTTCACCGGCGTGAAGCTGGTACCCACAGCGGGCAAGCCCGGCGTGTTCGGCAAAATCGATGCCGGCGCGAGCACGACCATGGCCATCTATTTCATGTACGACGTGAAACAATTCGTCCCCGAGGAGTGGAGTTCCCCGCCGCTCGAGGCCCGGCTGGTGCAGAAAGAAGGCTTGGGCACCGTTTGCATGGGACGCGGCGCCGTCAACCAGAAGGGTCCGGAAAATTCCTTCCTCAGCGCTTTGATGGCGTTCAAAGCAGCGGGAAAGAAATTGCCCGTCAATTTGGTCCTGGTCTGTGAGGGAGAGGAAGAGATTGCCTCGCCGCATTTTCAGGAAATCGTCAGAAACCCCGAGGTCATGGCCGAACTGAAGAAGTGCGCCGGTGTCTTCATGCCGCAGGCCGGTCAGGATCGCGACGGGGGAGTCGAAGTTTCCTTGGGTGCGAAAGGCGTGGTCGAGCTGGAGTTGATTTCGAGCGGTGAGAAGTGGGGTCGCGGCCCCGCCCATGATGTGCACTCGAGCCTCGAGGCACAGGTGGATTCTCCCACTTGGCATCTGGTCCAGGCACTGAACACGCTGGTCGAAAAGGACGGACATACCCCTGCGGTGGAAGGTTTCTTCGAGAAGGCGAAGCCGCTCACCGCCGCGCAGGAGCAAATGATCAAGGAGCACGCCGCCAAGACCTCAGAGGGCACCGTCAAGAAGGCATTGGGCGTGCAGCACTGGGTGCACGACAAGAACTGGGTCGATTCGCTGATGCTGCTGGAGTCGCGGCCGACCATCAATATCGAGGGGCTGGTGGGCGGCTATACGGGTCCCGGCGGCAAGACCGTGCTTCCCCACAAGGCCGTGGCGAAGATCGATATGCGCCTGGTGCCGGATATGACGGCCGCCGATACGCTCGCCAAACTCAAAGCGCACCTGGCGAAGCACGGTTTTGGCGACATCGAAGTCAACATGAGCGGCGGGTACAACCCCACGCAGACCGATCCTGACAGCAAGCTGATCAAGACTCAGCTCGCAACGTATCGGAAACTGGGGCTCGATCCGCAGCTATGGCCGCGCTCGGCTGGATCCTGGCCGGGCTACGTGTTCACCGATGCGCCCCTGAGCCTGCCCGCGGGTCATTTTGGCCTGGGTCATGGCACGGGTGCGCACGCACCCGATGAATACTATTTGATCGAATCGACCAATCCAAAAGTTCAAGGGTTGGACGGCGCGGTGGCGTCGTTCGTCGAGTATTTGTACGCGCTGAGTTAGGGGTGCTTCGTTGCGCCGCCTATCGGCGGCGCAACACCCGGACCCGAAGAAGTACGATGAGGCCGATCAGCATCGAGACCGCCCAACCTCCCGGCGAAATGATCAGCGCGTCGTAGGATGGCGTGTGTTCGGCGACCGAGCGCACCACGGTGGCGGTGGTTTGCAGCACCGACGGCATGATCCATGCCGCGAGGCTCGCCACGACGACGACCATGGCAATGCGCTGCCTGCTGCGCAGTCGGCGCGCCTGTTGCATTCTCGCCAGCAAGGACTGCATGAATTCTGCGTCCGGCAGCGGCTCCTGCGCCTGGGCAAAGAGCGCCAGAAGCTTTTCATCGATCTCATTGGACATGCGCGTCACCGTATTCATGGAGCAACTCTCGCAGTCGCGCGGAGCCGCGTGTGATATGAGATTTTACCGTGCCCAGCGGCATCGAGGTCAACCGGCTGATCTCGCCATGACTCATGCCTTCGCTGTAAGCGAGCACGATGCACAGGCGCACGTCGCGGGAAAGCTCCGCCAGCGCCGCGTCGAGGTCCAGCTGTCGGGTGATTGCTGAGGTGGCGTGTTCGACGCGCAGGTCCTCCTCCAGCGGCAACTCCTGCGGCGAGCTGCGTGCATGCTGCAGCCAGAAATTTACCGCGAGCTTGCGCAACCAGCCGGCAAATGCGCCGGGAGACTTCAGGCCGCGAATCGATTGCCAGCCCTGCACAAAGGTCTGCTGCGCGAGATCATCGGCCAGCGCCGCATCGCGGGTCAGGCGCCGCAGTAGATTTCTGATGGCATTCTGCCTGCGGTGTACCAACTCGCCGTAGGCCGCGTCATCTCCGTTCATTGCCAGCAACACCATCGAGATTTCGCTTGCCGCGGCCCATCCATCGGCCGGCAACGCCGCGGTCACGGGGCGGACTTGGCTATGCGCTCACGCTCGCGAGCATCGGTCACGACCTTGGCACCAATGAGCAGACCAGCGCCGATGCAAAGCATCACGATGCTGCCTGCCATGATCGGATACAGAGCGACGGGCGCGATTCGGGCGATGAAGAAGGACATCGCAAATACGCCGACCCCGGCGGCGGTGGTAATGATTCCACCCAGCTTGATGTAGATGGGATTGGAACGTTCATCGAGATCGCCGGGCGATATCAGTTTTGCCACTACGGCCGGATCGAGTGCCTGGCCCTTCTCGATGAGGGCGCGCAGCAGGTCGACGTTCAAGCGCCGCTTCTGGTAGTCGGCAATGATTCCCGCGACGGCGACCATCCCAATGAACAACCAGAACGCCACGCCGACCAAATATGATCCAAAGGTGAAATTACCCATGCTGTGCTCCCGAAGAACTGTGATCCCTGCCTAGAAGATGCAGGTCAGCGGTCATTTGGATGCGGCCGCAGCAAGAAATTTAAGGAGCCGGCGTCTTATCCGCAGCGGCAGGAGGCTTTTGCTTAGGCGTTGTCGCCGGAGTGGGTGCCTTGTCGCCGTTGATGGCGGCCTTGGTTCGTTCCGCGCCCTTCTTGGCGGTCGCCGCGACCTGGTGCGCGCCTTCCTTGGAAGCAGCCGCTACTTCATGCGCCACCGCCTTGGCCGTCGCAGCCACGTGTTTCGCGCCATCCTTGGCGGCGTCGGCGACGACTTTGGCGTCGTGCTTCACGGCCTCGCTGACTGACTTGGCCTGATCCCGCGCCAGCGAAGAATCGGCCGGCGGGTCCTGCGCGGCCTGCGCCGTCAATAGCGGCGACAGGGCCAAGCTCAAGGCGACAAGATGGATTTTCATGAGTATCACCCCTGGCTATTCAAAAACATGCCCATATTTTTCCCGCAGTACCGCCTTCTGTACCTTGCCCGTGCCGCCCACGGGAAGCGATTCCAAGAATATGACTTCCTCCGGCACCCACCACTTCGCCACGCGCTCCGCGAGAAAGCTTAAGATGTCCGCCGGTTCGAGGCTGTGCCCAGGCTTGCGCACGATGAAGAGCAAGGGACGCTCCTGCCACTTCGGGTGTTTGACGCCGATAACAGCGGCCGCCGCAACACACGGATGCCCTATGGCGGTATTTTCCAAATCGATCGAGCTGATCCATTCACCGCCGGTCTTGATCAGATCCTTGGCGCGATCGCGTATCTGCAACACCCCGTGCGGATCAATGGTTGCGATATCGCCGGTTGGAAACCATCCATCGCGCAGCGGCGACGTATCGCTTTTGTAATAGCCGCTGACGATCCATTGACCGCGCACCATCAGTTCTCCCTGCGAGGTGCCGTCTCGAGGCAATGTGGTGCCGTCCTCAGCGACGACCTTGATGTCGATGCCGAAGACGGTCTTGCCGCAATTGGCAGCCGCCGCGTGGCGCTGCGCCGGTGGTGACTGCAGTTGCTCCTTGCTCAAACAGCTGATCGTTGCGGCGGCGGTGGTTTCGGTCATGCCCCAACCCTGCCGCAGTTCGATGCCGAATAGCTCGTCAAATTTCGCAATCATGGCGAGCGGCACCGCTGAGCCGCCCGATAAAATTCGCCGCAGGCTCGAAAACTTCAGGTTGTGCTGCTCGGCGTAATGCAGCAGCGCAAGCCACACGGTGGGCACGCCCGCGCTCACCGTCACCTGTTCGTTTTCCATCATTTCGTACAATCCGGGGCCATCCAAGCGCGGTCCAGGCAGCACCAGCTTCGTGCCGCCGATGAGGCATCCATAGGGGGCGCACCACCCATTGATGTGAAACATCGGTACCACCGGCAGCATCGCGTCTCGGATGGAAAGGCCCAGCATCCCCGGCATGCAGATGCTCATGGCGTTCAGAACGATTGCCCGATGCGAATACAACGCTCCCTTGGGATTGCCCGTCGTGCCGGATGTGTAGCAGATGGCGGCGCTCGCGCGTTCATCGAACCGCGGCCACGCAAACTGTTCATCCTGATCCGCGATCAGGTCCTCGTAGCAATACACATTGGCAACGCCCTCGAGCGCGGGCATGTTTTCCGCATCGGTCATGCAGATCCACGCCTCGATATTCGGGCAATGCCCGGCAAGGTTCTGAATGAGCGGAGCGAAGGTGGAATCGAAGAAAAACACCCGATCTTCGGCGTGGTTGATGATGAAAATCAGCTGCTCGAGATGCAGCCGTGGATTGCAGGTGTGAATGACCAGCCCGCTTCCCGACACCGCGTAATAAATCTCGACATGGCGGTGATTGTTCCACGCGAGAGAACCCACGACGGTCCCCGGCGGCAATCCCATGTCCGCGAGGGCGTTGGCCAGTCTTTTCACGCGCGCCGCGCACTGTGCGAAGGTGTAGCGAAACACCGGTCCGTGAGTCTCACGCGAAACAATTTCCGACTGGCAGTGTTGTGCCTCGGCGTGTTCGAGGATGGTGGAGATCAGCAGCGGCTGATCCATCATGAGGCCAGGCTGGAGCATGGTCATTTGTGCGCGGCTGCGCTCTCCTGCGCGCGGTACGCGATCCAACTTTGCTCGATCAGATAGGCATGGACGTTGTCGGCATCCTTGTCGCTCAAAATATCGTTGAAGCGTTCCATGCCGGCCGGAGCCAGCGTGCCTCTCAGCAAAATATCCTTGAATGCCACGTGCAGCCCGTCGTTGAGCTTGCGAAGATCGGGGGTGCTGCTTGGGCCGAGTTGGTGACAGCGGGTGCACTGCTCGATGAAAACCACTTCACCCGCGCCGATCTGCGCCTGAGTCGCCTTCTGCTCCGGCGGCTTCGGGAACGCCGCTTCGGTTCGCGCCGGCGGCTTGGGCACCGCGCCGCCGCCGAGTTTGAAGGCGATAATTCGATTGGTATTTTGATATTTGAGCGCGGCGCTGCTCGGCGGAATGGGCCCCACCGTGATCGGTGTGCCGCCGTAACCCACTTGAACGGCTACGTACTGCTCACCGTTGATCGCATAGGTCATGGGTGCCGCCATGATGTGGCTGCCGGTTGTCAAGACTTTGAGCACCTTGCCGGTGTCGGCCGCGTAGACCCATAACTCACCGCTGCCGCGGCCCTGAAATACCAGATTTCCCGCGGTCGACATCACGCCGCCGTCGTAACCGCGGATGCCGGAAGAAGTCTCATGTTCCCACACGACCTTTTCAGCCACCGGGTCCCAGGCCCGAATCAGTTCTCGCACGGGCTTAACATGGCGCGCAGCCTGAACGGCTTGCTCATCCGGCACCGGACCGAACAGGCGAGTTGCATCCTTCGCGTCGTAGGTATCGTCGGGAACGATGCCTTGCACCGTGAAAAAGCCTTCGACGTACTTCACCTTGCTGCCGTTATGCAGAAGGTCGACCCAAATCGTCGGAACGTCGATCACGGGAATGTACACCAGCCGCGTGCGCGGGCTGTAAGACATCGGATTCCAGGTGTGGGCGCCGAACCACGATGGATAGGTGAGCTTCGCCGTGTTGTACCAATCGGATTGCTTGGTCGTGACAGGCCGGCCCGTCTTCATATCCACGTGGGTCGCCCAATTCATGAACGCAAAGTTCTTGGCGGACAGCAATTTTCCGGTCTTGCGGTCCAGCACATAAAAGAACGCGTTTTTGGAGGCCTGCATGATCACGGCGCGCGGCTCGCCATCGACCGTCATGTCCGCCAGCACCATCTTCTGGACCGCATCGTAGTCCCAACTGTCGTGAGGTGTTTCCTGGTAGTACCACGCCATGCGCCCCGTGCTTGCATCGAGCGCAATGATGCACGTGGCGTAAAGGCCGTCGAGCTGCTGTGATCCCAGCTGGCGTAGATCGTAAGGAGCCGCATTCGCGGTACCGAAATACAGCAGGTTCAGCTGCGCATCGTAAGCAAAACCATCCCACGCGGTCGCGCCGCCGTTGAACTCGGGCTTGCGGTGCGGATCCCAGGTTTTGTCCGCCGCAGCCAACTCGGGATTTTCATAGGGC
>Ga0210400_10004354_pt1 | contig 12288 bp, 8 predicted proteins | sample IncBWH26MmetaG_FD_155456 | JGI IMG/M metagenome (GOLD analysis project Ga0210400, IMG submission 155456) | Forest soil microbial communities from Barre Woods Harvard Forest LTER site, Petersham, Massachusetts, United States - Inc-BW-H-26-M | ecosystem: Environmental > Terrestrial > Soil >...
GACTTGGAAAGTTGAAATCCGCTGGCGGTCTGCTTGATCTCAATCCCGATTTTGTCAGGAATTGCTTTCAACCCGTTCGTCACCTGCATGCGCGCGTAGAAATACATCCCGGCCACGACCAGGGTGAGCACCACGGCGGTCGCAGCCAGCAGTCGGCGCAGGCGATAGATCTTGAGCGGCATCTGGGTTTCCGACCTAGCCTGATTCGGTCTTTCTTGTCTCTTGTGCAACGTCAAACGCGCAGCCGTGATGATACGGGCAGCTGGTGCAGTCCAGAGACGAGGATGGAATGGTCTTTGACAGGGCCGCCGCCTGCTTCGAACCGCCCAAAGCCGAAAGAGCGGACTTGCTAACATCCTCGAATTGGCCACACCGGATCGAACTCACGTCATACTCCTTGGAACCGAAAAACTGGTCTCCTGTTGTCTCGAAATAGCCCTTAATGGTGAGTGTGAGCTTAACAACTGGACAGCTTTGGTTCTGGAGGTCAGAAAAAAAGAGCGCTGGCGAGGCGTCGATCATTTCGCCATGCCCCCGAAACGCCGGAGCGCCTTTTCCATTGTTAGATACGGTGCGCAGGGCCATATGGACGTCAGAAGGACATACCTGCCAGCTTGAAAACGGCAGATTCACATAATTCGCTATGGTGTCGTAGGCCCCCGGTTTCAGCCGTTCCGCGGCATCGGGACTCTTTGAGATAACAAGGCAAACCGTTACCTCACGAAGCCGGTCCGGGTCGATGTTCATGAAGCGAAACCAAAAATCATGCGCCTTGAGTTCGTAGACGACGTATTGCGGAAAGATAATCGGAAACGAAGGCTTCAAAACCTTCACTGCGGCGATGCCGAGAAGAAGTGCATTCATCGCCATCCCAACTAAGCTCTGTACAACCGAAATTAGTCGACCGTAGCCAACGGGAGCGTAGTCGCCATAGCCCACCGTCGATTGCGTTGTAAAAGAAAAATAAAGGAGATTTGCGAGGCCATGCACGCTGTTTTCACGGACGTCTGAAACCGTGCAGGTGCGGGAATAGAGAATCGCGCAAAGCACAGCGAAACCAACATATGCTCCGAGCCAACAAAGTAAGAGTTTACTGAGCGAGCTTTTGCCCAACGAGAAGCGAAGGCTCTGAACAGAAAAACGCGGCATATCGCACAAGTGTACTGCAACCCTCATCCGAGCGTCCCCGAATGCCGACGCTTGGGATACACTCACCTGACTGGACCTGACCGCATGGCCGAACCTTCGCCCCTGCTCGACTTTCATAACCTGCGCGTGATGCGGGGACAGAAAATCGCGCTCGACGATTTCAGCCTGAGGATCGGCGCCGATGAGCATGTGGCGATTCTTGGGCCCAACGGCTGCGGCAAGTCGACGCTGATCAAGACCATTAGCCGCGAATGTTATCCGGTATCGCGGGAGGATTCGTGGATGAAACTGCTCGGCCACGAAAGCTGGGACGTTTTCAAACTGCGCGAGCACATGGGCATCGTGTCGAACGACCTGATGCTGTCGGTCACCGGCGAAGCCATCGGCCGCGATGTCGTACTCTCCGGATTTTTCAGCAGCACCGCGATCTGGCCGAATCATACGGTCGATCCCGAGAAGATCAAACTCGCTGATGCCGCGCTGGCTGAACTAAAGATTTCGCATCTGGCGGAGCGTCCGGTGGCGGCCATGTCGTCGGGCGAGGCGAGACGCGTGCTCATCGCTCGCGCCCTGGTGCACAAACCGAATGCATTGCTGTTCGATGAGCCTTGCAACTCGCTCGACTTGTCGGCTCAGCAGAGCTTGCGGCAAACCATGCGCGCTCTGGCGAACTCGGGAACGGCGATCATTCTGGTGACGCACGAACTGGCGGACATTGTCCCGGAGATTGGTCGCGTCGTGCTGATGGACCGCGGACGCGTCGTCGCCGACGGGCCTAAGGAAGAAATCCTGCAAGTGGAGCGGCTGGCGGCGCTGTTCGGCGTGAGCGTGGAGATGGCGCGGCGGGACGGGCATTACCACTTGTGGTGAGGCCGGCCGTCCCAACTGCTATGTAATAAACGATATTCTACTAGGTCAACAGCTGGCGATATACTCGATGGCCTCTGTGAAAGGTGGATTGTCATGCGCCTTGCTCTCAAAGTGAACGAAACTCCTCGCGTCCTTGCCGCAGTCAGCGGGCCCGGATATCTTAGCGCGCATCTGAATTTGAGCGATCGTCCGAAAGATAACGACTACTCAAGAGTCGTTCGAATTGTTGGGTTTCAGACGCTCGAAACCGAAACAGTGCGCCTCAGTTGGCCGGAATTTGACCTTCAACCTGGCGACACAGTGGAACTGCATCTGCTAGACGAAGGTGACGGCGACGCGCCCAGTGCAGTTCGAAGGTCTTCTGAACAGCCAGAGAATCTGTTTTCACATCCGGAAGTCGCACGTGAAGTATTGTCGGCCGTTTCAGCGTTTGAATCTCGGCTCATGCAGTTGCTGGATAAATCTAAGAACAGCGAACCGGCGGATGAGCACAAGCGCTTCGCACTCGCGGTGGGATATGTTCTGACGCAGCTTGGGGATAGCCTACTGACCCCGATTTATAGGCGACACAAGGAACTGGTTCCCGAGGGACTCAAAGGTGAACTTCTGTAGTGTTCCGTACCGCTGAGCAACAACCCTGGGAAAGGCCGTTCTTGTCCGTTAGGAGCGAGGTCCCCGAAAATCCCGCAGCGAAAGTTCCAAGCCGCCGTATTCGGGATGATCGTTGTGGCCGATGGTGAAGGCGACATCGATCGAATCGCCGGCTAGCAGAGGGGTTTGCTGCATGCGTTCGGCCATGTGCCAGCCCAGGGCGTCGAAGGTAATTCTAAGACCAGTTCTCTGTTCTCGGTTCTCAGTTCCCGGTTGAGCGGCTTCGGCCACCGCCGCAGTTCGTTCCTCGCGGCGGATGGCGGCGCCGTCGGGATGACAACGGGGAGTCACCAGAATTGCCTCTGCTGAAAGTTCCCGCGATTCATCCGGCTGCGAATCTGCAGGCTCTTGCTTGGGCGCCCCTCCCCTAATTTTCAGTTTGACATGCTTGTCTTTCAGAATCCGCGGAGGCGCGGTTAGCTGCACATTGCGGGCGGCGAATACGGGCTCGGGATTTCCCATGCCGTAGGGTTCGAGAAGCTGCAGCGCGTGAAAAAGCGCTGGCGTGATTTCGGTGAGATCCAGCTCGGCCTCGAGATCGAGGATTGGATCGAAATCCTTCGGGGTCAGACGGGTGCGGGCAAAGGCATCGAGCTGCGTGCGTAGTTCGGCAACATTGGCGGCGGGCATGGCGAAGCCGCAGGCGTGGGAGTGTCCGCCGTAGCGCGAAAACAGAGTGCTGCACGATTCGATTGCCTCGAGTAGATGAAAGGCACGAATCGAGCGGCCGGAGCCGAACGCCTCTGCACCGTCGCGCGAAATCACGAGCGCCGGCCGGTTGTAGCGTTCCACGACTCGCGTCGCGGTGATGCCGATGACGCCGCGGTGCCAGCCCTCTCCGTCGATGACGATGCAGTACGCATCGCTCAACGTGGGATCGGCTGTAAATCGTTCTTCCACCGAGCGCAGGATTTTCCGCTCTTCTTCCTGGCGGTCGGAATTCAGCTTGTCTAGTTTGGCGGCCAGTTCGCGGGCACGCGCGGGATCCTTCGTGCTGAAAAGTTCGATCACGTCGCGAGCCACGTCCATGCGGCCGGCGGCGTTGATGCGCGGCGCGATGCGAAAACCGACTTCGCCGGAAGTCGGCGGACGTTTGGCGGAAATTTGCGCGACTTCGAGGAGCGCCTTCAGGCCGGGATTCACCGCTCGGCGCAGCGCGTCCAATCCCAATGAAGCGAAGACGCGATTCTCGCCGGTCAACGGTACAGCGTCGGCGATGGTGGCGATTGCGACAACCTTCATGAACGACATCAGAAGTTTGGTCTGCAGGGTCGCGTCCAGGCGACGCTGCATCAATCCCTGCGCCACTTTGAAGGCGACACCTGCGCCGCAAAGCTGTTTGTAGGGATAATCGCAACCCTTCTGATTCGGATTCACCACCGCCAGCGCGTTAGGCACGCCGTCGGGGCCGGGGAGATGATGGTCGGTGACGATCAGGTCGACGCCCAGGCGTTGCGCCGTCGCCGCCGGCGCGAAGGCGCGGATGCCCATGTCAACGCTGACGATCAGACGAATGCCGGACTCGGCCGCACGCTCGATAACATCGTCGCGCATGTCGTAGCCTTCGCGAATGCGGTGTGGCACGTGGAAATCGGCGGAGCCTCCGCAGAGTTCGATCGCGGTTTTGAGAATGATGACCGCCATGGTGCCGTCGACGTCATAGTCGCCGTAAATGAGGATCGGCTCTTTGCGTTCGATGGCGGCGGCGATGCGATCGACGGCGGCGCGCAGTCCGGTCATGAGTTCGGGAGCGTGGAGATGGGAGAGTGACGGCGAGAGAAAGATGCTGGCGGATTCCGGATCGGCGATGCCGCGGCGCACCAGCAGGGGCGCGAGGATGTGGGCAGTGCGCGCGACCCCGCGCAGCGCAGGATCGGCGCGCAGGCCTGCGATCAGGGACTCGACCTGAGATTCATCCGTTGTCTTTTGAAGCCAGCGCATAGAAAGGGATTGTCATCCTGAGCGCGTTTTCTGCGCGAAGGATCTGTGCAATCTCCGCGGAAATTGCATAGGTCCTTCGCTTCGCTCAGGATGACAAGGAGTTTACTATGAGCCCCGGCCGGCTAGTTCTCTTCGTCCTGGTCGGGCTCGTCCAGGGTGAGGCCGCCGAACTCGTCGGAGACTTCGAGCAGATGCTGGTAGCGGTCATACCACTCGGTGCTGACTTCGCAGAGGAACATCGATCCCTGATAGGCCCAGCCCAACTGCAGAAATCCCACGCGGCCGACGTGAGCGCGCAGCCAGCGGGCGTCTTCAACGTCGTCGCCGTCGGTGAATTCCGAGTTGGTCAGGCGTTGCACCATTTCATCCAGTTCCTCGCGCTCGAGCGTCCAGGCGTGCATGGTGAGGAAAGGAGCGGCGGCAGCCTTCGCCAGTTCCACGAAGTCTTTACAGCCGTCAGGGTTGCCGGCCATCTCCCACATCACACATTGCACCTCGTCGTAATCCACGTAGCCGTGGAAGCGGCGCATGCCGTGGCCCTCAATGAAGGCCACCATGTCGTCTTTTACCGTAGTGAGATCGTCTGGGGTGGAGGACATATTGGGAAAAGCTCGCACGAGATTATTGTATGCTGTTCGCAAATTCGGTGCCAGCGCGAGGGCCGCGGATCAGCGACTGGGCTTGGGAGCGGTCACCAGGGCGGCAAACATGCGATAGAACTTTTCGGTGTCGAGCTCGACCTGAATTTCAACGGGCTGCGCCATCGGCCGCACGGAATTTTTGGATGCCCAGGTAAGTGTGTTGCCGTATCCGGCGCCGTGGTCGAGATCGACGGCCATGTAACGGGTTTCACTCTTGGTAATGACGGTGGGATCGATCCAGGCCGCGGCGGCGAGTTCGTCCCACATGATGTCGGCGCCGGGCGTGAACATGGCGAAACGGGCGATGTAGCGGGCCAGTGGGGTACCGGCGACTTCGATTTGCTTCACCAGAGCCGGCGTCATGTGGGTCTTGATGGAGATGTCGGTGGGAGTGCAGACGATTTTTTTCCAGGGCGCGCGCAGAACAATTTCCGCAGCCTCCGGATCGAACCAGAAATTGAATTCGTGGCGGGGATTGTTCAGAAATTCCGGGTTGTCGGTTTGCGGGCTCAGGCTTCCGCCCATGAAGACGAGTTCCCGCGCCAGTTCCGGGAACTGCGGATCGAGCGAAATCGCAAGCGCGAGATTCGTCATGGGCCCACCTTCGTAGATCGTGACTTCATGCGGATACTTGCGCACCATGCGAATCAGGAAATGCGCTGCGTCCTCATCTGCAGGTTTCGTGGTGGGCTGACCTTCGGGAAGCGGAGGCACGACCGTAGCTTCATGCCACCAGCGCTCATCCCACGCGCCGGCGTACGCAACCTGGCCGTAACGCTGCTGCCACAGTTGAGATTCCTCGCGGGTGCGGACCAACGGGAAGCTAGCGCCGGGAACGACGGGAATGTCGGTGCGGCCCATAATTTCGAGCAGGCGCAGGGTGTGAGCCACTTCCTCGTCGCGCCATTGATCTCCACTCACGATGGTGATGCCCAAGACTTGCACCTGCGGAGACTGAATCATGATCATCAGCGTCTGCATATTGCTGCCGCCGGGGCCGGAAGCATCTTCGTTGACGATGACTTTGCGGCGGGACTGGGCGAAGGAAAGGGTTGACAACAAAACGACAAGGAACAGGACTCGGATTTTCCGCATGATTTCTTCGAGTAGCGACGTATTTATTTCTTGCCCAGCGGGCGAGTCATCAGGTCGATGTAGAGCTTGTAGAACTTCTCGGCGTCGATATCAAATTGTACAGTGGCCAAGCGCTCGTAGGGCGGGACCGGCGCGGCGGCGTCCCAGAAGAGCGTCTTGCCGTAGCTGGCGCCGTGATCGATGTCGATGTCCATGTAGAACTTTTTCTGGCCGGTGATGATCGAAGGATCGATGAGCGCCGCGCCCGCAATTTCGTCCCACATGTAGCCGGGCAGCGAATATTTGTCGAGGTAGTCGGTGACCGGAGTGCCGGCCTTGGCGATGGCAGCCTTCATTTCGAGCGTGTAACGGGTCTTGACCGAGATATCGATGGGCGTGATGGTCATTTTTTTCCAGGGAGCGCGCAGAACGATGCGCGCGGCCTCGGGATCGAACCACCAGTTAAATTCCCGGCGCGCGTCGATCGCACCGGAGTCGATCGCTCCCTTGTCAGCGTAGAGTCCGCCGCCCATCAGCACGAACTCTTTGGCCAGCGTGGCCACTTCCGGATCCAGTTTCAGAGCCAGCGCATAATTGGTCAGCGGGCCTCCCGCCCACAGCACGACTTCTCCGGGATACTTGTGCACCATCTGCACAATGAATTCCGCGGCCGTGCCGGGTTGGGCGCGAAGATGTGGCTCACCTTCGCGCATCGGAGGCACGAAATCGGGCTCGTGATAGGGCTCGCGAAATTTGGTCGATCGATTGGCTTCAAAGTCGGTCCAGCAGCCCTTGTATTCGAACTTTCCATACAGCGCTTCCCAGCGCTCGGTCTCCGCTTTGGAATTGATGAGCGGGTATACGGCTCCCTGATACACCGGGACATCGGTACGTCCGGCAATCTCGAGCAGACGCAGCACGTGCTGTGTCTCTTCCTTCGCCCACTGATCGCCGCTGACGGTGGTGATGCCGAGGACCTCAAATTTTTCCGACTGCAGAAAGACGAGAATGGCCTGCTGGTCGCTGGTTCCGGGACCGCGGGCATCCTGGTCGACGATGACTTTGATTTTCTGGGCGGAGGCAAGTTCGGCAAACAAAACCATCAAAGCCACAAGCAGCGGCCACCGGCGGTGAACCATCGTTCTCCTCCCAAAGTTGTTCGGCCAGAAGTATGCGACCACAAAACTTGAGGGCAGACTGAGTGGCAAACTCAATCTGCCCAATAGGATCGCGAAGTCCGGCTCAGGCTAGAAAACCAGCTTCATCGCGAACTGAACGAAACGCGGATCGTTGAGGGTTTGGTTAATCACGCCAAAGGAGAGTGGCGCCTGGATGTCCTGCATGCCGCTGACACCGCTGCTGCCGGGCAGGTAGAAGTGGGGATGGTTGAACAGGTTGAAGAACTCCGCCCGGAAGTCAAGCCGCATCCCCTCGTAAGGCATCGCGAAATGCTTCACGAAAGACAGATCGGTATTGATAAAGCGGGGGCCACTCACAGGGCCGCGAGGAGCGTCTCCCAGCTCTCCCACAGTGGGGAGCTCGAAAGCACAGGGATTGAACCAGTTCGCGAGAGTATGCACCTGGGAGGGCGCAGCGCAACTCGGATTGCCAGCTACAGGTCCAGCCTTGTTCGGGTCACCGACCTCATCAGGCCGATTGAGGCTAGCACCGTTCCATTGGAAGTTCACGCCGGAGTCGTTGACGCCAAAGATCGATCTGCTATCGACCACGAAAAGCGGGAATCCGGAAATGGCGCGTTCAATGGCGTCGACTTCCCAGCCGCCCGCAATGACGTTGAGGGGTCCGCTCCAGTTGCCTCCAAAGGCTTTGCCTTTGCCGAAGGGCAGGTCATAAGTCAGGCTGCCGGTAAATTGGTGATTGAGGTTGAGCTGCGAGAGGCTCCAGTCGGCGTTGTGGGTTCCGGGCAAGGGCCAGTACGTTGCACCCGGGAACGAACCCAAGCCGTCGGCCAGCCCGGAGTCATAAGTGTGGGAGTAGGTGTAGCCGATCAGAGCGTAGATTCCGTGCCGCGCGCTCTTGGTCTCCGCCTTGACTTGGAGAGAGTTGTAGGTGGCTTGACCGTCGTCGCTCTGGTTGGAAATCGTGCCGAAGGTTGTGTAGGGGTTCGTCGTTGTGCTCAGGCCGCAGCCCAGCGTGTAACCAGTAACGACTCCGCACGCCGAGGGCGAATGCACGTTCTGATTCAAGCCATCCACCAAAATGTGGGAACTGCGCGATCCGGCATAACCGGCCGTCAGCACAATGTTCCCAGGGAGTTGGTGCTCGACGTTCAGGTTGATCTGCTGCACCCTTCCCTGTTTGAAGTTAAGGTTCTGGGCGTATAGGGTGCCGGGAAACGTGTTGATCGCCGGGGGCGCGGTGTAGGGTCCGATGGTGCTGCCACCGAGGTTCTGCAGAAAAACGCGTTGCACTCCGCAGTTGACCGTGGTGTTGAGGTAGGGGCAATTCGCGAACCCGTTGAAATTATCCGACTCGGCGAAGTACGGGGGATTCTCCCAGAGTCCCTGGCCGCCCTGATTCCATGAGGAATCATGGAAGATGGCGTAGCCACCGCGGATCGCCGTATTCCCGCGTTTGAACGGCTTCCATGCGAAGCCGATGCGAGGTTCGATCGCGGTCTTGTCAAGTTGAATTCCGACATCCGGGCCTGAGGACACGCACAAGGAGCACGCTGCGACCAGTGGACTATGCCCGGCCACGTACAGTGTGCCCGTGGCAAAGTCAAAATTTGCCTGGCGGTTCTGAGCTTCCTTGATGGGAGTGGTAAAGGCCCAGGCGAATCCAAGGTTCACGGTGAGGGTGTCGGAAACCCGCCAGTCGTCCTCGACGAAGGGGCGGAATAATTTCCAGCGCCGGCCAGTGGTCGCGCCCGCAAACGTCTGATCATGAATTCCCAGTCCGACTTGGCCAGTGAGGAGGTCAGCGGTGGTGTCCCCCGTGACATCGAACGGAATCAGGAAACCGTCCTGAAAAGCGTTGCTCTCGACGTTCATTTGTTGGGCGCGAATTCCGCCGCCGACGCGGATGTCGTGCTTGCCGCGAATCATCTCGAACGCATCGGAAATGGAGAAAACGTTGGTGCCGCCCTGGAATGGCGAAAACCCGCGATCGCCCACCGACCAGTAACCACCACCCGTTTGCACCGACGTCATTCCGCAACTGATGCAGTCTTTGGTCGATTGGTTCAGACTCGCAGGATAGCCAGTGGTGCCGTCGCACTGGCTGCCCAGGTTGGCTCCCTGGATACCGATGCTGGCAGCGTAGCAGGTACCGCTCTGGGCTGAAGTGAAGTGGTTGAAAATGCGGTTAAAGCCCACGGTGATCTGGTTGATGGTGCGATCGGAAAAATTGTGGGTTTCAGCAAGCGCAATGTTGCGCCCATGATTCTGGATGTTTTCCGAACTCGCAAAGGCGCCCTGTTCGGCAAAACCCGGCGGGCCGCCGCCGGGAACGAACGAGACCGCTTGATCGTAACTGAAACGGGCGAACGCGGAATCCTTGCTGGAAAAATTGTGATCCAGGCGGATATCGAACTCGCCTTCGTTGATGGACCGCACTGGCGTGTTGGTGAAGTTGAAACCCAAGCCGACGTTGCTGGCATTGCTCAGCGGGTACAGCTGAAGAATCTTCTGGCCCGTCGGGTCAATCAATGCTTGCGGAATGAAGTTGCAGGGAGTTCCGACCGACTGGCCTCCATGGCCGTTGATCGGCTCGGGAGTCGGGACCGCGGCATTCTCCGTTCCAGGGACGCACTGGAAATTGGAGGGATCTCCGGCCTGGGCAAAGGGATTCCCGAGCAAGGCCGGGGTCGGTCCTGTGGGACCGAAGGGTCCAAACCGATAGTCGCCGCCGATCATCGCCGGCGTTGGAATCAGGCCAGTAAACGGTATTCCGTGCCGCTGTCGCTTGGCCTGGTAATCGAGGAAGAAGAACGTCTTATCTTTCTGGATCGCACCACCCAGCGCGCCGCCGAACTCGTTCAGGTTGAACTGTTGCTTCGCGGACGGGGTACCGAAATCATAGTTCTTGGCATCGAGCTTGGTATTACGGAAAAATTCGAACAGCGATCCATGAAACCGGTTGGAGCCTGACTTGGTCGTCACCAGAACTGTCGGGCCCGCTCGCGTGCCCCATTCCGCGGAGTAGGTGTAGGTGAGCACTTTGAATTCCTGGATAGCATCGATCGACGGCAGAATCGCGATACCGCCCGCGGTCAGTTCGTTGTTGTCCACGCCGTCAAGCAGCCAGTCCGTGCTCTGGGCCCGCGATCCGCCCACCGAAAGCGAAAAGGTTCCGCGTGTCGAGACTTCGCTGCTGGGGCCGGCGTTGAAGAAGCTGTTGGGGTTGGTTTCCTGCGTGGTTCCGGGAGTGAGCGTCGCCAGCTGAACGAAATCGCGACCGTTGAGCGGGAGTTCGGCGACTTGCTCCGACGTAATCACCTGACCCAAGGACGGGTTCGATGTTTCCACTGCCACTTCCGTCGCGTTGACCTCGACGTTGGTACTCACCGACGCTGGTTGGAGCGAGAAATCCAGTTCACGATGTTCGTCAACCTGCAGCCGCACTTCCTTCTGCTCCGCCGGGCCAAAGCCCTGAGCTTCCACCCGGATCGTATAGATTGCGACCGGAAGAACGGGAACCAGATAGCGTCCGGAGTCATCCGTCTTGGCCTCACGGGAGACGCCCGTCCCTTGGGAGGTTACCTTCACGGTCGCGCCCGAGACGACGGCGCCCGCCTTGTCCGAAACCGTGCCCGAAAAACTTCCGGTTGCTTGACCGTACACGAGCGGACTGAACAGGCAGACCAGTGAACAGAGAACTACCGCGAAGCGCGCCTTCTGGCTGGACATTTATTGAACCCCTTTCGGAGGTTGCACTGCACAAAGAAAAAGACCCTCCCGGTTCAGTTGAAGCTGGGAGGTCCTGGGACCGCAGACACGCCTTATAAATTGCCGCCTGCTGGTTAGTCAAGAAGTTTCGTAGTGTAAAAGGATTAGTCGCCGTTAATCTTCGGCATCGACGCATCCGGAAAACCACTTTGCTCTGTTAAGTGTTGATTATTGTTGCGATCACCGCGGGAAAACCGCGTCGAGCCAAAACGGGAAATCGCAACGCAAGTGTCGTGATACAAGTGCTGCGAGATTTTTGTCCCTGCCAGCCCGAACTATTCAAACTCACGCGCGCGTCGCCCACTCGGCGTCGAAACGCGCACGATCATAGAAGGATTTCTGCGTGCCAACGCCCGCCGTGGACAGACCGGCGTAGAGATTCGCGCGGCGAACCGCTTCTTCTTCGGGCACGCCTTCGCCAAGAAACACCGCGAAACTGCCGATGAAGGCATCGCCGGCTCCGGTACTATCGACGGCGTTCACTGCGAACGGTAAAACGTGCTCGCTGCCGTCGCGGCTGGCGAGAAGAGATCCATTCGCGCCTAGCGTAATGATCACCCGCCGAATGCCGCTGGCAACGAGTTTCGCGGCGCACTTGCGGGCGTCGTCGATATTTTTCACCGGGCCTCCGGTGATCGTCTCGGCTTCGCTTTCGTTGGGAACGAAATAGTCGAGATCCTTCAGCGCGTTAAGATCGACCGGCTGCGCGGGGGCGGGATTGAGGATGCAGCGGATTCCGTGCTTGCGGGCAAATTCGATGGTGTAATACACCGTCTCGAGCGGGATCTCAAACTGCAGCACGATGCAATCCGCGGACTTCAAAGTTTCGGCGGCGGCGTCAACGTCGGCGGGGTTGAGCGCGTCGTTCGCTCCCTTGACCACCAGAATGCGGTTCTGGCCGTTGGGTTCCACGAAAATGGGCGCGACGCCGCTCGACAGTCCCTCGATTTGTTTTACGTGCGTGGGATCGATTCCCAGCTTGCGGAAATTTTCGATGGTTGCGGGACCGAAGAGATCGCTGCCCACGCGCGCGACCATAAAAACTTCGGCGC
>Ga0210400_10004356_pt1 | contig 12285 bp, 12 predicted proteins | sample IncBWH26MmetaG_FD_155456 | JGI IMG/M metagenome (GOLD analysis project Ga0210400, IMG submission 155456) | Forest soil microbial communities from Barre Woods Harvard Forest LTER site, Petersham, Massachusetts, United States - Inc-BW-H-26-M | ecosystem: Environmental > Terrestrial > Soil >...
TCCCACCGGTCACCGGCAGCACCGGCCCCAACGCCATTGTGCAGGGCACACCGACCGCCTGGGGCAATCCTCTCCCGTGGATGAACACGCCCGAAACGCCCAACCTTGTCGGCAAAAACGACTCCACTCCCGACATGCGCCCCGGCCTCGGTTGGGACGGCCTCACCAAGCTGCAAGGCTTTGTGCGGAACGGAGGCGTTCTGCTGACGGCGCTCGACACCTCGCAATTTGCCATCTCGACAGGACTGGCCAATGGAGTCAGTTCGAGCAACTCCGAAAAAATGAAGATTGTCGGCTCCATTGTTGGCACGCGCCTCGTTGATCCAGCCAGCCCCATCGCCTACGGCTACGACGAAAAAGTGTCCGCCTATTGCGACAACGGACCCATCTTCTCCGTCACCAGCATTCTTGGCGCTCGCCGCCGCCATCTTGGCCCGGAAATAAAAACACGTCCCACGGGACGTGGCACCAAGGACGATCCTGATTTCGTCGTCGGTCGCCCCGCATCCGAAATTCCCGACGAACCGGAAAAGGAACTCTGGGAAGCGCCCCAACCAACCGACGATCAGAGCTTTAACAATCCGCGCGTCATCCCCCCGGCCAATCGTGCGCGCGTCATTCTGCGTTACGCCGATTCCAAGGACCTGCTCATCTCCGGCCTCGTCGAAAACGGCAACGATATCGCGCAGCACCCCGCGGTGCTGGATGTGCCCAGCGGTTCCGGCCACGTTGTCCTGTTCTCCATCAACCCGGTCTATCGCGGCGAAACGGAGAACACCTACTCCCTGGTGCTCAACACCCTCTTGAACTACGACAGCCTCAATGCCGGCCGGAAGGAAGCCGACGAAAAGTAGCGGCCACCTTCAGGTGGCCGAGCCCCGAAACTCTTGTAGGGCCCGCCTTCCGAGGCGGGCCATTCCGGGCCTACATCTGACCGAGGCTTCCACTCCCCCTTGCCATTAAAACCGTTTGGAGTACAATCGCCGCCGACATGCCGAAACAAAGATCGCACAAATCCTCCCGGAGGCCAGCGCGGCGCCGCACTCATGGCGCCACGGCCGCGAAGCTACCAAAAGATGCGGTTACATTGGTCGTCACGCTCCGCGCCAAGGAGGGCCAGCACATCCTGCTCGAGGCGGAACTACGCGCGCTTATCGCACCCACGCGAAAGGAACAGGGCTGCCTGCGATTTGATCTTCATGTTTGCGTCGACCAGCCCGGATGCTTTCTTCTCCATGAAGTCTGGGGAGGCCGCGATGACCACACCGCGCACACGCGCACACCACATTTCCTTCGCTGGAACGCCCGCAAGGACGCGCTGCTCGCCTCCCGCGAAGCCGCCTTCTGGCGCCAACTCGCCTAGCTTTTGTAGCGGCCGCCTGCCGAGGCGGGCGCATTTCGCTATCGAATTTTTTGGATTCACAAACCGGACTGCCTGGTCTTCTTACGCCACCGTCTTCGACATCTTCACCACGGCGAGCGACAACCCGTTTGGCAGCGGAACCTCAATCCGCTCGCCCTCTGCGTAACCCCGCGCGGCATACATCGGCACCCCCGTCAGCGTTGCTCCCATCTCAAAACGCCGGAACCCCCGCGCATAGGCGGCCTCTTCGCAAGTTTTCAGAATCAAACTGGCAATCCCGCGCCGCGTCCAGTCCGGATGCACAAAAAATGCCCTGATCTTCGCTGCATCGCGCGCCGGCTCCAGCATCGCGTTGTCGCGATACGGTCCGTGGTCGCTGCCATAAAGCGTCTTGCGCATGCTCCACCCGCCGCAAGCCGCCAGCACCTTCTCACCGCCCGCCCCAACCGCCTCCACAACGAAATACGTTTCATCCGCAATCAGTTGTGTGTCCACGCCATACGCCGTCCCGAGCGCCGCGTCCAACTGCTGTTTGGAATAATCCTTTCGCTGCAAAATTCGCACAGACCGATCAATCAACTCACGCAGCGCCGGAATATCCGCCGTCGTAGCCAGCCGAATCACGAAATTGTCGTTTTGCCCCACCGCGAACTGCCCTCGCCACCCGCTTACATCTCATTCTAACTCTCCGGCCCTCCCACGTAATACCCAGGCCGGGCGCGCACTTTCAATCCGCGCTCTTTCTCTTTCATTACCGTCACGCTGATCTCATGATAACCGTCGGTCTTCTCGCCGCTCGGCGTATAGGTCAACGTGTACTGCGAGTGCAGTTCGCCGCCTATCTCATCAATCACTTTCTCGATGGTCCGGTTCTTCCACGTCGAGACGTGCAGCCCGCCGGTCGCCGCCGCGGCAATCTCCAGTTGATGCGCCGTAACCTGATCCCTTGCATGACTCACCGCCCAAACTGCCAGCGCCAGCAGGTTCACTCCTTGCGGCTGACTGGTGTCTCCGGTCGTTGGCGTTTGCACCGTTCCGGGCGGGGGTGGAATACCGTACGTCCCCTCCGGGGTTACCGGCGATGGCCCCGTGTACTCCGGTTTCCTCTTCAGATCCGCTTTGGTCGTCGAAATTCCGACAGCGTAAATCGTGATGTTCGCCAGTTGGGCGCGCCGCAACACCTCGCCCAGTTTTGCTTCGCTTCCCGAATCGTGCGCCTCCGCAATCACCAGCATCACCCGCCGGTGGCCCAACTCGGTCTCCGATACTTCCGCCCGCTGGCTCAAAAGTTCAACCGCTTTGGACATAGCATCGAACAGCTTGGTTCCCGATGTTCCTTCGGGCAATCCGGACATTACCTTTTCCATCGCATCGGGACTGCTCGTGAAGTCCAGCAGGGTGCTAACCCGGTCGTCGAACCCCACCACGGCCCCCTCTCCCGTTGGCCCGGTTACAGTCTGCGAAATCAGAATTCCGGACTTGCGAATCTGCGGCAGGATCGGCGCAATCCGCGAACTCGTTTCCACCACCACCACCAGCGAAATCGGATCTCCGCCCAAGCTGAAATGACTGATCTTTTGCAAGGCGCCATTATCGGCAATCTGGAAATCCGCCTCTTCTAGATCGTGCACCATTTCGCCTTTCTCATTCCGCACCGTCACGGGCGTGTTCACCAGCACGGTGCGAATCTTGATCGGCGCCGGCCCTTTCTGGATGGGCATGCCTGGCTGAGGGACCATTGGCCCATCGGGCGCCTGAGCCCATGCGCGCGGCAGCGCGACCGCCGCCATCGCAAGCAGCCGCACAAAAATCGCCAAGCATCTCTTCATGGGCAATCGCCGCCAGACTCGGCAGTGTTCAACGATCCCTCCAGAGCAACCCCGGCCGCTTCCTTGCGTATTCAATTCGACGCCATTTGCCCCAAAGGCGTTGCCGTCGCCCTTCGCCCTGCCTACAATCTAAGCGCACCCTGAATGGAGAAAAGTCCCATGCCCGATGGAAATCGTCCCAAGCCCCAGCATGCCCCGAAAGCTCCGCACGAGGACCACAAGTTTCTGGCCAGCACGCCCGCTCGGCCCATTCGCATTATCTCCGAATACATTCATCCGCTGGTCCAGCTGAAAAAAGAGGGCATCTGCGACTCTATCGTGATGTTCGGTTCCGCGCGCATCGAATCGCATGAAACCGCTTCGTCCCGGTTCACCCGTCTCAAACAGATGAAGACTTCCAAATGGAGCGCTGCCCGGCTCAAAAAGCATCGCCTACATCTCCGCGAAGCCAAAAGCGCTCTGGAAATGTCTGCCTATTACGAGCAGGCGCGCCAACTGTCTCACAAGATCACCACCTGGGCGCTTTCGCTTGGGCCCCGTCCCCGCCGCTTCGTCATCTGTTCCGGCGGCGGCCCCGGGATCATGGAAGCGGCCAACCGCGGCGCTTACGAAGCCGGCGGCAAGTCCATCGGGCTTTCCATCGAGCTGCCTCACGAGCAATTCGCGAATCCCTACATCAGCCCCGAGCTCAGCTTCAATTTCCACTATTTCTTTATGCGTAAATTATGGTTTGCGCAAATCGCCAAAGCGCTCATCGTCTTTCCCGGTGGCTTCGGCACGCTCGATGAACTGTGGGAAATGATGACCCTCTCGCAAACCGGGAAAATGCCCAAGCACACCTTGATTCTCATCTACGGCCGCAAGTATTGGAACGAAGTTCTCAACCTCAAGAACATGGTCCGCTGGGGCACCATCAGCCAGGCAGACTTTGACAACCTGCAGTACGCTGACAGCGTCGACGAAGCCTTCGACAAGATTCGCATTGGGCTGGAGAAATACCACATGCAGGGCGATCCCTTCCTCCAGGCCTATTAATTATCCTCCCCTGGTCCGCCAACCTGCTTATTTTGTTAAGGATAGTAAACATTTGAAGACTTTGATTCCCTCAGGTCGATACCTGATTGCCACTTATTCCGCGCCGCCCGATACTCCGATACTGTATGCCCACCCTGATTTCCTAACAAATTGCCGCAGGCCGTCTGCGCTGCGGCTATAAGGGAGAACCTAATGAAGGTTTCATTGAAATCATGGAGTTGTCGCGCAGCGATTTACGTCTCCGCTCTGGGCGCGGCACTGTTAATTGCCGGCGCCGCGCCAGTGCGCGCGGACGAAGACTGCCAGAAGCGCATCATCCGGGCGGACCACAAGCTGCACGAAGCCGCCGAACATCATGGTTGGGACAGCCCGCAGGTCGCGAAGTATCGCCACGAACTGGCGGAGGCGCGCGCTTGGTGCTGGGACCACAGCCATCGCTGGTGGGATGAAGACGGACACCGCTGGCGCACGGATCGCGATTGGGACGATCACGATCACGACCGCCACGATCATGACCATGAGCATGATCGCGATCACGATCACCAATAATCCAATCCCCAATTAATGCTCAAGTGCCGGGCAACTGCCCGGCACTTTTTGTTTTCTGCTCTCTGTTATCTGGTCGCTGTTATCCGTGTTCTCGTCAACCGGATTCCTCATCCCACCGGCTCATTTCTAGATAACGAACTCATTTTCAGAATCTTGCAATTCACCACAACCTTCGGTTCAAACAGGTGTTTGAATCCTCAAGGATGCACCCCCGATCGCCAGCCCGGGCCAGGCTCCTGGAGGCAATCTTATGAAACTTCTCTCGATGAAGTTCGGTTCGTTTCTCGGAAAGACGGCCCTAGCCACCACAGCCCTCGGATTTTTCCTGGCTGCAGGTGCGCCCGCCGCAAACGCCAACGATTGGGACGAATGCAACCGCCGCATCTCTTACACCGAGTGGCGCTACCACGAAGCCGTCGAGCGCTTCGGCCCTTATAGCCGCGACGCTCGTCATTGGGATCACGAACGCCGCGAGGCGTACGAACGGCGAGAGCACCTCCGGCACGAATACCGCGAACACCATCGCGACCGGGATGATCGTTACTAAGCCAGCGCCCACCGCAAATGTTGAGTGCGGGAGCTGCGCTCCCGCTTTTGCGGTGAAAGCAAACCGCCAAAATTCCTGGTTGGCTACGCACAAAAACAAAAGGGGCGCCCAATCCACGGGCGCCCCTCAGTGCTTCCTGTAAATTTCGATTATTCCGCGTGAACCAGCGGCTCGTCCGAAAACACCGCCGCAAACCGTTTCGCCTCATCCTGATCGTGCAGCATCACCACCGGCACGATCCGCATCGACTGCTTGCACAAATGGCACTGCACGCCTTCCCCCTGCACATCCTGCAGAAAGCCGTCTGTAAACCGATATTCTGTCCGCTCGCGCCGGGCTTTTTTCTGGCTCTTCGCGCCGCAATTAGGACAGGTAAATTCCACTACGTCCTGCTGCGGATCGCGGTTCAGAGCTGCCCAGCCCGTGCGGCGCACGCCGACTACCTCGGGTAAATGCCTTTCCATCTGGTCTCCTCCTCGAATCCTCGTCCGAAAGATTCGATGCAGCGTGGAATCGTTTAGATGTAATTAAACCTTCAGTATTCCTTTCGAATATTCCGGACTCTTCATCCTAGTAGAAACACATTACTTCCCGACGAAACGCTCTTCACGATTTCCTTCCGCCACCCTTTTGACACATCCCACCTCTCTTTTCAGCGACCTAGGTATCAAGTCCCTTCTTCCAGATCACCTTTTCAACGGGCACTCCGCAACTTGTTCGGTGTCAAACATCACAGAGGACGCGCGCACCTCACATCCCTGCGAGCGCGGCGCTGGTCTCCGGTTAGCAACCTCCGGACGCTGGCGCCGCAAAAATCCCACGGCTCGCCGGAAATTTCCGGAGGTGTGTGATGACTCTCGAAGTCCAACGTGTGTCCCGTGTGTCCGTAGACGCCTTTGGTTCGCTCAGCAGTTGTTTGGTCGAAGGCGATCCGCAATCCGAAAAGCGCGCCCGCCGCATTAAGCAGCGCGCAGTAGCAATTTCCATCGTCCTGCAAACTCTCGCCCTCTTCGCATTGGTTCTTTTCCCACTTCTCAGCAAAGGCGAGCACATCTCGCTAAAAAACGCGACGCCGATTCCCCCCTACGCTCCCATTGGCAACCATCACCACGCCCCAAGCGATCCGCCTCGACACCCTTCTGCGCCTTGCTATTTCTGCCCGCTGCCGAGCGCTCCAGCAAGCGTCCCCGCACGCGAACCAAATTTATCTCCAGAGCTTGACGGCGCCGCTGGCGATCCGATTCCCGGATTTGCACAATCGCCTGGTGTCACTGGAGGGTATACTCCGCCCACAACTCGTCCCCTGGCTCCGCCAGAAGAGAATACTTTCGTAATCAAGGAGCGTCGGAAGGTCAGTGAAATGGTACAAATGGCCCAGCTCATCACTCGCGTGGAGCCCAGGTACCCGCCTCTCGCCATCCAAACCCATCGCGAAGGCCGCGTGGAACTTCACGCGATCATCTCCACTATGGGCAGGATCGAATCTCTGGAGCTAATCTCCGGCGATCCATTTTTCATCCAATCAGCACTGGCCGCGGTTCGCGAGTGGCGCTATCGCCCCACCATCCTCAACGGGCGCCCCATCGAAGTGGACACCCGCATTACCGTCATCTACGCCTTGAGTCACTAACACCCCTTTGGAGTGCGGCAGCTTTGCCGTCGCTTTTGCCGATTCAGCAAAACCGCCCGACTATATATTCACAACGAAGATCACCAACCAAGCAACGTGACCCAATCAAAAAAAGCCGGCGTCCAACGCCGGCTTCTATCTCTCTCCGATTTCTTCTCTGCGAACTCAGCGCTCTCCGCGGCCTCTGCGTTATCTTCGGTCTTGCTTACAATACTGGTTCGCCAGAAAACCGCCCAATCGCTTCCCGTGCCAGATCCCGCAGCCGCACAATCTCCTGTAACTGGTGCGGATCATCGCTCCCCAATTCGCGCGAAGGATAAATCGGGGGCGACAACGTAATCGTCACGCTCGTCGGGCGCGGCAGAATTGTCCCATCGCGCAAAAACCTTCGCGTTCCCTTTAACGACACTGGAATCACCGGGGCCCCCGTCGCTACCGCTCCGCGAAAAGCGCCCAGCTGAAATGGCCTCACGCCAGCCTGTGGCGTGAATGTCCCCTCGGGAAACACAAAGACCGAATCGCCGCGGCGCAAGCACTCCTCCATCTCGTCCATCTGCTTCAGTCGTGAATCCGCGTCATGCCGGTTAAACGATAAATGCCCCATCTGGTTCAAAAACGTCCCGATGAACGGCATGTCGTTCACCTCGCCCTTTGCGACGAACTTGTACGATACGCCCAGCCCCATCATCACCGGCAACACATCGAAATAACTTGCGTGGTTTGACGCGTACACTTTTGCGCCGGGCGTGTCCATGTACTCCTTGCCCACAACTTTCAGCTGGATTCCGGCCAACGCAAACAGCACGTGCAACGCCGATGAAGTAAAACGTCCCGCCGCTTTTTCGTCCTTAATCTGTTTTACGATGAACCAGGAAGGCACGATCCACAAAAAAAAGACGATGCCAAAATATACTCCGTAAATTTTCTCGAGCACCTTCAGAATTCCACGCCCAACGCTTCGGGCTGCCTCCCGCAAAATCGTTCCCGTGCCGAGCCGCGCGATCTGCACCCACGCGGGAGGCCTGCCTGCCGCCAGCGTCCCGGCTGCGTACAGCTGCTTCGTCTCATCCCGCCGCAATTTTCCACTCGATGTTTTGGGAATACTTCCCGAGGGAATCAGTTCTACGCGGTCCGGCGGCAAACCCAGTCCACGGGAAACCTCATCATTGATCGCCGCCGCGATCTTTGCGCGTCGCGCCGCATCCTCTTCTCGCGACTCCGCAACGATCACCAGTTTTTCTGTTCCGCTGCTTTTATCCTTCAATCCGAACGCCACCACGCAACCCTTGCGGATCCCTTCGGCCCGCGCCGCCAGCTCCTCCACTTCGTGCGGATACAAATTGCGCCCGCCCTTGATGATGATGTCCTTCACGCGCCCGGTAATGAAAATCTCTCCGTCCGCCTGAAACGCGCGGTCCCCGGAATTCAGCCATGGGTACTCGCCTTCGCGCTGCGCCGGGCCTTGCGGCATCAAAATCGCGGTCGCCTCGGGATTTTCGAAATACCCGCTGGTTCCGGATGGGCCGCGGAACCACAAAAATCCTTCCGTCCGCTCCGCGACCTCATTCCCTTGGTCATCCACAATCCGCACGTCATGTCCAGGAAAAGATATTCCCGACGAGACAAACGCAATTGCTGTTTCATCATTTTCCACTGCAGGCACTGCTCGTCCATGCGCGGCGAACGCTTCCCGCTCCACGCGTTCCACCCGCGGCAAACGATTCAGCGGTGGAAAGGTCACTCCCAGCGAAGCTTCCGCCAGCCCGTAAACGGGCAGCATCGCCTCTCTTCGGAATCCATACTTTGTAAATCGATTCGCGAATCTCTCCAACGTCTCCGGATTCACCGGCTCCGCTCCATTCATCACCACGCGCATCGAACTCAGGTCCACGCCTTCCATCGCTTTGTCGGAAATCTTGCGCACGCACAACTCGTAAGCAAAATTCGGCGCCGCCGTAATCGTCCCCCGATGTTTGCTCATTGCCTGCAGCCAGCGTTCCGGCCGCGTCAGAAAAGCCAGCGGTGACATTACCACCAGCGGCACACCATGCATCAACAATGTCAGCCACGCGCCGATCAACCCCATGTCGTGATACAAAGGCAGCCAACTGATTCCCACATCCTCCGGGCCCAGTTGCACGCCTCGAGCAATCACGCGCATGTTCGCCAGCAGATTTGCGTGCGTCAATACCACGCCCTTTGGATCGCCGGTCGAGCCCGACGTGTATTGCAGCAGCGCAATGTCGCTACTTTTGCGGATTCTTGTCCCGCTGAGGAACGCCGGCAACGCGCCGGGAGCCGGCGGCGGCGCTTTCTCCGCCGCTTCCAACAATTTTGCAGCTTCCACCACATCCTGCAAAGATTTCACGCGAGGCTTCAAAAGCTTCGCTACGGCTTCCGCTCTCCGGAAAGTCAGCAGCAGGCAAACTCCCGCATTGTTCAAAATGGCCGACTGCCGGCCCGCGTACTCCTCAATCCTGTCGGCGCGAAATGGCGGATAAATCGGCACCGGCACAGCCCCCGCCAGCAAAATTCCCGCGTAACAAATAAAAAACTGCTGCGAAGTTGGCAGCATCAACGACACGCGGCCGCCCGGAGGCACGCCGCGCCGCGCCAATTCCTCCGCGCACTTTTGCGCTGCCGTGTACAACTCTCCAAATGTCAGGGTGTAGTGATGCTCACCCTTCTCGTCGTCCTCGGTAATCAGCAGGTGAGTCCGCTGCGCGTCATGTACGCCGCGGTAGCGGATCACGTCCAAAAGGGTTTCCGCTTTCTCCACGATCGAGTCAGCAGCCTTCTGCGCCAATTCTTGCGTCGCCGCACTTGCCCGCAGCCCGGACAACCCTTCCTCTTCGCCGACGGGTGTCCCTGGGGCCTCGACTATGGCAGCGGTCAACTCTTCTGGCGTGCTCGCTTCCGCCGCCAGCGTATCCGGCAGGCGCACCCCAAATGCATTCTCCAGCCGCGTCAACAACTCCACACGTTCAAGGCTTCCCAACCCCAGATCGCGGTCCAGATTCGAATGAATCGAAAGCTCCACCACGGCGCCATGGCTGCCGAGCTCCACAAGCAACTCACGCAACACGTCCAGCACGCGTTCGCGCACGCCCGGCAAATCCAATTGTGGGGAAGTTGTCGCCAAAGTGTTCCTTCACCGGCCAGCTTTGCGTGAGGCTAACACGCGGAGGTCCCGTTTGCCATCATTGTGGCACAGCCATTCATTCCTGGCTGTGCGCCTTTCTACTCCGCTCTGCGCACTCAGCGTTAAAAGGCTCTTCTAAGCGCCCTGCTTCTTCGTGCCCCAACCCGGTGGCATCAAGGTTGTGCTCAAATCCACACCCGACAGATCCACATTTCGCAAATCTGTCTCGCGCAGAATCGCAATTCCCAGGTCTGCTCCCGCAAACTTCGCTCCATCCAGGTGCGCATCCCGGAAATTCACGTTCCGCAGCATCGCCTTTTGAAAGTTAGCACCCGTCAGATCGCAGCGGAAAAACTCCACACCACTGGCCTGCGCCTCCGTCAGGTTTGCTCCGGGCAGGAAAGCTTCCGTCAAGTCAGCCTTCCTTAAATCTGCTTTTCGAAGATTCGCTCCAGACAAATCCGCTCCTGGCAGACGCGCTCCGCGCAAATCGCTGCCTTCCAGGTTTGCGCCCTTCAGGATTGCACCGGCCAGATCCAGTTCCCGCAGATCCGCTCCGGACAAATCCGCTCCCGCCAGGTCCGCCCGCGCCCCGCCTTCCTTGCTCGCCCAGAACAATCCATGAGCCTTCAGAATTTCTTCCAAGGTCTTGCCATTGTGCTTCAGGTTTTTCAAGTTTCTTCGCCCCATAGTGGTTTCTTGCCCTCGTTTTGCAACTTACTATTTTAACGAATCCCGCCCCACTCGGAAACCATTCCCCAGAGATCCCCCAACCCCGCAATCCGCCCGCTGTGCTACTCTGCCTCGATGAGGTACCTCCTCGTTCGCGCCTCTCTCATTCTTCTGGCCGCATTCCCGGCTGGCGCTCCTACTCATGCCCAGGAAGACGAAATCGTCGCCAACCTCGCCGGCGGACGAGCCATCATCCACGTCGCAAATGACGCCATCGTGTTCGCGGCCATCGATCATCCTCTCGAATCCAAATCAGTTCCGCCGCGTGTCGCCGCGATTGACAGCCGGCACCTCGGGATTTTTTTTGGCGCGTCCGAATGGCAGGTTACTTCGCAACCCCGGCCCATTCGACTCGACCGCGATATCCCCCACATTGGCGCCGTTGATCCCCGCTTTGCTCCCCCTGGCGGTGCCGAGCAGGACCTCGAGCAGATCGGTGTCGCCTTTCTGGAGAAATTGCGCCCCCTTGTTTCTCAGCTCCATCACCCGATCGAGATCAAGCCCGACCAGGCTCTTTTTCAGATCCTGCTGCTCGGGTACGCGCCGAAGGAGTACGGGCCGGAAGTCTGGCTCATTGAATACTACGTCGAGCAGAATTCCGTCGCCGTCCGCGGAGACTATTTGCTGACTCATATCCTGCGGCCGCGCTTCACACAGCTTTATCCGCCTGAAAAACATCAACCGAAAACGATTGTTGAAGTGCGCGTCCCGTCCGATCTGCACGACGTACCGCTCCTCGGCCTCATCCAGCAGAATGCACCCGCCATTGCCCGCATTCGTTCTTCAGATCCGCACGTCAACAAGGTAGTTGAATTGATCCAGAAAGGTGAAGCACAAAAAGCCGACCCCGTCGCCGCCGCAGATTTTTTGCGCGCCGCGCTGCCAGTCCTCGCCGGAGATTCACATTTCTTCCTCGGCACGATGACCGAGAATGGCAGGTTTGACTGGATTGTTCCGCCCGATGAGCCCCGTGAGAAAATAAAAACAACGGAAGATAAAAACCGCCCGCCCGACGCCCCAACCCTTCAACAGAAACCCAAGCCTTAGCCTTAGCTTCATCACTCGGAGAGCCCACTTTCCGATTGCTCTGACGACGGAAGGGAGGTGGGCCGCTTCTACTTTTGAGTGCGAGAGCAGAGCTCTCGCTTTTATGCATGCTCCCTATGTACCAACCATGCGAGTCACCACAATTTCATCGCCCCGCTTCAGCAATCCACCACGCACCACTTTGCACAACATTCCCCTACGGCCTTGCATCGCTGCTTGCAAACCAGTCCTCAACGCCTCAATCTGCTCGCACGGATCGCACACCGCGCTCACCTGCAATTCTACGCCGCCGATTTGCAGCCGCTGCCCGATTGCCAATCCATTGATGTCCAAACCTTCCGTCGTCACGTTCTCCCGAACAATCCCCGGCGCAAGTTCGAACACATCTAATGTTTCCCGGTCCATCAGCAA
>Ga0210400_10004357_pt1 | contig 12282 bp, 11 predicted proteins | sample IncBWH26MmetaG_FD_155456 | JGI IMG/M metagenome (GOLD analysis project Ga0210400, IMG submission 155456) | Forest soil microbial communities from Barre Woods Harvard Forest LTER site, Petersham, Massachusetts, United States - Inc-BW-H-26-M | ecosystem: Environmental > Terrestrial > Soil >...
ACCGGAACATCACTCACCAATCTGCGCTCTACCGATTGAAGCATCAGTGCCCTGATCTGCTTGTGCACGCCGTCCTTATCGGCAAAATCAAAATCGACTTGGTTCCCTGCGACGTCCCAATATCTGTTTCTTTCCGTTTTCCCTTTTTTCGCCTTTATCCAGGAGCCCGACTCCAATTGAGAAATACCTTCGATCAGCGTATGCGGATAACTTACCGACTGATAGCTGAAATAATCCAATAAGGCGTCCTGGTTTAGCTTTTTACTGACCAGGCCCGTAGCCAGGATTGCTCTTACTTCGGAAGCGAAGAGTAACATATTATTATCCAGGTAATAGTATAAAGGCTTTACCCCCATGCGATCCCTGGCGATGAAGATCTCCTTTTCCTGCCGGTCCCAAATGGCAAAGGCGAACATCCCGCGAAAATATTGCAGACAATCCGCGCCCCAACGCATGTAGCCTGCGATAAGGACTTCCGTATCGCTGCTGGTATGAAAAGGATAATCGGGTAGCAGTTTTTTTACGGCCGCATAATTATACATTTCCCCGTTGTATACCATTACATACCTGCCCGAATGATCGACGAAAGGCTGGTTGGCGGCCGTTGACAGATCGATGATGGATAACCTTCGATGGCCAAATGCCAATTCATTCTCCACAAAAAATCCATCCGAATCAGGTCCCCTGTGCGACATGGCGTTCGTCATTGTCCGGACCGCCGACGGATCGGCCGGCATCTCATTAAAATTCAATATCCCCGCTATTCCACACACAAAATGTTATTTAATTGGTTCAATATTCCAACAATGATTTCCATAAAGGCCGATAGACGTCTTCACAGAAATAAGGGGAGGAAGCATATTCCAGCCCGGACTTATCTACCGCGACCTTCCAGTCGAAATACTCCAATTTTTGAAAATTGACCGCTACCACCTTAGGATAGGTTGATGTTGTAACAAAAGAAAGGCTGCCGTTCATCTTTTCGGGAAGCCAAACATCCAGGCCGACGCTCCAATATTCAAACAATTTATTTGGCGCGTTGTCCACCCAATTCGGTATATGCCCGGTATATAATATAAGTCCTACATCATATTTTGTCAAGATATCCGGCAGGTCATAATATTCAATGCCCGGATGAATCTTAACCCAATCTCCCGGTAAAGATTTGATATATGCCCTGGCTTCTTCTGTAATATTCAGGGAGTAGATGTCCCAACTAACCGCTCCCTGCTGTGCGACTACCCAACCGGCAAATTCCTTAACATACATTGTATCAAGGCTAAAAGCGCCAATATACACTGTCTTCAATTCTCCTTCCGATATGCTTTTCACCGCCTGACTCCAACTTCGGGGCGGATAATTCGGGAAAATAAGCTTTTCCGGTAAGCCCACGCCTTTCATATCACCGACGAATCGCTCCATCCTGGCCGCGTTGGTATGCGAGATCCAGCGGGCTTTGCCGTATATTTTTTTTTCAAGTTTGTGAAACCATTTAACGAGCCACATTCCCCCTTCATATTCCTGCGGAGTCATGTATTCATGATAATGGATGAACAGTTTGCTTTTCCTGTAAATATATTTCTTATAAACGTACGCAGGAAAAGCGGAAAAGCTTTCAAAATAAAGAACCACAAAAGGCCGTGTTCTTATCATGCGCCATAGTGTTAAGGAATAAAACCGCCAATAATGCCATGCCCTTCCGGTAAATGACGTTTGTTTTCTTTTTGCACCCAGCCTATGAATAGTGACCATGGCGCAAGAGGTCTGGTAAGATTTAATACCAGCGTGACAGTGGGTCGTATATACATCCAATTGAAGCGACCCCGGATGCCCATCCACGCAATTTATAAAATTCATTACCGGTGGATATAGTTCAAGAGGTTGGTAATGTATAATGGCAATCCTTTTCAAGAGGACAGTTTTTGATAGCAGGAGATGTACTGACGGACAATCGACGCTGTAGCGAATCGCTCCACATTTTGAAATCCCGCCTGTATCAATTTTTCCCTATATGCTTTGTCATTGATCACGTTAAGAATGCCTTCCCGGATGGAAGCCACTGAATAAGGATCTACGAGGCGGGCGGCTCCGCCGGCCACCTCTCTCATGGGGTCCAAATCACTGGTGACAATGGGTCGGCCCGCCTTTTGTGCTTCGATGATCGGCAATCCGAACCCTTCGAAGGTGGATGGAAAGAGTACCATGTCCGCGCCGGAATATTTTTCCGCAATTTCATCATCCGTCAAACACGATGCCTTCCGATACTTGATCTTAGACAATTGTAACAGCGTTATTGCCTCTTCGGAAAGATCGCCTACCACATCCAGCAGGCAGGCAATACCTGCAAGAGCCGGGATAGCTCTCAGCAAATTCTTATTGGGAGTACTTCCCAAAAAAAGTATCACTGGCTCTTCCTCGCGAAAAGAACGGGCTGCAAAATGAATTTTACTATCCACCGGATTGGGGATCACCACTACCTTAGCGGGGGCGCAACCGGTGTATCGGATGATATCCTTTCGGGTAGATTCGGAAATAGTTGTAATGAGCGCGCAACGCCGGACGGGGCCGCTTAATAGCAGCCATTTCAGCAGGAGGCGTTTGATGCCTGCCGCCTGGTAAAGGAAAACGCAATCATGTATGGTCAGGATGGTACTCTTCCGCGGTAAGCCAAACGCAAGGTAATGCACGTCCCCGGTGATATGATATATATCCGCCCTGGCGGAGCGGGCTGCCCATATATTGCGGATAATTGCCTTGAGCGAAAAACCACCCGATGGTACCGCCAGGGATCGGACGGTCAGAAAGTTTCTCATTTCGGGTTCCAATTGTCCGAATACGCGTTCAATGCTGAAGAAGGCTGTTTTCTTCCGGAAAAAATGTATGACTTCCATCTTCCGTTCTCCCATCATATCGTTCATTTTCACAACCTTTAATTTACCGGAGAGGAGGGCGACGAATCCGGTTGGAGTATGGGCCGGCGCTTGACCGCTTTTGGTATAGCGAACCACTCCGGCAATATCTTTACAAGCAGCCACACGAAAAATGCCGATTTCGCCAGTGAATTAAAGATTTGCAGCGAATCTGTTTCGGCGGAATAGGTAATCTGGTAAAACATGACCGGTATCCACAATAGTAGTAATGGCATCTTTATCGAAATTGCAAGTATCCGCTTATATACCCATCGGATCAACATACCCAGAAAGAACATATAGATAATGCCTCCCGTAGGCCCAAAGCTTCCATATGCCTCCCCAAGGGGACCGACATTCGTCGACCAGCCTTCGATAGTGATGCCTGTATAATATTTCATATTGAATTTGCCGCCTGCCTCCGGCTTATCCGGCCAAAACAGTCTCGGAACCAGGGCAGAGGCGAATGACATGCTGAGGTTCGCACCGTTGTCGTAGGGAACCAAAAGAGGGAACCGTCTCATTACCATTGCAATATTATACCCCTGGTTTGTCCGGTAATAAATCGGGAAAAAGGCATCAGGAGAGAAAAACTCCGACAAATTTCCCAGCTTTTCAACCATTAGGGTGGCAAACAAAATGGTGGTATTTCCCGAATATCCCTGCTGCCACAGATAATTTCTATAGCCGGTTTTAACACTTTGGAGCAAAAGCAAAAAAAAGCAGCTCAGCAAAAAAACAGAAAATTTTTTCCAAAAGCGGACCTTTTTCCCAAGGAAAAAAAATGAAAAAATAGTAATTCCCATATATGCAACGACCGTAAACATTCCGTTGCGCAAGGCGCCGGCCAGAATAAAAAAAGCAAATACACCCAGAATTAGCTTTTTGGATTTGAAGTCGGGGGTATAGAACAGGTATAATATCCCTGCGAACGCGCTCCAGAAAAACAATGTTCCGACAAACTGCAATGCCCCCGGAAGGTAAGGAAAGATAAAGTCCGCCACTATCCCGATCGAGATGATATATATACTTATTTTAGGGATTCCTCTCAACTGAACTTTGGCCTTGTCCATCGCTACCATCATCAGAGGACCCTGGTCACTTACTTTTCGGGAATTCACCGGCCAACATATGGCCAGGCAAAATACGCTCATCGCAGGCAACGCAAAACTGAAATATTGTTCCTTAGGTAGAAACATGTAGCGGACCCAAATTCGGGCCAGCAAATTTTCATGCGTATAAACCGTATAGCCCAGTATCGGCATGAGCAGGCAAACGAATAAGCCATACATGGCTATCAGTTCTCTTAAAACTATCCCCTTACCTAACCTGTCGAGGATCATCAGCACCGTTAAACAAAATAAGGTTACAGATATGGGATAGTACCAATCGGTAACCGCCTCCAGTACCAGTAATATCATTACTGATATTGAATAATAATACTTCGAAAAAAAACTATCCTCTTTTTTCATCCTAGTATTTTCTTCATTTCCTCCAGGACCTGAAGTGCCCTGTCCTGATAGGTGTATCCCGAAACTATGCTTTTCAGCCGGGCCGCCTTGCGAATTTCGCCGGCCTCAGCGGCAGGCATGTTCAATAAAACAGCGACCCATTTTTTACATTCCGAAATGTCCGTGTACAAAAAAAGCTCTTTTGTTTCTTCAAAGAATTTTTCATGATCCGGTGTCCGGGGGAAAAGCCCGATCGCTCCCACCCCGGGTATATCAAAGCTACGCATATTATGCGATTTAGGGTTATGGACGCGCATGAGGTTCAATTGCACTCTATACCTATATAATGTCTTCCAGAATTCGTCGCCATAGACAGGCGGGCAAATGGTAATATTACCGTGTTTTATGAACCTTTCCCAGCCCTTACCATATACATCAATGGAAAAGTCATCGGCCAGTTGCATAATGAAAGCCGCTCTTTCCCCATCAGGATTGCCCAGAAAACATAATTTAATCGTTTCTTCCTGTGCGCTGCATTCGGCAAAGAGACCTTCACTGAGCTCAAATCCGAACGGCAGTATCCGGCAAGGTATTTTATAATCCCGCGCGATCCTTTTGCAAATATCCTGATCATATGAAAAATGCAGGTCAAATAAACCAATGGAATCCGTCACATTTTTATTGCCGCTACCCTTTCCGCTAAATAAAAAAGGATTGTCCGGGTTATAATTCACCAGCCTGATACCCCTTCCTTTTGCCCAGTTTAACAATCCCGGCGTCAATTCCATTCCCTTAAAAACCCATAGAATATCCGGTTCCCATTCCTGAATCACCGCCTTCACTTCCTTCTCAATCACCGTCCCGATGTCCGACAACCCGGCCTTATAGATTATCTTATTGACTAAGCTCTTATGGTAATACTTATAGAAAATACTTTGAACCGGGATCATGCGAACGTGGACGCCAGCATCCTCCAGGTATTTAGCATAGTATTTTTCCAATGACCAAATTTCATCGGAGCCTGCTATTAATAGTCTCATATTGCCTGGCTGATATTTTGAACGATATGCTGTATGGAGAATTCCTCGATGATCTCCCTGGATCTGATTCCTGCTTCCTTGCCGAAACCCTCGTCTGAAAGGGTCTTTAGCAAATAGTTCTTCAATTCGCCGATGTTGCCTTCTTTAAATATAAATCCGTTCTCCCCGTGCTTTACCAGGTCCGTGCTACATCCGCAGGTATCCGATACGATAACCGGTTTGGCAAAGTTCATCGCTTCATTTACAGAAAGCCCCCATGTTTCACCCATTCCCGAACACATCACGAATACATCCGCTACCGAATAATACAGCGATATCTCCGACTGATTGATAAATCCGGTCAACACGACCTTATTGGCCAATCCCTCCTTCGTTACAAATACCTCCATCTCCGGTCTGAGTTCTCCTTCCCCAACCATGACGAGCACGCAGTCCGGTTGCCCCATCAGCTGAAATGCCTGTAACAGATCCAGCGGTCGCTTTTTGGGTGTGTATTTACCCGCAAAGAGTATTATCTTACTCCCTTCCGGCAGCCCAAGCCGTCTCTTCAATTCGGGAGTCTTATCTTTCCACTGATCATAGGTCTTTGAGAAAAATGCGTTATCGACTGCATAGGGTGTATAGATCAGTCTGTCATCGGTAAGGCCGTAATACCTGAAGAATTTTCCGCTCTCGGTACCGATGTACAAGCATTTGTCGACAAAAAACCGAAACAAAATACGCTTCAGAAAAATCCTTTTTAAAAAAAGAACCCATTTGGGTTTTCTCATTTCCTGGTTCAGCGGGTTCTCCGCCCTCAGCCAGACCTTTCTCTTTAGTATCTTGGACCAAAAGATCGCCAGTAAAGTTGAGCTATAGGTCCATCCATTCACTACAGTAATCGCCTGTTTGTACCTCCCGATCATCTTTATGACGCCGGGGTTAAACACATCCAGGAAATGATTGTCCGGGTTGCTCTTCCGCCCATAGTTCTTCAGGAAAAAGGATGTATACCCCTCCAGCAACGGGGTATCCCATTTAATGGTCTTTCCGAACCCGGCATCCTTTTGTCCTTTTATACTTGCATTGGAGAAATAGTATACTTCGAGATCGACTACTTTTCCAAGCTCTCTGAACAAAGGGGAAAAGTACTGAATGGGATGACTGATGAAATACGTTATCTTTTTATTTGCCACTATTCTCCTTTTTTTCCAATAAGCTACCTATCCTGTCCAACTGCTTCCCATACGTATTATCAATGGCATAGGAATGTCTTATTTCTCTTAATGAATCGGCATTATATTGCTCAATATCGCTGACGACCATGTTAAATAAACCCGGAAGACTGTCATTATTATCTCTTTCGGGTATCATTTGTACCAGGTCGGGTCTAAGACAATAGGTAGTGATATTATTGGAAACAATCACCTTGCCTGTGCTCAGGTATTCCATTACCTTGTGGTAATTGGTCCCTTTACTTTGATCTTTCTGCACATTATAGCATATCAGGAAAGCATCCATACGGTTCAATTCCGTCGCCAATCGCACGGAAGGAACAGGCCCGTGTAGTACAACATTGGGAGCAGCTTGTAATTCCCGGATGAATTCTTCCATACCGGGATCGTTATTACCGCCGATATTGGAATCGGCCGACTGGTAGCTTCCCCAGAATTCAAATATGACAGCCGGCTGCTCACGGATTATTCGCAACAAACAGGGAGTATCAATATCGGGGCGTGTCCAATTTCCTGACAAGCCAACACGAACCGGTAATGATTTTTCCCAGAATGTGAGCTTTTCTTTTGCAAATTCTTCGGCCAACCCATGATTGATAAAATACCCCGGAGCCGGAACCGCTTTGTATTTTTCAAGAATTTCCTTTGTGACAGCAAATATGATATTTGCTCCTCTTGCCGACTGAATGGCCACCTGGTTCAGGGGTTCGTCCACCGGATGAAATATCCTGAAAGGCCGATCGCCGAAAAGGCGGAAGGGATATAAATTCCCCAGGTCAAAGGACCAGATGATATCCACCGGTCTCCCGATCTCCTTCATAATCCCGGATACATGGAATCTCATCAGTGCATGGAATATAGGCAGGGCATGGAATTTCAGGTTATACGGGAATCGCAGGCTATGTTCTATCAGCCACAGACCCGGAGTGACACCGGAAGGAGTGATCCCAACGACGCCTTTTTTGCCAGCTTCATTTTTTCCAGGGGGGTTGAGAAAATATACCTTGTTTCCCCTTTTAGCCAGTTCGATCGCATAATGATGTTTTGAAAGCGACATATTTCCCCATCTCTGCGGGGAAATAATCAGGATCGTCTTACCGACAAGGGTCTCTATGGTCATTACTTTGAATAAAATTCACGGATCGAGCCGGCTATATATCCGATCATTTCTTCCGTCAGTTCTGGATAAATAGGTAATGAAAGCGATTCATACTGAAGAGCTGTTGCGACCGGAAACTGACCAGGCTGGTAGCCCAGGTATTTATAAGCGGGGAGATTGGGCAATGCCGTGGGGTAGTGTATGGCCGTTTCGATGCCTCGTTCTTTCAGAAAGGCCGCCAATTGATCGCGCCGTACGGCACGAATCATATATAAATGATACGTATGCCTGGTATCTGGCCTGACGGCCGGAATAGTTACCTGTTCGATACCCGAAAGGAGCCTGTCATATACCCCAGCCTTGACGATCCGCTGTTCCGTCCACTCCAGTATATGGGGAAGTTTTGCAACCAGTATTGCCGCCTGCATGCCATCCATCCGGCTATTAATGCCTTCCATCTGGTGCTGGTGTTTGACGAGGGCGCCATGTCTTGCATACATTCTGCATTTCCCGGCCAGTTCGTCATCGTTCGTAATGATGCAGCCTGCATCACCGTAAGCGCCCAGGTTTTTCCCGGGATAAAAGCTGAAGGATCCGGCGAGCCCATAAAGGCCGGCCCTTTTACCTTTATATTCTGAAAAATGGGATTGCGCACAATCTTCGATGAGGTAAACTCCACGTTTTTCGCAGATGGCCTTAATGCTATCCATGGCGCACATTTGTCCCTGTAAATGGACGACTATCAACGCCCGGGTCTGTGGCGTTATCAGGCTCTCCAGGCGGGTCTCGTCAAGGCTGAAGTAGCGGGGGTCCGCATCGATGAAAACGGGTCTGGCGCCTGTCTGCGTGATCGTTTCCGAACTGGAAATCCAACTGTTGGCGGCGGTAATCACTTCATCGCCATTTCCTATCCCGAGCATTTTCATCAAAATATACAGGGAATCCGTGCCGTTAGCGCAGGATATCACGTTTTTGACCCCATAAAGCCGGGAGAATTCCTCCTCGAATTTGTTTACAAAGGTCCCGCCAATGAAGGCGGTCTCATCGATCACCTGTGCTATAGCCTGATCGATGCCATTTTTAATGCTGAGGTATTGGGCTTTAAGGTCGACAAAGGGTATTTTCATCGTATAAGTTTTGCCGGGTTACCTGCATATATTCCCGGCCGCGTGATATTTTTTGTCACGACGGCTCCCGCTCCGATCACCACGTAGGCACAAATACTGACGGGTAGGATCGTTGCATTGGAACCAATGGAAACATGATCGGCAATTTTTGTCGGCTTCCATTTGGCGGGGTCGCCTCCTGCCGGCCCGCCGGACGAAAAGAGGTCGTTGATAAACATGACCCCGTGACCGATGAAACAATGATCACCGATCTCAACCAGCTCGCAGATAAATGAATGGGATTGGATCTTGCAATGGCTGCCTATGGTTGCATTCTTTTGTATTTCCACGAACGGGCCGATAAAGCTATGATCGCCGATCCGGCAACCGTATAGATTGACAGGTTGGACAATGGTAACCTGTTCGCCGAATTGAACATCGTCCCTGATGCCGGACTGTCTATAGTTTACGCTCATAATTGCCTGGCCCCGGAATAGATCTTATCAATTATTTCTACTGTTTTTAGTCCTTCAAACCCATTGGCAGCAATAACGCCATTCCCCTGCAGCACTTCTATTACATTTTGGTATACTTTGTCATGGTTGGACATGGAACCCTGATACTGACCATAATTATTAGGCGGATTTCCCGGCGGCAGGTCTCCGATCTTAAAATCCGCGATATGCTGGTATTCCAACTCATTCAGGTATTGTCCCCCGATCTTCACGGTCCCTTTTTCACCGAACAGGGTCAGAGAGCCCTCCATATTTTTCTGATAACTGTTGACCGTATAATTGATCGTTCCGATCGCGCCACTGTAAAACCGAAGGCTCACCACGCCGGTATCCTCGAATTCAATGATACCCTGATGATCGAAATTCCCGATATAGGCTTGTATCTCCTTTATATCGCCCATGAACCAGTATAAAAGATCAATAAAATGACTGAATTGGGTAAACAAAGTTCCGCCATCCAGATCTTTGGTGCCCTTCCAGGAATTTTTATAGTAGTCGGGGTTCCGGTTCCAGAAACAATTAAGCTGAGCGCTGTAGATCTTCCCGAGCCTTCCTTCTTCAAGGATCTTCTTTACCGCTGCAACGGGTGGATTGAATCTGTTTTGCTTTACGATGAACAATCTTTTGTTTGCCCTTTCAGCCGCATTAATCATCTCGCCACAATCCTGTACGCTTAAGGCCATAGGCTTTTCGCACAAGACATGAAATCCGGACTTCAACGCCGCGATCGTATGCTCCGCGTGTAGTCCGTTAGGCGAACATACGGACACAACATCGATCTCCGGATGAGCATGTAACATATCCGCTGCCAGTCGGTATGATTTCGCCTGGTATTTACCGGCCAGTTCAATCGCCTTCTTTTCAGCGATGTCGCAAACGGCTACGAGGCTGCCTTTTTTCTGGATATGTTCTGCATGCCGCTGGGCTATTCGTCCGCACCCGATAATGGCAAATTTAAATTTGATGTCCGTCATGATATTTATTGGGGGTAGATTAATTTCGATAATACCAGGGTATAACCGTTCTTCCGCATCCTTCTAAAACCGAGCTTACTCAGTACCCGCCGAATCGTAATCAGCATAAAATCGATAGCCGGCATAGAAGAGCTCCAGCCTTCATCCAGCGGCATCTGGCAGTACCTGTAGACCAATTCCTTCATCTGGTAAGAGGAAGAGATCTTATCGAGATGGCTATTTGCGTAGAGATTGATAAAATATTTATGAAAAGCGATTGGGTTATAAGGTCTGATATGGCCAAGGTCGTTATAAAAATAATCCCAGATCAATGGCGCACTGATAACAATATACCCGCCGTCCGAGAGCACCCGGTCCATTTCTTTCATCAGGCCATACATTTCAGCCGGCGCAAGGTACTCTATCATATGACTCGTATGGATCAAACCGACGCTTCCATCTTCAAATGGCAACGGATCGGGTGCCGTATAGTGAATTGATTTGGCGGTCAATCCACTCTTATTCTTCCTGACGGTTGCTTCATTGGCGTCAAGCAGGGATATATTATTCGTTGGAAAGTTATTCTGCCCGAGGTAACTAAAAAAATCGCCTTCGCCGCTTCCGATGTCGATAATAACAGGTTCATTTTGCTTCAATAACCTGCAATATTTCAGGGCGATTGCAAAAAAGGGCTCCCGTTGCTGAGTGGAATACTTCTTTTTGAAAACGGAATAGGAATAAAAACTCTCTAAAAACATGCTAAAAGTTTGAAGTGATCAACTGCGGTCTGCGGCTATTATCTTCTGGACGATCCCGTGTGATTGATCTATAAGTTTTTCCTGCCTCCACCACTCTGTCAAATCAGCAGAAGTGGCAAACCAGGGGTCATATTCGGTCAATAACTCCAGTATTTTCCGGTAAGTGTTTCCCATTTCTCCGGATATAAAATTATTATGCCACAATAGGGTAAAGACTCCGTTGCATGCGGCTATCTCTTCGACTATCTTCCTGCAGAGCTTCAGCGATCCTTCTTCATCCAGTCTCATGTAATAGAATAGCGTTGCGTCCATCATTATTAATGGCAACTCTATTATATTAACGAATTCATTCTTTATAACGTCATAAGGATAAAAAGGATAACACATGCCATTCCGAAAACCGACGCAATCAGCGTAACAGAATGTAGTATCGTATAAAAAGCCGGCACTTTCCAGATTCTTCCAGGTTAACGGAAGTTCGAACCTGAGATAATGATTCCGGTAACCTTTTACCGCCGAACCCAGATTGGCTTCAAGTCTCTTTTTCTCCGATAATAATTTGCCCAGGTCGTTATAGGCCCTATGTCCCCCGTGCAACCCCACCTCGCAATTGGCTGTCAAGACGGCCCGGAGTTCGTCCTTAATATCGGCCGGGTTGTAATTAAAATCTTCATCGGAGTGGTCCAGGGATAGGAAATAGTAAGAGGATTGTATCCTGAACTGCTCATTTACTTCCTTTAATTTTTGTAAACTATTTTCAGCGGTTATTTCCTTTTTTACAAAAGATCTCAATGCAAACCCGGCGCTATCGAATCTACCCTTAAGGAGGTTTTTGGCGAGGGCCTCCACTTTTTTTGTTGCAGAATTATTACTGAATAGGTGATCGACGTCGTGGGAAACGCAAACGGCTATTTTCTTATTGCCGGGATAATGCGGGCGAAACCCGTTTTGAACAATTTTATGGGACAAAACAGGTTGAAAGATATCTGTGTTAAACGAATTATAATATCTATCCCTGCCATACCTGTCCCGTAAGGAGTTGTTCTGCTGGTTGGAATTACTGTACAGAGAAGTAAAATCGGTCATAGATAGATGGCCTAAGATATTATACTTTCAATTTCTTTTTCCGATACCTGTCAAATTGGTCTGTCTTTACGTAACCGTTATAGGCGACCTCATTGTGAAAGGGAATACATTTACTTTTATCAAGATCCTTAATCCATTTTGCCGGTACGCC
>Ga0210400_10004360_pt1 | contig 12278 bp, 14 predicted proteins | sample IncBWH26MmetaG_FD_155456 | JGI IMG/M metagenome (GOLD analysis project Ga0210400, IMG submission 155456) | Forest soil microbial communities from Barre Woods Harvard Forest LTER site, Petersham, Massachusetts, United States - Inc-BW-H-26-M | ecosystem: Environmental > Terrestrial > Soil >...
TGCGGATCAATCTTGGGCCCGTGCGTTTTTTCGGCCAGCAGCACACCGGCAGCAAGCACAACGCAGCCACTCAGTACGACAGATTTACGCATGCAAAGACTCCCCCGAGGAAATCAGAACCAACGCACGCCACTTTACCACGGACAAGACGCCGGACCGTACTCCCTCAGCCAATGGTTTTATAAAAGGAACGTCCGAAAAACTTCTCAGTTTGAGAGTAGTCCCGTTCGAGCGCGGGCCGTGAGTAGCGTGGGATTCTCGGCGCCGGAGCGCCGGAGGCGCGGCAGATTCAGCTCACGACATATTTGGGATGATAGTTGATTCCGTGTTTTTTCAGGAGCGCGATCAATTCGGCCTGAAAGTTTCGCTTTTTATGATGTTGCCTTTGTTGGAGGATGTAGCGCGAGGCGCTAGGCACCTGGAGGCACTGATGCTGAAGGCGGCGTACCCTTCCTGCCGGGAGAAATTTAATCCTTCTTTCGAACACCGTTTTCATTTCGGGAAGACTGGCATTCGAATGCCGAACGCTAACTGCTTCCCTTGCAACACTTACGCAAATCCATTCGAAAATTTATGTATAACTAAGTAACCTTCAAGTAATACTTTAAATGTCGGCGCGCCGACATTTTCGCTTACCCGTTAAGCACGGCTGGGAAGCGCGGCGGCAATGAGGAATGAGGCCCCCGCCATGGCAAGCGCGACAAACAGGCTTGACCACTCGTCGCCATTGTGGAGGCTGGCATATACGCGCGGCGCGTGAAGAGTGACGACCCACAGAAAAAACATCAGACCGAGCGCGCTGGCGGCGAGGCGGCCGAGTATTTTGAGAGCGATGCACGCGCCCGCGACGATAAAACCCGCACCGGTGAAGTAGATCCAGCCCAGATGGAATGGAAGCCATGCGGGAACCAACGTGGCAAGATAGGCGGCGTACTCAAAATGCTGCCAGCCGAAAATGATCAGCGTGAATACAAAAACGAAACGCGCCGGTTTCACCGTGAATTTGGTCGCGGCATGCCAGGCAGGGGATCTTGAAGAATTGGATGCATGGGTTTCAGCGAGGATGAACGCGGCGGCGGCGAGGGCTAACGGCTCAAGCGCCCGCGTGCGATCGTTGCCTTTATGGAGGACGTCGGAGAAGTGCTGCAAGTGAAGAAAGACGACGCAGAATAGAAAGAGAGTGCCGAGCAAAACGGCAAAGAGGCGTACCTTCCATTGGGCGGCGATGGACACAGCCGCGACAATCAGAAAAGCACCAACCAGGTAGGCGCCGATGGTCCCGCCGGGCGTCCAGGGCGGAACTGGTGGAAGGCCTCCGAGGTAGCGTCCGTACATAATGTATTGAATGCCGAAGGCGGCGATGCCGGTTGCGAAAAGGATGCGGCCAAAGTGTCGGAGGAAGGGCATGGGGTCCCGGAGTTCAGTCGGATTTTGGAAATTGCGGCGACAGCATACCTGAGATTTAGAAACCGCGGAAGAGGCAGCCGCACATCCGAGTGCGTCAAAGCAAAGAAAACATGACGCAGAGACGCAAAGGACGCTGAGGTTTCGCCGTGAAGAAATGTACCAGGGTTGCGAAGAGCGCCCCTGCGCCGTAAAGGGATTTAGAAATTTCCGAGTTCGGCGGATTGCGCTCGGCCCAGCATGCGGATGTGGATGCATGTATATTCAGTGATCAATTCCTTGGCATCCCGGCCAGCCAATGTCGCGGCGTCGATTTCCGTTGTCAGCAGAATCGCTGCGGCCACGTCCGCGCTGCATTCCAGACAATATTTCTCAAACCGTCCGGGAAGATCGAACACTTCCCCGTAATGACCGCAAACACTGCAACGCCCACTTAAATCGAACTCCGTACCCTTTGGACCCGTTATCATGGCAACTTTCTCCCTGGCGCCGAATGAACCCCTGCGTGTTCCTTTATGCAGGGCACATCGGATCGATCGGATTGGCCGGGGAGTCGCTCATACAGCGCATGTCAGTGCCCTGACGATGGAGAATCGAGAGGGCACTTCCGAGCGCATCAGCGAGACCCCATGCCTCTCAATCGTCATTCACAAGCGTATGGCTCGGCTGCGGAGAAAATCCTGAGAGGTCTGTTAGGAAACCATAAATGCGGCAAGAGGTAAGCATGTCGCTTGTATTCTACTTCTTGGGCAGCGCCCGGTCCTTCAGGAGATTCTTCAGTTCGGACATGAATTCCTGGACGTCCTTGAAGTCCATGTAAACGCTGGCGAAACGCACGTAGGCGACTTTATCGAGTTTCTTCAGGCGGTGCATGATCATCTCGCCGATTTCGGTGGTGGTCAGTTCCCTTTCGGTGGCTTCGTGGACCACGCCTTCGATTTCATCCACGATGGCTTCCAGTTTGGGCGTCGGAACCGGCCGCTTTTCGCACGCTTTCAGCAGCCCTTGCAGAATTTTTTGCCGCTCGAAGCGTTCGCGCCGGCCATCCTTCTTGATCACCATGTATGGAATTTCGTCGATGCGTTCGTAGGTGGTGAAGCGGCGCGAGCATTTCAGGCATTCGCGGCGGCGGCGGATGGTGTCACCGGTGCGGCCCTCGCGGGAATCAATCACCTTGTCGTCGAGATGCGCGCAGAATGGGCACTTCAATTGGGAATTTCTCCGTGGTGCGTTTTCATTTTAATAGCGAACGGTCTAAGAAGACCGCCTCTACAAAATCGGGCCTGGGTGATGCGCAGTACAGAGAAGAGCCGGCCTCGGAAGGCCGCCTCTACAAAAGATAGAGAAACCCAAGAGGGCGGGGCAAGCCCCGCCCCTACAAATTCTTTGTGGCGGCCTGGCTTACCAGCTCGGCTTCGATTTGCTCGCCTTCGTGCTCGCGCATGCGCTTTAATTCTCCGAGTGACCAGCCCTCGCGAATCAGAATGGGCACACCTGCAAACGAACAGGATGCGAACGACACCAGCCACAGCACCAAGGCGACCACCAGTGCCGGCTCTCTTTCTACTCCATAGAGCTGCGTGAACGCAACGACGGAAAGGGCTTGTGCTCCTCCTCCGGCGACAGGAAGCTGCACGGCGGAGCCAACCAGGCTGAAGACGAGGACCAGCACGGCGTCGGAAAATTTCAGCGCGGCAAACTTTCCGCCGAAGCTTTGGAACACGAGGAGGTACACGCAGAGCACAAGGAGCCAGTGCAAGCAGGAGTAAACGACAGCGGCGACGACGTCACTCCAGCTTCGTATCGTCTGCACACCGCGAACGAAACCCAAGAGATTTCGCGCAACCGCCGCGCGCCAACCGTGCTGCGTGAGCCAGCCCTGCATGCGGCGTTCGAGAAGAGCCGACCCGTGAAGACGCAGGTAGATTAGGCCGGAGATGGCGACGATGGCGAAAACAGCGAACAAAGTGCCGGCGGTGCGCGCGCCTTTTTCAAAAGCCTTGCCGGCACCCGAGGCGTCCAGATGGCTGGAGGATTCGAAGATCAGGAGCCCTGCGGCGGCAAGGACTGCGGTGCTGGCTGCGTCAAGGATGCGTTCAAGCGCATAGATGCCAAAGACGTCCGACAGGGGAATTTTGTCTTTTCGTGAAATAAGCAAGGGGCGTACGGGCTCGGCGGCGCGGCTGAGAAGGAACAATGAAGTGAAGCCCGCGAGGGTCATCGGATAAATATTCCAGAATTTCGCGGGGCCCAGATGAGCTTGAAATTTTTGCCAGCGAAGCGCGCGCAGCGCGTAGCAGCCGTAAATTCCAACAATGGAAAGAAAGAGATAGCCCAAATTCGCGTGCCGAACAGCTTCCCACAGTTTGGCGCCGCTGAACTGGCCAAGATGCAGATTCGAGCGGTAATGATAAAGCAGGTATCCAACCACAAGGATACCTAGAGCGGCAAATAGCGCTTTCCTCGACTTTAATGCCATGAGCAAGCAGAGTAAGGGGTGCCCGGGACCGCGTCAAGCGAGGTTCGGCAATTTGGTTCCAAGCGGTTGCAGGTGAAGGAGTTGTAAGTGGGCGCCGGTGCGGGTTAAGATGCCAGCCGAATGGTCGGTTGGGACAGCCCAAAGGCGGGAACATTTCTGGTGCATTTTGCGTTCCATACATTGGCAGGCCGAAAAACCCACCTGCGGGTGCTGCCGAAGCAGGTGTCTGGAAGATGGGGCTGAGGAAGCTTGGAGCAGGATGCTCAACTGGTCCAGCAATGTCTCCAGGGCGATGGCTCGGCCTGGGAGGAACTTGTGCGCCGCCACACGCGCCGCATCTATAACATCTGTTACCGGTTCACCGGCAACCGTACGGAAGCCGAGGACCTGTCGCAGGACGTGTTCCTCCGGGTCTACCGGACGCTGGGAAGTTACCGCTCGGCGCACGGGGGATTTGCCACCTGGGCGACCAGCGTTACGCGGAATCTGTTGATTGATCATTACCGGCGGACGAAGCGCGACCGCATTACGGACTCTCTGGATGACAAAATGCCGGTAGTGGAGAACAAGGAAGCATCGGGGCGGCGGCCGGACGAGCAGGCGCTGCTGGGCGAATTGAGCGCGCAGGTGCAGAGCGCGTTGACGCGGCTTTCGCCGGAGCTGCGCGAGGCGGTGATCTTGCGGGATTTGCAGCAGTTGGAGTACGCGGAGATTCAGACGGTGCTGGCTGTGCCAGAGGGCACGGTGAAGTCCCGGATCAACCGCGGAAGAATTGAGCTGGCGCGGATATTGCAACAGATGGGAGTGCGGCCGGCATGAGGAAGCGGACGAGTTGCGGCGATATTATGTTTGGGCGGACGAAGGTTACTTCGTTCGCAGGGGGCAAGCCATGACCTGGACTTGCGATCTGGTTGAAGCGCGGTTAAGCGATTACCTGGAAGGTCTGCTGCAGGGGCCGGAGCGCGCGGAATTTGAAGCGCATGCGAACTCGTGCGCGGACTGCGCGCCGCTGGTGGCGAGCGTGCGCAGCCTGGTTGGCGAAATGCACGTGATGGAAGATTTCGAGGCGCCGCCGCGGCTGGTGTACTCGATCCTGGACAAGACGCTGGGACCACGGGAGGCGGTGACGGGCTGGCAGGGATTCTTGAACGCGATTCGCGGGCTGGCGACGCCGAAGTTTGCCTATGGAGCCGCGAGCGTGATGGCGACGTTGTTTATGGTGCTTGGCGCATCCGGGTTTTCCCTGCGCAAGGCGAAGCTTGCGGATCTGCGCCCGGCCGCGATTTATCAAACTGCGGACCGGGGAGCGCATCGGGTGCTTGCGCGCAGCGTGAAATACGTGAGCGACCTGCGCGTGGTCTACGAGATACAGTCCCGATTGCGGCAGGATGAGAACAATCTGCAATCAACCCCGGAAGACCTGTTGCCGAAGTCCGGGCCGGAAAAGAATCCGGGGCAGACGGACGACCACAAACCTTCCCAACCGCGCCAGCAGAACCGTGCGAATGAAGCGAGCCGGCAACTGGAAATGCTGGCGGCGGCATGGCCATTGCTGAGCGAGAGGAGCGTTCGATGAACTGTGCGGTGCATGCGGATACGGAAGCATCGGGATATTGCCGCAATTGCGGCAAAGCGATGTGCGCTGCGTGCAGCCACAGGGTGAGAGACGTTCTTTATTGCGAGGATTGCCTGGCGCAGCATGTGGGATTGCCGGCTACGGCTCCGCCAACCGGGTTGCCCGTTGTGGCCGCAGACCCGGGCGCTTACGCACCGCCTGTGACGACGGCGCAGAAACCGAACAATGCGCCGGTGCTGGCGTTTTTGCTGGGCTTCATTCCGGGGCTTGGCGCAATTTATAACGGCGAGTACAACAAAGCGATTATTCATGTCGTGGTGTTCGGCGCGATTATCCTGGGAATCGCCAGCGACCTCGGCGAAAGCATCCAGGGGCTGCTGATTTTTGCGCTGGCGGTAGCTCCTTTTTATATGGCGATTGATGCGATGCGATCCGCGAAGGCGCGCGCGACCGGCCAGCCTCTGGCGGATCCCCTTGAAAACTGGAGCAGCCAAAGGCCGCTGGGACCTATTATTTTGATCGGAATTGGCGCGTTGTTCCTGCTGAACAATTTCGGATTCTTCGATTTTTTCCGGGTGCGGCAGATTTTTGTGCCGCTGCTGCTGATCGGAATCGGATTCTTCATGCTGAAAAATCGCGTAGGCGGAAAGAGCTGAACGGAGGCGCGGATGGCTGCCCAGCTAAGGTGTCACTGCCAGAGTTGTACGATTCGAGGCCTCGTGGGCCCCGCCGTATTGATCACGATGGGGGTTCTCTGGCTGCTGCATGAAGTGCACGGTGGAAGATTTTATTTTGGCAGCACCTGGCCGGTGATATTAATCGTGATCGGGTTGCTGCACCTGGCCAGCTCAATGGCTTCGCGCGAAGGGCATGTTAATGGGCCGCAACAGGCTGTGCCGCCTTCGCCGCCCGCTTCTCCCTCGCCCGGTGCGGGCACGCCGCAAACTCCTTATTCGTCGCAGGGACAATAACCGTCCATGGCCACTCCAGCGCGCAGCAGCGGTCTATTCTCCGGGTTGATTCTGATTTTCGTTGGCATCCTGGTGTTGCTGCACAATTACGGACACCTGGAACTCTATTGGTTTTTCAGGCGCTGGTGGCCCCTGATGATTATTTTCTGGGGCGCGGTGAAGCTTTACGAGCGCACCGCCGGCCGCCGCTTTGGCGGAGCTGGCGGCGGGCGCGTGACCGGCAGCGAAGCCGGTTTAGTGGTGGCAATGTTGGCGCTGGTGGCGATCGTGATTCTTGGCGGAAGGACGAAGCAGAAATTTGACTCGGTTATCGAGCCTGGCGAGTCCTTCAGTTACGACCTTGACGTCGCACCCAAGAAAATCCCCGCGAATTCGCGCGTGATGGTGCGCAACGGACGCGGCGATATTATCGTGCGCGGCTCCGAGAGCGGAGAAATTCGCGTGACGGTTAAGAAAACCGTGAAATCGTGGAGCGAGACGGACGCGGACCGGATTGCCGAGCCCATCAACGTAACCATCGAGCAAAATGGGGACGGATACGAAGTGCGCCCCAGCGGCTTTGATCTTTCCAGTTCGCGCATTAGCGTGGACCTCGAGGTAGCGGTCCCGAAGAAATCGGCTCTGTCGGTCAAGACCGACAGGGGCGACGTCACTGTTTCCGGAATTTCCGGCGATGTGGGAATCACGGACATGCTCGGAGACGTGGATGTGCGCGGAACCGCGGGCGACGTGAACGTGGAGACGCGAAAGGGCGACACAAAAGTTTCCGGCACCAAAGGCGACGTGAAGATTTCCGGCAAGGGCGGAGAGATTGAAGTGAACGACACGACGGGGAGCCTGACCGTGGAAGGCGATTTTTACGGACCGATACGCGCGGACAAAGCCATAAAAGGCGTGCGCATGGTTTCTTCCAAAACCGATTTTACGCTTTCGGCGCTGGCGGGACACATGGAAACAAGCTCCGGGAATATGGACATCGTGGATGCCCCGGGGAACCTGAACTTGCGGACGCGGGATTCCGAGATCAACGTGGAAAATCCCGGCGGAAAGGTGAGCATTGACAATCGCAACGCATCCGTCGGCGTGCGATTTTCTTCTGCGCCCAAGGAAGATATTCAGATCACGAACTCTTCTTCGGAAATAGCCCTTACGGTTCCCGGTGGCGCGAGTTTTGAAGTAGTCGCCGATTGCCGCAACTGTGAAATCAGTTCGGAATTTCCCGGCCTCACAGCCACCAAAACCGGGTCGGGCGATTCCCATCTTGCCGGTAAATACGGCAGCGGGAAAGGGCCGAAGATCACTTTGAAAACGAGCTACGGGAATATTTCGCTGCGCCGCACTTCGTTGGCAATTCCGGCGCCTCCGGCGCCTCCGGAGCCGCCAGCCCCACCCCGCGTGATTCCGCCGGCGACGGAGCAGTAGGACGCACCGCGGTAATCAGTAATCAGTAATCGGTAATCAGTAGGAGGAAGAGGAGAATGCTGCAGGACGGCGCGTACCCGGCTTGCGGACATTCTCTGCCTGCGTCCCTGTTTCACGCAAGCTCAAACCAATGTTCTCGCGCATCCGGTACATCATTTTCGCCAACTCATCGATACCTTGAAACAATGGCTCAATCGCGCGCTCGCTGAGATAACCCAGGCGACATCCGATTACCAGATGAGTTTCCAGCTCTCGCAGCGATCCACTTGCAATGGCAAGGAATCGAAGGAATTCGCGCGAGTTCCATCGGCCAAATCCTTCTGCGATATTGGCGGGAACCGAAGTTGCAGCCCTTCGAATTTGTGAAGTTAGACCGAATCTTTCCTCAACAGGAAATTTTGCGGTCACTTTGTAGGACTCTTCCACAAGCACAATGGATTTCTGCCAAATCCTGAGATCTTTCACGGCTTGGGGAGCACCACGCATAACACACCACCCTCTTTAGATACCCACACAGTACATAAACCTACTGTGCAACTCAAGGGCGGGACACTTACCTCTTACTGATTACCGATTACCGATTACTGATCTCCCGCGCCGATAGCGGCAGCGGTTTCACACGGACAGCCGGCGAAGTTCCGAGAAGAACGACGGATACGACACCCCCGCGCATTCGGCGTCGAGGATGCGGGTTTCGCCCTGGGCGGCAAGGCCGGCTACGGCGAAGGCCATGGCGATGCGGTGGTCGCCGCGGGGATCGATTTCGGCCCCGTGGAGCTTGCCGGCGCTGCGGCCTTCGACGCGGAGGCCGTCGGGACGCTCTTCGACTTTGGCGCCCATGCGCTTGAGATTTTCGGCGAGGGCGGCGATGCGGTCGCTTTCCTTGACGCGAAGCTCGCCGGCATCGCGTATTTCAATTCCCTGCTCGGTGTAAGGCCCGAGCGCGGCAAGCATGGGAAGTTCGTCGATGAGTAGCGGCACGAGATCGCCGGAAATGATGCCGCCCTTGAGTTGGGCGCCTTTCACGGCCAAGTCACCGATGAGTTCACCCTGCTTGCTCTCCAGATTCAAAACGCTGACCGACGCGCCCATCTGTTGAAAAAAATCCAGAATCGCGGAACGCGTGGGATTCAGGCCGACGTTGGCGATGTACAGATTAGATTCCGGCAAGAGAGAAGCGGCGGCGATAAAAAAAACGGCCGAAGAGAGATCGCCCGGAACTTCGAGCGACTTGGCTTGCAGCGCGGCCTTACCGTTGTTGGCGGCAAGGCCGTGGATGGCGATCGTGCGGCCGCGCTTTTCGATGCGCGCGCCGAACTCCTCCAGCGCGAGTTCCGTATGATCGCGGGTCTTCGCGGGCTCGGTGACCTGCGTCATTCCTTCCGCATATAAGCCGGCAAGAAGAACGGCCGACTTAACCTGGGCGCTGGCCATCGGCATCTCATAGTGGATGGCGTGGAGCTTTCCGCCATGAATTTCGAGCGGGGGAAAATTATCGTCTTTGGCACGAATGTCGGCGCCCATCTGGCGCAGTGGTGCAACGACGCGCTTCATCGGGCGCTTTTGCAGCGAGGCGTCGCCGGAGATTCGGGTGGTGAACTCCTGGCCGCTGAGGATGCCGGAGAGCAGGCGAATCGTGGTGCCGGAATTTTCCGCGTCGAGGGAGCGCCAACTGGATTTCAGGCCTCGCAGGCCGCGGCCGGTGATTTTGACCTTGGAGCCTTCGACTTCGACGTCGGCGCCGAGGGCTTTCACGCAGCCCAGCGTGCTGTGGCAATCCTGGGCAGCCGCAAAATTGCGGAGTTCGCTGGTGCCATTGGCCAGGGCGGCGAGCATGGCGTAACGGTGAGAGATGGATTTGTCGCCGGGAAGTTCGAGCGGGCCGGAAAGCGCTTTTACGGAGTGGATGGTTTCGGTTTTCATTGGAGATTTCATTGGAGCTTAAATTTTAGCATGGGCGAGATTTGCGCTGCCGCGATAGAGGGGCCGGATAACAGATAACAGCGATCAGATAGCAGGAGGCGAGCGAGCGCGATCGTTATGGTTGTGGGCGTCGACGGGACCTGTACGGGGGGACAGTTTTTTCGGGGAACCGGGGACGAATTTCGGGTGAAAGATACGGAGGGGAGGCTTCGTATCATTAATGGCAGGCGAAAGTAGTGGGCGAATGGCCCGATGGATTGTGAGGAAAGGTCATGTCACCGCGTAGTGCGTTTGTGCAGCTGATCACCAAGGCCACGCTCGGCTTTGGAGCGCTGTTTCTGGTGGGCGTGGTGCTCGCCGCGATTCCGAATCACCGCCCGCCGGTGATGGCCGGGACTTCCGTTGAATCCTACGAGATCGCCCCGCAGGAACAACAGCAAGGGCAGGCGATGGACCACGGCAAGATGCCCGGCATGTCCATGGACATGGACGATGCGAAGGCAACCGAGTCCGCCGCTACGGACGATATGGCGCACATGCACCACGGCGACAACCCACACTTGCACATGACTTCGCCGCGTCCGCAGACGGCTGCTGATGTGCAGCGGGCCAACGAAATTGTGAAGGAACTGCGTGCTGGGATTGAGAAATACAGGGACTATCACGTTGCGCTGAATGAGGGGTACAAGATTTTCCTGCCCAACGTGCCGCAGCCGGAATATCACTTCACGAATTACGGCAATGGATTCCTGGAAGCGTTCACATTCGATCCCGCGCGGCCCACTTCCCTGCTTTATAAGAAAACAGCGGACGGTTACGAACTGGTCGGTGCGATGTACACGATGCCGAAGCGCGCGAGCGAGGAGCAGTTAAACGAACGTGTGCCGCTGAGCGTTGCCACCTGGCACCTGCACACGAATCTGTGCATGCCGCCACGCGACCAGCGGAAGGTCGCCGATTACACGAAGTTTGGCCTGCACGGTTCGATCACCACGCAAGAAGCATGCGACACCGCGGGCGGAAAATTTCATCCGGTGATTTTCGGCTGGATGGTGCATGTGTATCCCTACGAGGATTCCACCGACAAGATTTTCGCGATGCATCACCGCGATTGAAGCCACCGATAGTTCAGCCAGTAATCACCATTTCGCATCACCTTCGGAGAAATTATCTAGCGGCGCGTTGATAGCCGCTGACGAGGCGCGCCACGGTAATCGCAATATAGAGAATGCCGGTGGCCGATTCGAGGGCCGCGAAGGTGCGGGCGACAGGATGAACAGGAACGATGTCGCCAAAGCTGAGCGTGGTAAGAGTTGCCAGACTGAAATAGAGAAGCGAGCCGCTGGGCACTTTGGCCTGCATCGTGGGCCCCGATTCCAGAAAAGCGTCGGGGTATCCCGTGTGGATCAGGCTGTATATCCCAGCCCAGAGCAAAGCGATGATGAAATAAAGGCTGACGGAGCCATAGAGGTGTCCGGGCGTAATAGCCCCCGGGCGCCCCAGATAGAGGAACAGGCCCACAGCCACAAATCCGAGAAAAGCCACCAATACGGCGAAGTGGAGAAAGTTGACCGTCCGGGATGGATTGAAGTAATGGAATAACCCGAGGACCACGGACAGTACGGCCAAAAGAATCGTTGGCCGAACCACAAGATGATTCGCTGCGAGTTCAACGCTTGCGGCAACCATGATGATGTAGAGCGAGAAGACCAGGATCATCTCGCCGATCCGGTCGCCCTGCAAAAAGGGCGTCAGAATCAGGTAAAGCAGCACCGATAGAAGCAGAAAGAGTGCGCGGTGGTCTTCGGTGATGGCTTTCATCGTTGTTTTAGAAGTGCCGGGCCGAGTGCGAAGTCCCAAAACTGGGAGGAGTAAATAGACTATCGGAAGAAAAGCGGGCGGTACAACAGGAAGAACGGCCCGCCCCGTAAAACCATCCGGGGTGCAAAGAGCGCACCTCGGAAGACGGGCCCTTCTATCTCGAGGCGAAGGAAATCGGAAGGCAGGGCGACCTGAAGGTCGCCGTTACGCGGTTATTGCTCCTTGAGCTTGAGGCGGTGTTTGTTTTCCTCTAGGAAATCGCGGAGGTCTTTGGCCATGTCTAGGAGGCGGACCCACTGCTCGTAATAGAGCGTGACCGGGAAGCGGCCGAGGCCATAGACGCTGACGCCGCCCTTTTCGCCGACGCGGAATTCCAACGCGCCCTTTTTGCGGCCTTCCGTTTTTTTCTCCAGCTCGGCAATACGCGCCAGAAGTTCTTCTTTTGTCGGTTCAGACATAGGTCCCTCCAGGTTTGGTCCCCCTCATCCTCCCATACTCGGGCCACACTCCGGAAGGGCCACCCAACCGAAGTAGTTTGCAACTGCATCGAGTCATAGAACGTCTAAGCCATTGGGGCTAGGCTGGCTACGCTGGCGGTTGAATTGCGTACCACAGGCTCGCCCGGTATCATGGGCGCACACGTTGCTTCACGGCTCGGGGGATCTTTCCTCACACTATGGCT
>Ga0210400_10004361_pt1 | contig 12278 bp, 11 predicted proteins | sample IncBWH26MmetaG_FD_155456 | JGI IMG/M metagenome (GOLD analysis project Ga0210400, IMG submission 155456) | Forest soil microbial communities from Barre Woods Harvard Forest LTER site, Petersham, Massachusetts, United States - Inc-BW-H-26-M | ecosystem: Environmental > Terrestrial > Soil >...
ACAGCGCGCGGCAGCCGCCGGGGCCGGTGTTCCCGACGCCCGCGGCCGCTTCGGCGCGTTCGGCGGCCGCTATGTTCCGGAAACCCTGGTACCGGCGCTCGACCGACTGCAGGCCGGGGTCGAGCGTTACTTGAATGACGCCGACTTTCAGGCGCAGTTCAGTCACGAGCTCAAGACTTGGGCGGGCCGGCCCACGGCGCTCTCGCATGCGCCGACATTGAGTCAACGTTGGGGGGCCGAGGTGTGGCTCAAGCGCGAGGATCTCGCGCATACCGGTGCCCACAAGATCAACAACGCCGTCGGCCAAACGCTCCTGGCAAAGCGCTTGGGTGCCAAGCGCATCATTGCCGAGACCGGCGCGGGCCAGCATGGCGTCGCGAGCGCTGCCGCGGCCGCTCGGTTGGGGATGCCCTGTGTGGTCTATATGGGCGCGGTCGACGTGAAGCGCCAGGCGCCCAACGTCGGACGCATGCAACTCATGGGCGCCACGGTGGTACCGGTGACGAGCGGCGATGCGACTTTGCGCGCGGCCATCGATGAGGCCTTGCGCGATTGGGTTTCCGATCCCGACGGCACGTACTACAACCTGGGCTCCGCCGTGGGTCCGCACCCGTATCCCTACCTGGTGCGCGAACTGCAGGCCGTGATCGGCCGCGAGGCGCGCGCACAGATGCTCGAAGCGGCCGGCGGCTTACCGGATGCCGTTGTGGCCTGCGTTGGCGGTGGCTCGAATGCCATCGGACTGTTTCATCCCTTCCTGGGCGACACCGCGGTGAAATTGATCGGTGTGGAAGCGGGCGGCCGCGGCGCCGGCCTCGGCGACAATGCAGCTTCGCTGACTTTCGGGACTCCCGGAGTCTTGCAGGGTAGCTATACGCTCATCCTGCAAGACGCCTTCGGCCAGGTGCGGGAAACTCATTCGGTTTCCGCCGGCCTCGATTACTCGGGTGTCGGACCCGAGCACGCCTATCTGATGCAAAGCGGCCGGGCCGTCTATGAATCCGCCACCGATGACGAGGCTTTGGACGCGCTCGCCGAGTGCGCCAAGTGCGAGGGTATTCTACCGGCCATCGAAAGTGCCCATGCGTTCTTCGGCGCGCGGCGCTACGCCGCAACGCATCGCGGCGCGAGAATTCTCGTTGGCTGCTCGGGACGAGGCGACAAAGACATGTCCATTTTGCAGAGCACGCTGTTGAAGGGTCTATAGGTGACGCCGCCGGCGCCGCCGTCTCTGCCGCGCGACGCGGTCGCTGCCGCCGTTCAAGCAGCGGCTCGGCAGGGCCGCCCGGCGTTGGTGGGGTTTCTCACCGCCGGATTCCCATCGCGACGTGCTTTCAAAGCCAACCTAGCCGCGGTCGCCGCGGTGTGCGACGTGGTGGAAATCGGCGTTCCGTTCAGCGATCCGATGGCCGACGGCACCACGATTCAGCGGGCGAGCTTCGTTGCTCTGGCCGACGGCGTCACGCTGCCGTGGATACTCGAGGAGCTCGATTCCCTGCGGCTGGCGCCGCCGTTACTCCTGATGAGTTACTTGAATCCCCTGCTGCAGTACGGGCTCGATGCGCTGCCGCGTGCCGCGGCGGCGGCCGGGGTCGCAGGATTCATCGTTCCTGACTTGCCGTTCGAGGAAAGCGACGCCCTGAGGGAGGCGCTCGACGCGCAGGGCCTTGCGCTCGTGCAAATGGTGACGCCGGTGACGCCTCCCGAGCGGCTCGCGATGTTGTGCCGCGGAGCCAAGGGCTTCGTTTACGCCGTGACCATGACGGGCACCACCGGAGCAGGCAAGGGAGATCCCAGCGAGGTGCCGGCGGAGGTGCTCGAGTACATGGATCGGGTCAAACGCAACTCGCCGGTCCCGGTGTGCGCGGGCTTCGGCATCCGCTCGCGCGAGCAGATAGCCCGCTTCGCGGGCCACGTGGATGGGGTGGTGGTCGGCTCGGCCTTGGTGGAAGTCTTGGAGCGAGGCGAGGATGTGGGGGCATTCTTGAGGTCGCTGCGAAGCCCATGAAGCGAGTGTTCCGAGCGGCGTCCCTGATTCAGGTGGCGCATGCGCGCAACGTGTTGCTGAGCGCGGGAATCGACAGCGAATTGCGCAATCAGTATCTCGCCGGAGCCCTCGGCGATTTGCCCATGTTGGAAACCTGGCCGCAGCTCTACGTCGAGGACGCGGATGAGGCGCTCGCGCTGCGCGCCCTGGCCCGCGCCGCCGCGGTGCCAACCGGTACCCCGTGGACCTGCGAAGTCTGCGGCGAGTTGCTCGAACCGCAATTCACCAGCTGTTGGCGCTGCGGATCGTGTCAGACAAACACTGACACCAAATCGCGCGAATTCTGAGCCCCAGATCAGCCCCTGTCCCTGGCGACCTCGCGTCCCAAAGGTTACAAGTCTCGCTGTGCTCCGGTGTAACGATTACACGGATGCCTGTAGGAGGCTTCTTAATGAACAGTGTCAGTATGAACAAGGTCACTATGAACAACGGCGGCCCAGGATTCATGGGCCTCCCCGGGCTCTTGGAGTCACACGGCTCCCTCCTGGGTGCATCCCCCGCCATGCAAGAGGTATTTCGCCTCATCGAGCGGGTCGGACCCACTGAGGCGGGCGTGTTGTTGACCGGTGAAAGCGGATCGGGCAAGGAATTGGCCGCCCGTTCCATCCACGAATGCAGCGCGCGGCGCTCCGGACCCTTCATCGCCGTCAATTGCGGCGCCATACCGGCGGCCCTGATCGAGGCTGAGCTATTCGGTTGCGAAAAGGACGGCTCGAGCGGAGCGGTGCGCGCGCGCGCCGGCGTGTTCGAGCAGGCGCAAGGCGGAACGCTGTTGCTCGACGAAATCACTGAAATGCCCCTCGATATGCAGACGCGCCTTTTGCGGGTTCTCGAGACTCGCAAGTTCTACCGCGGCGGAGCCTCCACGGAGCTCAACGCCGACGTGCGCGTGATCGCGGCCACCAATCGATGCCCATTACAGGCCGTACAAAGCGGTCAGCTGCGCGAGGACCTGCTGTATCGTCTGGCGGTGTTTCCGATCGAGATGCCGCCCCTGCGGGAGCGCGGCGACGATGTGGAACTGCTGGCCGAGCATTTCCTGGCGGGGTTGAACGCGCAGGCGGGTACCCAGAAGCGGCTCTCGGCGCTGGCGCGCATGTTGCTGCGGCAGCATGCTTGGCCCGGCAATGTCCGCGAACTCAAGAATTGCATCGAGCGCGCGTTCATCTTGGGCGACGTCGTGCTGGACTTGGCGCCGATGATTCCGGGCGGAGCACGCGACGCGAGCCCATTGAGCGACCGTGAACGGCTGAACATCCGCGTGGGATCGCGCATCTACGACATGGAGCGCTCGCTGATCGAGGCGACCCTGGACTATTTCAAGGGCAATAAGCGGCGGGCGGCCGATGCGCTGGGTTGTAGTCTCAAGACGCTGTATAACAAGCTCAACGGATATTCGCAGAACCAAGAGTGCGCGCACACTTAAAGCGCCCTACGGAGAAAAAACGTGTCAAGAGTACTGATCGCGGACGATCATGCGGTGGTCCGTGCCGGATTCAAGCAATTCCTGGAAGCCGACTCGAGCATCAATGCAGTAGGTGAGGCCGCCAGCGGCAATGAAACCCTCGATCTGCTGCGCGAACAAGATTGGGATCTGGTGCTGCTCGACATTCACATGCCCGACCGCAGCGGCCTGGATATCCTGCGGCACATCCAGACCGGCCACCCGGGGGTGAGAGTGCTCGTCATGAGCGGGCTCCCGGAACAGCAATACGCGGTCAACGTGCTGCGCGCCGGCGCGAGCGGTTACCTGTCGAAGGACAGCGCACCCGAAGAATTGATGAAGGCGGTACGCACCGTGCTATCGGGCCGGCGCTACGTCAGCGCGGCGCTGGCCGAGATTCTCGTTGCCGATCTCGACGGCGACCCGGACAAGCCGCTGCATGCGCGCCTCTCGACCCGCGAATTTCAAATCTTCTGCAAGCTGGCGGCCGGGCGCGGCGTCTCGGATATCGCCAACGAATTGAGTCTCAGCGTGAAAACCGTGAGCACCTATCGGAGCCGTATTCTCGAGAAAATGAGCTTCACCGCGAATGCGGACATAACGTCTTATGCCTTGCGCAATGGGTTGATTCAGTAAGCGCCGATTTTGTGAGAAACGTCCTACAGCAGAACCTGCGACGCCGGTCTGGCAGCCGCGCGGAGCGTGGCGCTAAACTGCGATTGCCATGTACTCTTCTATTATTATGGACACAATGTCAATGGCTCAGTGTTTGAGAGTCCTGCTCGTCGAAGACTCCAAAGTGCTCACGGAGCGATTGACTGAGGCGATTCGACAAATTCCGCAAGTGGAATTGATCGGCACCGCCGATACCGAAGCGACCGCCGTGGCATCGGCGAAGCGCGATTCGGTGGACGTGATCATCCTCGACTTGCACTTGAAGCAGGGCACCGGCTTCGGCGTGATGCGCGCTCTGGCCACCGCGCAGCTCAAGCCGCGAATCATCGTTTTGACGAACTACGATTTGCCCGAATACAAGAATGCCGCGATGGCTCTCGGCGCGACGCATTTCTTGGACAAGGCCCGGGATTACGGCAGGCTGCCGGAAGTCTTGCACGAAATCTGCGAAACCCACCTCGCGAAACACTGACGGTGGGCGCGCCGCGGCGCGCACTACCGCATCGCCTACACGCTCTCGGGCAATACCCACAACGATTCCGCTGCTGCGTCCGACAGCGGCGCGGACGCTTCGTGGCTAGCATCATCAGTCGTTACAGGAGGGAGTACACATGGTGATGCAGTTATCTAAATTGACCCAGGGCGCCGCGGCGTGCGCCGTCATGGTCATCGGGTTGGCGGCTTGCGCCAGCACCCCGATCCCAAATGAAAAAATCGCCGTGGCCAAAGAATCCGTGCAGCGCGCCGAACGGTCCGGCGCACCCGAGCTTGCGCCCGTCGAGATGGCGGCGGCTCGCGACAAGTTGATGCGCGCCGAGAAGGCCGCGGCCGACCGCGAGGCCGAGCCTGCGAACAGGCTGGCGGAACAAGCCAATATCGATGCCCAGCTTGCCGAGGCGACGGCGCAGCAGGAGCGCTCCCGCAAGGCGGCGATGGAATTCGATGCCAGCATGCAGACTTTGCGCAGTGAATCGATGCGCAACACGCAATCCAATCAATAGGGTGTCCATATGAAGATAAAATTTTTGACGGGAATGGGGTTGGGACTGGCGCTGTGCGCCTGTGTTTCGACACCGCAACCCAACGCCGCGCTGGAGAGCGCACACGCCGCCGTGCAGGCCGCCGAATCGGATCCGAACGTCGCCAAGTATGCCGCGCTGGATTTGGAAGCAGCGCGCAAGGATCTCGCGATAGCGGATGACGCGGCGCTGCATCACAACGAAGCCCAAATCGCCCAACCGGCCTATATGGCCGCACAAAACGCCCGGTTGGCGCAAATGCACGCCGCCACCAAGGCGAACGACGCGCGAGTGGCTGCCGGTCAAGCCGAACGCGACCAGATCTTGCTGGCTACGCGCAATCGCGAGGTGCAGAACGCCAAGCTCGCGGCCAACGAGGCCAAAATGGCCACCAACGAGGCGCTCGATCAGCGCGATCAAGCCGCGCAACAGGCGGCGCAAGCCACCCAGGAAGCGGCGCGCCTGCAGGCCGAAGTGGACCAGCTCAAGGCGACGCCCACGCCGCGCGGCTTGGTGTTGACGCTCGGCGACGTGCTCTTCGATACCGGCCGATCCGAATTGAATCCCGGTGCCGGCCGCAAGCTGGATCAACTCGCGCAGTTCCTGAGCGAACACAAGGAGCGGCGGGTGCAAATCGACGGATTCACCGATAGCGTAGGCCCCGACTCGTACAACGAGGAGCTCTCGCGACGCCGCGCAGACGCGGTCAAGTCGGCACTATTGGTGCGCGGCATCGATGGCTCGAGAATCTCAACTCAAGGGTATGGCAAGGCCTTTCCCGTCGCCAACAACACCGATTCGGGCGGCCGCCAGCTCAACCGCCGCGTCGAAGTCGTGATCGGCGGCGATAACGGTACGGCAGTCGCGCCGCGCAGCTGAGGAAGCTTTTTTCATGCCGCCGCGGTGAGCAGCATTCTCTGGAGGGGAATCACCGCGATCACGACCGTACCGCCGCTGCTCGGGCTGCTCACCTCCCATGTGCCCCCGAGCGCGGCGATGCGATGACGCATGGACGCAAGGCCGTGGGAGGTCGAGTTTTGCAGCCGCTTCGCCGGGATTCCCTTGCCGTCATCCGCTACACGCAGCGTGAACGTGTCGTTTTCGATGCGAATCGCCAAAGCGGCCGACTTGGCCTCCGCGTGCTTGAGGATGTTCGTCAACGCTTCCTGAGCGATGCGGAATACGCCGATGGCGGCATCCGGATTGAATTTGAGTTCCGAATCCGGAATCGTTTCCGTGCAGGAGAGGCCGGCGCGCCGGCACGTTTCCTTGAACTGCCACCGAAGCGCCGCGAACAGACCCATGTTGTCGAGCAGTGTGGGCCGAAGCTCCTCCACGACCCGGCGTTTCAGATCGACTCCCGCACTCAAGGACTCGTGTATGCGCCGGAAACGCTGTTCGATGGCCGGGTCGCTGGTCGGCAGCCGCTGCTGCAGCCAGGATAAATCCATGCGGGCGGCCACCAGAAGGCCCCCTAGTTCGTCGTGCAATTCGCGCGACAGCGCGCTCTTTTCCTGTTCCGATACACCCTGCAAATGGGTCGAGAGCGCGGTCAATTCCTGGGTACGTTCGTCGACTTGCTGTTCCAGATCCTGCTTCTGATCGCGCAGGTTGGTGGCCTGCAGAGCGCGCCGGCGCATATCGGCGTACACGAGACGCGTCGCGAGCAACACCAGACCTAGGTTCAGCATCACACCCGCCGTCGAAACCCAACGCGACAGGCGAAATTCCGTCCGCCATTGCGCGGTGGCAGTGGACAGCTCCTGCGTCTCCTCGGCGCGCATCCTGTTCACGATCCGCGATATCTCGTCCATGGTCCGCTTGCCCACGTCGGTTCGCACCACGTTCATTGCCGGTGCGGCGCCGCGTTTCTTGAAAAGCGCGAGCGTCTCTTCGAGTTCGCTGAGCTTCTTCCCGGTCAGGATTCGCAACTCCTCGAACTCGGCGCTACCCTCCCGTCCTCCATACGCTTCCCGGACGCGATCGAGTGCAGCCTCGACCGTCGTCACCGCCTCGGTATACGGCTGCAGGTAGGAGCTGTCGCCGGTCAGGAGATAGCCGCGTTGGCCGGACTCGGCATCGGCGATGAGCGCGATGAATTCGGTCAACGCCTGCTGCCGCAGTTGCGAGGCATGCACCCGCTCGTTGACGGTATTGAGGCGGGACTGCCCGGCTGCCGCGACGAAGAACAGGCCGACGAGGAAACCAATCAGCAGCAACGGCGGCACGGCGATGTACCACCGGCCGATCTTGCCCAATTCCTCGCCCAGGATTTTCATGTGATTGCCTATCCTTACCGTGTAAAGTTTAACATGTGAGGCAATTCCTACAGGACGGGTGGGGGGGAACCGATGGCGTGCGTCCCCAGCGATCCCCACAATAGCTGTGATATGGTCCTTTGTGTTGCATAGGAGACAGCGAATGGAAAGCACAGTCGAGGGAGAGAATCTGCGTGCGACGGGGCGTCGCCTCAAGAATGATTTGAGCGAGGGCGCCAGCGATATCAAGGCGGCTGCGTCGAGCGAAATCAAGAATTTGCTGGCCGATGTCGAAGACCTGATGGCGCGCATCGCGGATTTGAAAGACGCGGACGTGGTGCGGGTGCGCGGCAAGGTGCAGCGTGCGGTGGATGCAACCAAACAGAGTTTGGCGGACGGGGCCGATGCGATTCGGCAGCGGGCGCAAGACGTGGCGAGCTCTGCGGACGACTATGTGCGCGATAGCCCGTGGCAGGCGATCGGAATTGCGGCTCTGGTCGGTGCGGTCGTGGGGATTCTAGCGACACGCCGTTCCTAAGGCAGCCGCAGGTGCGCCTATTGTGGTTACTGCCCAAAGCGGCGCCGGCGCTGCTGCGACACCTGGTCGGCTATATCGACCTCGTCAGTTTGGATGTGGCCCGAGCGCAGCGGGAGCTGATGGCGGAACTGGTCACTTCCGCCATCATGGGCATTTGTGCCCTGTTTGCAGTCTTGATGGGTTGTCTCGCGGTGGTGGCCTACGCCTGGGACACACCGTACCGCATGACGGCAATTGCCTGGATGGGCGGCGGGTTCCTGCTGGCCGCCATCGTGGCGGCGCTATACCGAATCAAGGCGGTGCGTGCTCGGTCGGAGTTTCTCGGCGGCGTGCGCCGGGAATGGCACGCGGACCGGGCGCTTCTCGAGCGCATACTGTCGTCGGAAGAGGAATGAACGCCGCATGACAGACAACGGCGAAGCAGCCAGAGCGGAAATTCTCGCCAGGCTCGCGGTGTCGCGCGAAGAATTGCGGATCGTATTCGAACCGCCTCGCGATCAAGCCGGCGCCAATGGCAGCACGGCGCCTCGCCAAGATGGATTTCCGCGCAGCCGTACCATTCAAATGCTCATGAGCGGCCGCGGAGCCGGCACCCTCGGCGCCCTCGCCGCAGGCCTGATCGTAGCGCGGCCGGCCTTGGCATTGCGGTTGCTGCGCCTGCTGCCGGCGAGCGCGATCGGCCGCTCGCTGCTGCTGAAGGCTTTCAACGCGCTGCGTGCAAAGCAGCGCTAAGCAAGCCCTTCCAGGCCGCCCGTCAGCCCAGCGTGACCAGCCCGTAGTGATAATTGCCATCATCGATGAGGGTGATTTCACAGGGCTTGCTCGGGATGTCGCGGCCGTCGAGGGTGGCGCTGATGACTCCCCGACTCACGCCGGTGGGATTCTCGACTGCAACTCGATAGCGTGACGACCCGCATTTAAAAGTGAACTCGAAGCCCGCCCACGCCCGGGGAATGCACGGATCGATCACCAGCACCCGGCCCCGCAAATGAATGCCCAGAATTCCTTCCACCGCCGTGCGGTACATCCACCCCGCCGATCCTGTATACCAAGTCCATCCTCCGCGCCCGACATGCTGAGCGGAGGAGTACACGTCGGCGCACGCGACGTACGGTTCGACCTTGTAGCGATGAATGCCAGCGCGGGTGCTGGCGTGATTGATGGGATTCAAGATCGAAAACAGTTCCGCCGCGCGGTCGCCATCACCCAGCAGCGCGAACGCCAGAGTCGACCACATGGCCGCATGCGTGTACTGTCCGCCGTTTTCGCGGATGCCGGGCGGATACGCCTTGATATAGCCAGGGTCGTGCGCGGTGTGATCGAACGGCGGCGTAAACAGCTGCACCAGACCGTCGCTGCGGCTGACAAGCTGCGCATTCACGGCCGACATGGCGCGCAGCGCGCGCTCCGGCTCCGCCGCGCCGGAGATCACCGCCCAAGATTGGGCGATCGAATCGATCCTGCATTCGTCGCTGGCGACCGATCCCAAGGGCGTGCCGTCATCGAAGTAACCGCGCCGGTACCAGTCGCCGTCCCACGCTTCGCGCTCGATTGCCTGCTGCAGCGCGAACGCGTGTTTGCGCCATGCGGCGGCCGTGACCGCCGCGCCGCGCCGCTCGGCGATCGGCGCGAACCGCAGCAGCGTCGCGTGCAGGAACCATCCGAGCCAAACGCTTTCGCCGCGCCCCGCGGCTCCGACTCGATTCATGCCGTCGTTCCAGTCGCCGGTGCCGAACAACGGCAGGCCGTGCGAACCGATGGTGAGGCTTGAATCGAGCGCACGGACGCAGTGTTCGAACAGCGAACCGGCGGTCTCCGATGCCGGTGCGGAAAAGGCCTCGAGGCTGTCCGCCCGCAGGGGACCGCCGCCCAGGAACGGTACCTCCTCATCCAGCACGGCAGAGTCTTCCGTGACTTTCAGGTAGTGGGCGACGACGAACGGCAGCCAGATTCGGTCATCGGAGACGCGGGTCTTCACTCCCTGACCGGTGGTTGGGAGCCACCAATGCTGAACATCCCCCTCCTCGAACTGGCGCCCGGCGGCGCGCAGGATGTGTTCACGCGCAATGCCCGGTGTCGAGACCATGAGCGCCATGACGTCCTGTAGCTGATCCCGGAAACCGTAGGCACCGCTCGATTGATAAAATGCCGTACGCGCCCACACGCGACAGGCGAGTGTCTGATAGAGCAGCCAGCCGTTGACCAGAATGTCCATCGAACGGTCCGGCGTCTTCACTTGGATGGCGCCAAGGGCCTGATCCCAAAAGTCCGTAACTTCCTTCAGCGCAGCATCCAGATCTCGAGTTCGGTAGCGTTCGATGAGCGTCACAGCCGCCTCGGTCGAGGCCTCCTCACCGAGCAGAAAAATCAGTTCCGCCGCTTCACCCGGCGCCAAGGTCATCTCGGTTTGCATCGCGCCGCAGGGATCCAGACCGCCGCCGGCGCGATTCGACAGGGGCTGCGCGCCGAGCAAAGCCTTGGGTTCGGCGAGAGATCCGTGGCGGCCGATGAACTCGGCGCGGTCGGCCGTGCAAGTCTGCTGCCGGCCTGCCATGTCCATGAATGCGATCCGCGAATGAAAGTCCGTGCTCCAGGGATTGCGCGCCAGCAGCGCTCTGGTTTGCGGCTCGATTTCCGTCACGATGAATGCAGCCGTTCTGCTGCGCTGGTTGCCGAGCACCCAGTCCAAATAATGGGTCACCGAGAGCCGCCGCGTTGCGGCCGATCGATTCACGATCTTGAGACGCGATATCTTCAGCGAATCCTCGAGCGGCACGAATTGCAGAAGATCGAGCGCGATGCCGTGCGAAGTGTGTTCGAAGCGGCTGTATCCGAAGCCGTGGCGCACCACGAAGGCGGACGACGGCTCGCCGACGGGTAGGGGCGTTGCGCTCCATAGCTCGCCGCTCTCTGCGTCGCGAATGTAAATCACCTCGGCCGGGGCGTCGCTGATCGGATCGTTGCACCACGGCGTAATCTGGTTTTGCTGTGCATTCAGCGACCAGGTGCTGCCGGCGCCGTCCGCCGAAACTTGAAATCCGAACTGGGAATTGGCGATCACGTTGACCCAGGGCGCCGGCGTCCGCTGACCCTCGTCGAGCACCACGACGTATTCGCGGGCATCCGCCGCAAATCCGCCGAGCCCGTTGAAGAACTCGAGCTGGGGAGTGGTGCGCGTGGCGGTGTCCTGCGGCGGCCGTGCCGTGAGCTGCGTGCGTTGCCGCGGCACCGGGTCCGGCTCCCGCAGCCGCGCAAGCTGATCGGTCAGGGTGCCGCGCCGCGCGACGAATATGGCACGCGCCGCCGTCTGCAACAGGTCGCAGACGGGCGCGAGCAAGAGGTCCGACCGCAGCGAGAATACCGTCCCGCGCCGCGTCCCGTCCTCGTCGCGGCGGCTTTGCGCCGTTCTGATCGCCGCATCCAGCGCGTGCTGCAAGTCCGACGCATACGAAGGCGGACGCTCGTTCAAAATGACGAGATCCACCGCGAGGCGCTTGAGCCGCCAATACTCATGCGCGCGCAGTAGCTGTCTGACGATTTCCAAATCGCTCTCATCGTCGATCCTGACCAGCACGATCGGCAGATCACCGGAGATGCCTTGAGGCCACAAAGCGGACGGACCCAAGGCATTTTTTTCGAGAATGTCGCGCGCGGCGCGCAGCGAAGAATCGGAGTACAACACCCGGTTCGCAATGCGCTGAAATTGCTGCGCCTCCTCGAAATCGATCCCCAGATAGCGCAGCTGCACCTGCGCCTGGGTCCAGGCCAGGGTTTTGGCGCGGTCGAACGCGGCCATGTCCCGATGCTTGTCGATCAGCGCGATGGCATCAGCCCGCGTGGCGCTGACGCTGGTCCAAAAGGCAATGCGTATCGTTTCACCGGGCGCGATTCGCACGCGGCGACGCAGCGCGAACACGGGGTCGAGCACCGTGCCTGCGGTATTCGACAGCGGCCGGGCGTCCACGATCGAAACGGCATTGCGCAAATCGTGTCCGCGACCGAGAAAGCGCGCGCGATCCGTCTCGAACTGCAAACCGCCGATGGCCACGCCTTCCAGTGCACTTACGTGGGCCATCCAAAGCTGTGGATCGTCGGGTTCCCGCCCGCGACGAGTGGCGAGCAGCGCACCGCTGTCGGCGATGAATTCAGTGCGCACGAATAGCTTGGAGAAGGCGGGGTGGGCGGAGTCGGCGTCGGCCGTCGCCAGCACGACCTCCGCGTAAGTCGTCAATTCGATTTCGCTGACGCGGTTGCCTTCATTGGTCACCGAGACGCGGCGCACCTCCGCGTCGTCCTC
>Ga0210400_10004363_pt1 | contig 12268 bp, 5 predicted proteins | sample IncBWH26MmetaG_FD_155456 | JGI IMG/M metagenome (GOLD analysis project Ga0210400, IMG submission 155456) | Forest soil microbial communities from Barre Woods Harvard Forest LTER site, Petersham, Massachusetts, United States - Inc-BW-H-26-M | ecosystem: Environmental > Terrestrial > Soil >...
GGTAGATAGGCGAGATTCTGCGGTGCAATCCGTAGTTGCTTTCAGTTTCCATCTAGTTTCCAATTAAGGCCATCACTCGGAAAGCTAAGTGCCGCCAGATCAATCGCTTTCAGAGTTTGATTCAGAGCTTCCCAAGCTTCGGACGTGGGTTCGATTCCCATCGCCCGCTCCAGCAAAATAAACTACTTACCTACAGCATCAAGCCGCTTTGGCTGCTCCATTTGGATCCAATTGCAACTGTTTTACGAGCTGCTCCACCGGAATTTCGCCCGTATAGATCGTTGTCATGTCTGCTGCGGCGTCGGTCCTCACTTCACAGAGTAGTTGCGAGCATCCATGCACGCGGCGAAAGCACGCTGAAAAGTGTCCAGTCCTTCGGCATGGGCGAGCTTGTTGCGTTCGTCTTCCGCCTTTTGTTCGGCGGCCACCTTGGCGGATGCTTCCTTCTTGGCCGCTGCGCTGGCCTGACGTTGCGTCATGCCACCTCGCATCGTGCCAGCGACAGCACCTGCTCCAGCCCCCTTGCCTGCGTCTCCCGCGATCGCCCCAATGGCAGCGCCTCCAGCAGCACCCCTTGCTGCGCCTTTGACGCGTCCGCCTTTCGGAGTATCGGCGTTCTCTGCTGCGGCCTTCTGCTCAGCCTGCTTCTGTTCGGCAGTCTTCCCGGCTGCAGCTGGAGCCTTCGGGTCAATTCCAGACTGTTGTTTCGCAGCGCCGTAGCAGTCGGTCTCGTCCTTGAGTTGCTGATCCGGGGTCTGGCCGTTTTTTCCAAACACAAATACACCGATGTCTTTGGAGGGCGACCATGCCGGAGCAGATTGAGAGTACACAGAAAAACAAGAGAGAGACATTGCAAGCAAAAACAAGGAGAACTTCATGGTGCAACCTCCTTGAGCAAATAGTCTTAGAAACTGGGGCGGATTACGGAGGGCGGATTCGTTCGAACTCGTCGGCCTCTTCGGAAGGAAAAAAGAGACGAGAGGCCGTAAGCTGCCGCGAGTCTAATACAGCGGAATATGCCACGCAAGACTCTTGCAAGCCCGGGTGAAGATTCTCCGATTCGCCGTATTTTCCGATAGACGCTGCGGGCTCAGGCGAAATTCGGGAAATTTGGGGACGAAATTCGGGAACGTTTCCCCAAGTTTGACTCCATTTGACTCTAATCGAATAGTGGAACGGGTAGTAACGCCTTTGTTTGGTTCATTCGGATTTGTTCGATTCCCCTCGCCCGCTCCAGAAGCCTCGGAGCCTTCTCAGCAAGACGGACCGCAAGAACCAGGTCACTGGTCCGTATCCTTTTTGGAGCGCGGATTCGGCGGATTCCGGTTTTTCGGGAGAGTGCGTCGTTTGGTCTTCACCGCTTGGGGTGAAAGGGCATCCCTGGGTGCCCGGCGCTGGCTGGTTCCGGCGTCTCCAATGGAAGGTTCACAACCACCGGCTCCTGGCCGCTCCTCACAACCACGGCTTCGCACGGCTCATTCCGATCGGCGTTAATCTCTTGGTGCGGCACATACGGGGGAACATAAATAAAATCTCCGGGTCCGGCTTCATCGCTGAGTTCCAATCGATCCCCCCAGCGCATCCGCACTCGCCCTTTGACCACGTACAGCACGGTTTCCAGTTCCCCGTGGTGGTGGGGTCCAGTCTTCGCATCCGGTTGGACGAGCATGGTCCCCGCCCACAATTTGCTCGCCCCGGTTCTCGCATGGGTGATTGCGGCAGCCCGCGTCATGCCCGACGTCTGCGGCGTGTTCATGTCCAATTCGTGCGTATGCACGATCTTGACCCCGTTTTTGCTCCAGTCCATAGGTAAGGCGCTCTCCTGAAGACCTTAGATGAATCGAGGGCACTCGAAGACCCAAAATCCTTCGCCTCCGGATTCCCCTCGAAAGAAATGCTTTTTAGCGCTCAGGCTTTGTGGACGTAAAGGGCCGGCGTCAGCACGCAAGAATTCCCTACAGAGTTTGACGCCGCCAGACGCGTGCAAATCTTGTCGCGGACCCTCGCAGAGAATTCGGTGGCCGGGCCGTAGTCTGTCTCTCTAATTTCACGGGAATTGTTGAAGTGATTTCGTCTCACCAGTTCAATGCCGGCAATTTCCGAACTAGTCAGGCTAGGCCAAGCGCCATTCTAATGGTCTTGATCATCGCTGCTGCCGTTTTCCGTATCTCCGTGCGGGTACACCAAGCCCCCTGTGAAAATCTCACTGCGATACGCAGGGGAGAGAAACCTCTGAGAACACGCATCGAGCTGAGACAAGAACGATCTTGGGTGCTCCGGGCCTTTTGCTGGGCAATCCCCAAAAAAATTCAATTTTTCGCCCGTTTTCCCGTTATTTGCCCCTGGAAATCCCGGTTGGGGACGTCGCGCTTCCGGTTTCGCGCGCAGTGGAACCGAAAATGCTTTCTTGACCGTGACACCTGCTCTAGCACCATTTGGTGATGCCGGCACGACCGGCTTTCAAGCTTGGGGCGAACGCTAAGGCGTGGGTTCCCGCAAGTAGCAATCCATGCACGAAAATTCAGGAGGGGAAGTGCGAACCATAAGGGTCCTGTTGTGTGTTGTGTTCTTATTGGGGGTATTTCATACGCCGTTGCGCGCGCAGACCGCTACTTCAGCCACCGTTTTGGGAAGAGTTACAGATCCCACAGGAAAGGGAGTTGAAGGCGCGAAAGTAACGCTGCACAATCTGGCTACCAACGCCAGCCGCGAGCAAAAAACAAACAAAGAGGGAGCCTACGTCCATTCGAATGTCGCTCCCGGAATTTATGTTCTTCAGGTGAAGCGGGATGGTTTTCAGACGGCGACATTGCAATCCATCGAAATCAACGTGAACAAGAGCTACACGCTGGACTTTTCCCTTGAGTCCGGCGACGCGGCCATCGTGATGGAAGTGAGCACTGAGGCCAAGGCCGAACTGCAGACAACGGACGCAACGATTGGCGACGTCGTCGGCGGCAGGGAACTCGTCCGCCTGCCGACCCGGTCACGAGACGCCTCCGAACTGCTGACGCTGCAGCCCGGAGCCACACCGTTTGCCAGCCCCAACGACGTTTTCACCACCAATGGCGGAACCGTAACGGGTGCTCGCGCCGACCAGAACGACGTGACTCTCGATGGCATCGACATCAGCAATAATTCCAGCTGGATCCTTCCTAACTCCATCGTGATTCCATTGGGCGTGGATACCGTGTCGGAATTTCGCGTAGGCGTTTCGAACTCCAATGCCACCTTCGGTCGCGCCGCAGGCGGCCAGGTTTCCGTTGCCAGCCGCAGCGGCAGCAATGCGTTCCACGGCCTCGCGTATTGGTACATTCAAAACAACGCTCTGAATGCCAACAGTTGGGACAACAATGCCTTCGGCATCGCAAAGCCCACCATTCGGGACAATCGCGGCGGCTTCACTTTCGGCGGGCCCATTCAAAAAGACAAGACGTTCTTTTTCGTCAACTACGAGCCCCGCCGCTTCTATCAATCCGTCAGCGAAGAACGCATTGTGCCCAGCGACACGCTGAAAGGACTCAACTCCGCCTATCCCAACGGCGCCATGACCTTCAATAGCGTTACCTATGATCTCGCCGCCACCGACCCGCGCGGCATCGGCCTCAGCCCGACGGTAAAAGCGTTTTGGGCGTCGCTCCCTTCCGGCAATGACCCTACACAGGGAGACGGCGTCAACTTCCTTGGATATAAATTCACAGCCCCGGCTGCCCGCACCGACGACAGCTTTTCCGTCAAGTTGGACCACAACTTCACTCAGATGGTGCATTTCTTCGCGCGCTATGCCTATTCGCGCGACCTGAATCCCGCCGGTGAAGATCAAGTGAACCTGGTTGGCGCGAGCAATGGCGCCGCACAGTTCGCCGCGACTCGCAATGTGTTTGGAGACGGCGGCATCGCCGGCCTGGACTGGATTATCCGCGGCAATTTGATCAACAGCCTGCATTTTGGCCGCATTCGCGAGCGCGTAAATTCCGATGCGCTCAGTTCCTCTACACTGGCGGCGCAGTACAATCTGCCGGGCACGAGTTCAGCGGATGGTTCTGTTTTTCTGGCTCCGGGGTATTTCGGCGCCCCATTCGGAAACATTCTCGGCGTTCCCGTGGACGTGAATACTCCCGGTGCCGTTCATGGCAAAACCTACAACAGCAACGTGGAAATTCGCGACGACCTCAACTGGATCAAGGGAAAGCACACCTGGGTCTTCGGCACGGATATTCACTGGCTTCCCTCGTACTATCAGGCAGACGACCGGCGGCAAGGTCCGCGCAATTCCATTCAAGCTGTCCTGGATGCCGACCAACAATTCCTGACCCTCACCAATGCGGATCGTCCCGCCGCGGTAACTGCCGCCGGCTTGGGCACCAACTGGGATCGCCTGTATGCTGCCGCGCTCGGTTTGGTGGACAGCACAGCCGTGACCGTGGTGCGCGATGGCAACCTGAATCCATTGCCGATCGGTACGCCCCTCGTGGAAAACACCATGTCTCGCTCCTACGATTATTATGTGCAGGACACCTGGCGCATGCGTCCGAGTTTGACCTTGACCTATGGCCTCTCCTACGGTTGGCAGACTCCGCCGTCCGAAAGCCAGGGCAGGTTTTCCGTGCTCACGGACACCAACGGCCAACCGATCGATCCCCTCGCGTATCTGAAGACCAAAGAAGCCGATGCGTTGAATGGCCAAGTCTACAATCCCACGTTTGGGTATGTGCCTTACCGCAAGCTGGGAATGTCGGGAGCCTGGAACACGGATTACACCGACATCGCGCCAAGAGTTTCCCTCGCTTGGAGCCCGTCCTATTCGGAAGGACTTCTGGGAAAAATTCTCGGACAAAAAAAGACCGTCGTGCGCGGCGGCTATGGCATCGCCTACGATCGCATTGACGCCGGAACCTCCGTGATCGGGGCGTCCAACGAAGGATTCTCGCAGAGCCTGCAACTTCCGACTCCGCCGTGCAACATCAACAGTACGGTGTTGGGCTGCAACGCGGCCTCGTCCGACCCTGTTCTTTCGACTTTTCGCGTCGGAGTGGACGGGATTATTCCGGTTCCGCCAGCCGATACAGCCAAGTCCATCCCCTACATTCCGGGACAGAACGGTGAGTTCTGGATCGTCCAGACCGATCCGAACCTCAAAGTGGGACGCGAGCACATGCTGGATTTCACCATTCAGCGCGAGCTGCCCAAAAGCATGCTGATGGAAATTGGCTACGTGGGACGCCTCGGGCGTAGGATGCCGAGCAACGTTACCTTGAACCAGTCTCCTTACATGTTTAAAGACGTCACCACCGTTTCCGGCGCGCCAGGATCGGGACAGAGCTTTGCCCAGGCCTACGACGCCGTCGCGGGCGCTCTGCGGGCCGGTCAATCTGTCACGACGCTGGGGCCTCAGGGGTGGTTTGAGAACCAGCTTCCCGCCGGATGGGGTGCGGCTACCTGCGGCGCGGGCTTCACCAACACGCAATGCATCGCCAATAACCACACGCAGGATTTCATTTTTGGCGGAGTTACGAATATTTTCTCCGACATGGGCGGAATTCGCTCCGGCGTCGGCCTGTCGGCATTCAACAGCCTGCAGCAACAGGACCTCGGCGTGCACGTTTCCAACGACGTCTCCAACTACAACGCCATGGTGCTGACCCTGCGCAATCGCGGGTGGCGTGGATTGACGTTCAACATGAACTACACCTTTTCGAAATCGCTGGATCAGGAAGGCAGAATTCAGACCTTCACCAACGGTTATTTCAACAGTTTCAATCCGAGCGCAAGCTACGGCCCCTCTTACTTCGACCGCACGCACGTTTTCAACGCGCTCTTCACCTACGATCTGCCGTTCGGCAGGGGACATTTCCTGAATTTCGGCGGCAATATAGGTAATCACGTCCTCGGCGGCTGGCATCTGGCGGGCATTTTCCGCGCCAGCAGTGGTGTGCCGTTGGTCGCCGCGCAGAGTGGACTTGCCTTCGGCGGCGGTATCGTCACCTCGAACAACGTAGATGAAATCCCCACAGCAAGCGCCAGCGCCTTTAACACTGGCTTGCACAGCGGCGTCACCGGTTCGGCGGCGCCTTGCCTTGGTGCCGGCCAGATGGCAGGAAGCGGCAGCGCTGCCACCGGATTGAATTACTTTGCCAATCCGGGCGCGGCCTACTGCATGTTTCGCCCGATCCTGCTGTCGTCGGACGGCTCCAGCGGTCGCGGGAATCCCTTGCGGGGCTTCGGTTCGTGGAATCAGGACCTGAGCATCGGCAAGACCACCTCACTCACTGAGCGCATGAGGATGGAATTTTCCGCGGACTTCTTCAACCTGTTCAACAACGTCACTTTCGCTGACCCCGGAGTCGGGGGAAGCTCCTCATTTATGGACATGACGAATCCCGCCGCCTTTGGCGTTATTTCCTCTCAAGCGGTGCCCGGCAATCGTTTGTCAGGAAGCCGCTGGATCCAGCTAGGTTTGCGTTTGACCTTTTAGCCAGAGGTTTCACCGAATCAAGCAAGCTCCGGACAACATTAAATCCACCAGCGCGCATCTCGAAAGGGATGCGCGCATTTTTTTTGCCGGCCACCTAGTTTGTGCCGCCGTCCGGGATCTATCTCCCTCTTTGTTTTTGGTAGCGCCGGCTTCCAGCCGGCACGCCCGGTAGCACAGGCTTCAGCCTGTGCACGGAACGCGTCCCCCTGCAAAATCGAAAACCGTTCGGTGCCATCTCGATCTCGTCAACTGAACAACGTGATTCCGTCAGAAAGTAATAGTGAACTGCCGCAGTAATCACTGTCCGTCGGTAACTGTCCCGTGGTACTAGTTTCAAATCCGTTCTGTTCATGTAACCTGCTCCTCGTTCGACCTCAGCTAAATCCTCGGTCAGCCCCAAGTTGGCCGTTAATACTGTTCAAGGAGAATAAATGACACGCCCGCTTCTGCAGGCAAGACTCTGGTTGTCTCCGCTGTTCCTGTCCCTGGCCCTGGGTTCGATTTCGCACCCGGTCATGGCGCAGGCCAATAACACGGATCAACCAGTCGGCACGATCACGAACTTTGGTCCCAATCTCCAAACGACAGCCGGGGGCGTTTGCCGGCAGCCGGAAGGAATTGCCATCGATAAGGACGGCAACTTCTACCTGTCGTCGAACTCCGACGCCGTTCAGACGGTCGGCCATGTTTGCGTGCTCGATCCGAAAGGAAACCTCATCGACATCATTAATGTTCCGGAGGGACCCGGGGCAACCGCGATTGGCTTGATCGGTGAACTCTGGGAAGGGGATTCGCTGTACGTACTCGACCAGGCGGATAACGTACCACCGCACGGCAGAATTTTGAAGATCAACCCGAAGACCCATGAGGTTGTCACCGTCGCCAGCGGCATCACGTTCCCTAACTGCATCGTGGAAGACCGCCATGGCAACTTTTATGTGACGGATTCTCTCGAAAGCCGCATTTATAAATTTTCCGCGGATAATCCGAACCTGACGGTGTGGTTCGAAAGCAGTTTGTTCACTTCGACCAACGCCAACCAGCCCGTGGGCACGAACGACCTGGCTTTTGACATTGACCAGGACATCCTCTACGTGAGCGATGCGGGTAACCGTCAGGTCTTCAAGATTCAGGCGGACGCACACGGCAACCCCGGCGCGATGGAACTCTTTGCGGACGGCGCGACACTTGATACTCAGTATGGACTCCCCGTTCCCACCGCGCTCTTCTTCGCGGACGGCATGCAGATTGACGTGAAAGGGAACCTGTACGTAATGTCCAACCTGACCAACGAAGTGGAAGTGTTCTCCCGCGACGGCAAATTGATTAATCGCTACTCCGGAACGGGAGCCAACGCACTCGACTTCAACGCCAGCCCCATCTTCAAGGGGAGCCAGCTGTACATGTCCAACATGTCTGCCACGGACGGCGGCGTCGGTTCGAAGGTCTCCGTGCTGCAAGCCCCGTATCCGGGAATCCGCCTGCAATAAGAGTCGGAATCTAAGGCACTCATTACCGGCGGCAGGCTCATCTCTGGTGAACCTGCCGCTTTATTTTTGTCAATTCCGTTGCCCGCTCCAGAAATTCGCTTCCGATGTGTCCCCGCTTCCGTAGGCCATAGAACACCTCACCGATTTCGAGCTGCGTCCGCCGTGGGGGCACGTCCCGCTTCACAATTGAAAATAGGCTGGCCGCCCGGACCCAGCTCCCAATGGGGACCTGGGTGGAGCACGAGAATCGATTGTTGACATCCAAGAAACAGATGCATATACTCCTTCAAATCTCAGCTCAACCGATTTACTAGCGGGTGTGGTGCGACATCCGAAAAACTAAGGAAGGCGAAGGTGCAGAAATGCGCTTTTTCCAGAATTTCGTTTCGGGTGACTCTAGTCCTTTGGATGCGCATCATCTCTTGGGGTTTGCACAAGCGCCCCGTCCCGGGCCAGCCGTCGAGTCGCTGTCTCGGATGCTAAGGGTTCGGCTTCCACTGCTCCACGGGAAGCCGGCGCGGTGAGGGAGCAAGTCGATCCCAACCCCATTTGAAATGCGCTGACGCGGGAAAAAGCCGGCGGCGCAACAGTAACAACCAGCCCACAAATTTAGTTTCAGAAGTGCATCTGTTTTACGGCATGCAGTGCGCCGAATTGAGTTTCAAAGGGTACGAAGTGGAGTCAACTCAGGGGATTGGGACGTCTCCACGATATCCATTCCGAGGTGAACGATGATGCGACGCAAGATGCTGTTCCTGGTGGTCATGCTGCTATGTGCTTTCTCCGCTCGCGCGCAATACCGAGCTTCGATTCAAGGTGTGGTGACGGATCCGGCTGGCGCCGTTGTCTCCGGAGCGACTCTGACCTTAACGAATCTGGATACCAATCAGAAATTGACTGCTACGAGCGACGGGAACGGAGTTTACAACTTCAACGCCCTTCCCTCTGCCAAGTTTTCCCTCGCGGTCGAGAAGGCGGGCTTCAAAAAGAAGGTACTCGAGAATCTCGGCATCATCCCGGAACAAGCCAACGCCTTGAATATTCAGCTCGAACTGGGACAGGTTACCGAAAGCGTTACGGTAAGCGGCGATTCGACGCCGCTCATGGATACGGAGACTGCGTCCATCAACGGGGTCGTGAACTCGAACCAGATTCAGCATATGCCATCCTTTGGCCGGGATGTCCTCAAGCTCGCCCAGTTGGCGCCTGGCTCGTTCGGGGATGGGTCACAGGGAGGAGGAAGCGGCGACAGCTATAACCTCCCTGGGACTCAGACAGGCGGAGGGCAGTCCGGCGGTGCGGACGGCATTTTCAAGACTGAAAACGGCACGCAGGTCATCGCCAACGGACAACAGACAGAGAACAACAGCATTTCTATTGACGGCATCAGCACCACCAGCGCGGTCTGGGGCGGCGCGACGATCATCACGCCGTCGGAAGATTCCGTCGACAGCGTCAAAGTCATCACCAATAGCTACGACGCCGAGGATGGCCGCTTCACCGGCACGCAACTTCAGATTACCTCCAAGAGCGGCACGAACGACATCCATGGCAGTCTCTTCATCACGACCCACCAGCCGGGGCTGAACGCCCATCAGCCGTTCAACGGCGCGGGCAATGCAGTGACCAAAGACGCCAATAAGTTCGAACAGTTCGGCGGCAGCGTCGGTGGCCCCATCTGGAAAAATAAGATTTTCGCATTCTTCAATTATGAAACCGTTCGTGAACCCTTCTCCAACCTGCAAGGCAATAGTTGGTTTGACACCCCGGCTTTTGACGCCTTGGCGCCGGCAGGAAGCATCGCTTCGAAGTATGTCTCGTTCCCCGGTAACGCTGTAGTTGGAACCCTCAATCCTAATTCCACCTGCGCCAACGCCGGTCTTACAGAAGGGGTAAATTGCAAAACGATTCCAGGCCAAGGCATCAATGTCGGTACGCCCTTGACCACAGGCTTGGGCACGCAGGATCTTGGCTGGACCAGTTCCTCGAATCCGGGTTGCGGGGGTGCCGGCACTGGCTGCGGAACCCCGGGCAGCCCCTTTGGTACCATCGCCGATCTTGCGAACTACAACACGATCACACCGACCAGATTTACCGCTACCCAGTACAATGGCCGTCTGGATGCAAATGTCACCGAGAAGGATCGCATCGGTTTTGCCATCTACTGGGTTCCCCTCTCAAAAGATAACTTTAACGGTAATCGTACCTACGATATCTTCCACCATTCGCAGATCAATGAGGCGCTCTCGGCAATCTGGAACCACATCTTCTCACCCACGCTCCTCAACGAATTCCGCGTGAATGCCGCCGGTTGGCGTTGGAATGAAATCACCTCCAACCCCCAGTCTCCGGTTGGATTTCCCACCGATGGTTTTGAAAAGACGGGCAACATTACTGTCAATTCTTTCGGGCCGAACGTTGGCAGCACTCTAAACCAGTGGACATATACCTACAAGGATGTGGCCACCAAGATCTACGGTCGCCACTCCATCAAGTTTGGCGGCGAACTGACACGGCTTTTCTATCTCCAAGAGTGCGCCGGATGCGGCGTGCCGAGTTATACCTTCTTTAACGTCTGGGACTTCCTAAACGATGCGCCACATAAGGAATCAGGGGGCTTCAATCCGATTACCGGGTTCCCCACAACAATTCGCCAGGACGACCGCGAAGCGCTCTGGGGTTTATTTGTCCAGGATGACTTCAAACTTCGCAGGAACCTGACCCTCAACCTTGGCCTCCGCTGGTCCTATTTTGGTCCACTCTCTTCCAAACAGGGCAACATGCTCCAAGCTATCCCTGGCGTCGGGGCGAACTATCTGACGGGCCTTGTCGTTAAGCCGGGTCTTTCCTGGGACGCGCAGAAAGACAACTTCGGACCGCAGGTTGGTGTTGCCTGGAGTCCGTCTTATTTCCATGACAAACTCGTCGTCCGTGGTGGTTACGGCCTGAGCTATAACGCCGAACAACTCGCGATTTCGTCCAACATCGTGAACAACCCCGGATTGGTAACGTTTCCAGGTCTCAGCTATTCCAACCCCACGACTTGCGGCAACACGCAGACACTGGCGAACAACTGCGGCATTCTCTACGCCCTTTCGTCGAGTCCGAACGCCATCGGCGGCTTTCCCGCGAACCCGTTTACGGTTACACCCTTTGGCGCAAACGGATTACCCACTACGGGTTCCGTCGGCGTCCAAATCTTCCCCGGCACCCTTCCCACTACGCGTACCCACCACTACTCGGCGGATGTCCAGTACGATCTGGGCCACCAACTCGTAGCGTCGTTGGGATATCAGGGAAGCCTTTCGCGAAATACCTACTTCCATGAGAACCCACTTGCCGTCCCCGCGACCTTAGGCTATGCCTTCAACCCGCAGATCAGTGGCGGCGATTACTGGGGTGTGAACGGGCATGGCAACTACAACGCCTTACTCGCCGAACTGAAGCATCAGTTCTCGCACGGGCTCCTGGCCGATGGTCAATTCACCTGGTCGAAGTGTATGGACACGAGCTCCGCCCCGTATTCGTTGCAACCCTATCCGTTCAACTCCAACCTGGATTACGGGCGCTGCGACTACAACGTAGGCAAGTCGCTCAAGCTATTTGGCGTATGGCAGCCGGTCTTCTTCCACGGCAATGGGTGGAAGTCAAAAGTCATTGACGGCTGGTCGCTCAGCGGCATTTTCAACATCCACTCCGGATTCCCCTGGACGCCATTCGTGAGCGTCACTGGCGGAAACACCTATTGCACACAATGCGGTTACGGGTCGCTCTTCCCGGCCAGCTACCTGGGCGGGGCGGGCAACAGCACCAGCAACAGCGCTTTCGAAACCGTCGCGCAATCGAACTTTCCCAAAGGCGGCACCGCATATTTTTCCCCAACAGCCTACCCTACTGGGTTGTTCGGGGCGGTACTTCCTCCGGCACCAGGGGTTCAGCGCAATTCGCTCAACCTGCCCGGATATAAGGGTGTGGACTTGACACTGGCCAAGGGTTTTGGATTGCCCAAGGCACGGGTGCTCGGCGAAAGCGCCAGGATCGAGTTGCGGATGGATGTCTACAATCTGTTCAACAATTTGAACCTCGACCCGAATCAGATTTCGAACAACATTGGCAACGGCAACTTCGGCACGATTACTGGCGCTCTTGCGGCCCGTGTCGTGACGCTGGGTGCTCGCTTCAGCTTCTAATTAACCCTTTTTACCTGGAGGCGCTGTACCCCCGGCGCCTCCTTTTCTGCAAGGCGGAAAACTGCCAACGAGTCCCCTCACCCCGGGAAGCACTCTCGTTGGCAGGTATTCCC
>Ga0210400_10004365_pt1 | contig 12262 bp, 10 predicted proteins | sample IncBWH26MmetaG_FD_155456 | JGI IMG/M metagenome (GOLD analysis project Ga0210400, IMG submission 155456) | Forest soil microbial communities from Barre Woods Harvard Forest LTER site, Petersham, Massachusetts, United States - Inc-BW-H-26-M | ecosystem: Environmental > Terrestrial > Soil >...
GCATCCTCGCCGGCAGCCCCAAAGACGCCATTGGCATGGTCCGCTACGCCCTGCCTCACATGCATCGCGGCAATCTCCAGGTCGGCAGCGATGCCCCCGACGCGATTCTTGTCTCGCTCGATGGTGCAACCCGCTTTCACCTCCGCGAACGCACCCAGGGCAGACCGCTCGTCCTCGTTTTCGGCAGCTTCACTTGACCGCCCTTCCGTCGCCAGGTTGGTGACATCGCGCAAATCTACAACGACTATAAAGACCGCGCCGATTTTCTGACCATCTATGTCCGCGAAGCTCACCCGCTCGACGAGTGGCAGATGAAGTCCAACGAAAAGGACAAAGACAACGTCTGCTACGCTCAGCCCAAAACGCTCGCCCAGCGCGTCGCCATCGCCAATGACTTCACCCAGCGCTTCAAATACTTTGTCCCCTTCGGCATCGACGAAATGACCAACGCCGCCAACGACGCGTACGCCGCCTGGCCCGAGCGCCTCTACGTCATCGACGAGCAAGGCCGCATCGCCTACAAGGGCGGCAACGGCCCCTTCAAATACAATCCCAGGGAAGTCCGCGATTGGCTCGCCAACCGCTTCGGACAAGTAAAACATCCCGAAACTCCTTCACCGGACAAAAAGACCTAGCGGCTGGCGCCATTAGAAATCCGTGACACACCGCCCCACCCGTAAATCGCCGGCGAAACCCGATTCCTCCCGCAAGATAGGCTTGGCCCGCGCACTTTCCAAACTCGGCTACTGTTCTCGCCAGCAGGCATTCGAATTAATCCGCCAGGGCAAAGTCCGCCTCAACGGCACCACGCCAAAAAATCCCGAGACTCCTGTCCGCCTCGGCGCTGATCGCATCCAGGTGCAGGGCCACGCCCTGAAGCCCGCACGCAAAATCTACCTGATGCTCAACAAGCCGCGCGGCATCGTCACTTCCGCAGCCGACGAAAAAGGCCGCGACACCGTCTACGCACTCTTGCCCTCAGACCAACCCTGGCTCGCACCAGTCGGCCGCCTCGACAAAGCCAGCGAAGGCTTGCTCCTTTTCACAAACGATTCCGAGTGGAACGCCCGCGTCACCGACCCCGCCACGCATCTCGACAAGACCTACCACGTCCAAATCGCCGCCGTCGCGAATCCATCTCTCCTCGAATCATTGCAACGTGGTGTGGAAACCGAACGAAACGAACTCCTCCGCTGCAAACGCGCGACTCTCCTCCGTACAGGCGAAAAAAACTCCTGGCTCGAAATCATCCTCGACGAAGGCAAAAACCGCCACCTCCGCCGCATGCTCGACGCCCACGGCATCGAAGTCCTCCGCCTCATCCGCATCTCCATCGGCCCCCTCCACCTCGGCGACCTCCCCAAAGCCGCCCATCGCCCCCTTACCCCCGCCGAACTCAGTGCCCTGAATCGCGCCATGCACTCTTTGTAGCGGCCGCCTTCCGAGGCGGGCGCCTTTCTCTTCTCTGTGCTCTGTGCCCTCTGCGCTCCGACCTCTCAGCCCTCTGTGTTAAAATCTTTTTTCTTTCTTCCCAGTGGCCACCCCTCAAAATATTCTGGTGAAAAACTCGCACCCATGAAAAATCCACAATGGCTCCAATGGGCTCAACGCCTCCAGGCAATCGCGCAAAATGGCCTCACCTACGCCAAAGATCCCTTCGACCTCGAACGCTTCTCCCAAATCCGCCAAATCGCCGCCGAAATTCTCTCCTCTCCAGACGATCCCGGAACCACAGGCTCCGTAATTGATCTCTTCAAAACGAATTTCGGTTACGCCACCCCGAAAGTCGACGTCCGCGCCGCCGTCTTCGACAACGATCGCATCCTCCTCGTCAAAGAGCGCAACGACGGTGCCTGGACCCTCCCCGGCGGCTGGGCCGACATCGGTGACGCGCCCAGCGTCGCCGCTCTCCGCGAAGTCCGCGAAGAATCCGGCTACGAAGCCAAAGCAGAAAAGCTAGCCGCCGTCTACGACCACAACCTCCACGACCACCCGCCGTATCCCTTCCACGCCTACAAGCTCTTCTTCCTTTGCACCCTCACCGGCGGCGCAGCTCAGCCAAGCCTCGAAACCACCGCCGTCGACTTTTTCCCCGAAAACAACATCCCGCCCTTATCCCTCCCACGCGTCACTCCCACCCAAATCCAGCACATGTTCAACCATCACCGCCACCCCGAATGGCCCACCTCCTTCGACTGACCAAGTGGCACAGGCTTCAGCCTGTGTTCTTGGGTTTTTCTTCTCCGCGAAACCTCTGCGCCTCTGCGTTATCTTTTCTCCTTCTCCACCCTTCGTTGCCTCCACCCCAGAATCATTGGCAAATTCTCCCCAACCTGGGCTACAATCTAGCCGGTTAGCGAGCGGCCCATACCCGGAATCCTTTGGCTTTTCGCACGCTTTTCAAGCGATTCCGGACTCGGTTGCTCCAGCCAGCAAAGCGCTTTGATTTTCCCGGCGCTCGCCGTCGCCTTACCGCTGCCAGACCATCCCGTACAGCCGGGGACAGCTTGGGGTGCTAAATGTCCACAGTTCCGAATATCGTTCATTCGCGTGTTCTCCCCGAAAGCCAATCCGGCGAACTCCTCCATTTTTCCCGCGAAAGCGTCCAGTGGGAATGGATGACCATGTCTGCCCGCCGTCTCAATCCCGGCGAATCGTACTCGGCTTCCACTCGAGGCGAGGAAGCCGCTTTCGTCCTTCTCGGCGGCCGCTGCACCGTAAATTGGGGCACAGGCTCGCATTCCATCGGACAGCGCAAAAATGTTTTCGATGGCCTGCCCTATTGCCTCTACCTCCCCACCGGTCATTCCGTCATCTTCCAGGCGGAAACAGTTTGTGAAATCGCCGAATGCCGCGTCCCCTCCCAGGCGAAGCTCGAACCCAAATTGATCACTCCCAAGGACGTCTTTAGCGGCCTCCGTGGCGGCGGAAACGCTTCCCGCCAGATCGTCGACATCATTCGCCCGGACTTCCCCGCCGACAAACTCGTCGTCATTGAGGTCTACACTCCCGGCGGCAACTGGTCCAGCTTCCCTCCTCACAAACATGACGTCCACAACCCGCCCGCCGAAGTCGACCTCGACGAAATCTACTACTACCGGATCAGCCGCCCGAAAGAAGGCTTTGCCCTTCAGCGCCTGTACTCTCCCGACCTGTCGCGCGACACGACCGTCCGCGCTCTGGACGGCGACGCGGTCCTCGTCCGCTCCGGCTTCCATCCCGTCGTCGCGGGTCCCGGCTACGACGTCTACTACCTCAACTTCCTCGCCGGAACTTCCCGGACCCTGGCCGTGACCGAAGACCCCAATCACGTCTGGCTGAAATCCACCTGGAAAGACATGGATCCGCGATTGCCGTTGGTTCGCTGAAGCAGTACACTTCCCGCAACTCCAGAGGGACAGGTCAATGGCCAAAACTCACCCAGGCAGACGCAGCGGAAACCACTCCGATAAGCGCTTAGAGTTTTCCGCGATTTCGCGCTGGCATTTCCCCGCAGTTCTGCCGCAAGCTTATCCCCGTTCCCGCGCTCGTCGCGGAAGGAGATTCTCTCCATGACCCGCCGCCTCACCGTGGCCCAGGCCATCGTCGCTTTCCTGCAAGCTCAATTTTCCAGCCGAGACTCCCAGGAGCATCGCTTCATCGAGGGCTGCTTCGGCATCTTCGGCCATGGCAACGTCGCCGGCATGGGGCAGGCCCTTGAGCAAAACCCCGGCCTCCGCTACTACCTCTGCCGCAACGAACAGGCCATGGTCCACACCGCCGCCGCCTTCGCCAAAACCAGTTTCCGCTTGCGCACGCTTGCCTGCACCACTTCCATCGGTCCCGGCGCCACCAACATGCTCACCGGCGCCGCTGCCGCAACCATCAATCGCGTCCCCGTCTTGTTGCTCCCCGGCGACATCTTCGCCCGCCGCAACGTCGCTCCCGTCCTCCAGCAACTGGAATCTCCCTCCGCGCAAGACATTTCCGTCAACGATTGCTTCAAGCCCGTCTCCCGCTACTGGGATCGCATCCAGCGTCCCGAACAACTCCTCACTTCCCTTGCCGAAGCCATGCGCGTCCTCACCTCTCCCGCGGACACCGGCGCCGTCACCCTGAGCCTCCCGCAAGATGTCCAAGCCGAAGCCTTCGACTTTCCCGAAGAATTTTTTCGCAAACGCGTCTGGATCATTCCCCGTACGCGTTGCGATCAAGCGCTCCTGACCCAAGCCGCCGCATTAATCCGCCAGGCCAAAAAACCTTTGATCGTCGCCGGCGGTGGCGTTCTTTACTCCGAAGCCTCCAGTGCCTTGGCCAATTTCGCCGAAGCCACCGGCATCCCCGTCTGCGAGACGCAAGCCGGCAAAGGCTCGCTTCCTTTCGACCATCCGCAACAACTCGGCGCCGTCGGCGTCACCGGCACGCCGGGCGCAAACATCCTCGCCCGCGAAGCCGACCTTGTCATCGGCATCGGCACGCGATACTCCGATTTCACCAGCGCGTCCAAAACCGCCTTCCAGAATCCCAGCGTTCGCTTCATCAATATCAACGTCGCCGAATTCGACGCCTACAAACACGCCGCTCTGCCGCTCACAGGCGACGCCCGCGCCACGCTCGAAGAACTGCAATCCGCCATCGCCGGCTATCAAGTCGAAAAAAACTACGCCGCGCGCATCGTCGCCTTTCGTGCCGACTGGGAAAAAGAAGTCGATCGCATCCATGCCGTCCGCAAATCCCCGCCGCTCTCCCAGGGCGAAGTGATCGGCGCGATCAACTCCTTCACCGCAGCCTCCGACATTCTCCTCTGCGCCGCCGGCAGCCTTCCCGGCGATCTCCACAAACTCTGGCGCACTCGCCAGCCCGGCGGCTACCACATGGAATATGGTTACTCCTGCATGGGCTACGAAATTGCCGGTGGCCTCGGCGCGAAAATGGCCAACCCAAATCGCGAAGTCTACGTCATGGTCGGCGACGGCTCTTACTTGATGATGGCCCAGGAGATCGTCACCTCCCTGCAAGAAGGAGTGAAGCTCAACATCGTCCTTCTCGACAATCACGGTTTCTCCAGCATCGGCGGCCTCAGCCGCGGCTGCGGCAACGAAGGCATGGGCACCAACTACCGCTTTCGCCGCGGCGACAAATACGACGGCGACACAGTCCCCGTGGACTTCGCCGCCAACGCCGCCAGCCTCGGGGCCTGGACCATCCGTGCCAAAACGCACGACGAACTTTGCAACGCGTTCGCCGCCGCGCGAAAGCAGGACCGCACCTCCGTCGTCGTCGTCGAAACTTCCTATGACGAACGCGTCTCCGGCTATGAATCCTGGTGGGATGTCCCCATCGCCGAAGTCTCCGAGCGAGACTCCGTCCGTGCCGCCCGCAAAAAGTACGAGGAAGCGCGCAAAAACGAACGTTTTTTCTTTTAGAAAAAGGCTTTCGAGTTGTAAAACAGCAATCGGGCCCCTAGTTTCTTTCGCATCCGAAAGAGGCCGGCGTGGAAACAACCGCAGCGACACTCGAAGCAGGCTCCACCGCGCAGCCCCACCTGAAACGCGTTCTCGGCCTTTGGGACCTCATCTACTACGGCGTCATCCTCACATCGCCTATCGCCGCCGTCCCCCTCTTCGGCGAAGCCCAGGTCCTCTCCCATGGCCACGCCGTCACCACCTTGCTCCTCGCCATGGTTGCCATGTCCGTCACCGCCGTCAGCTTCGGCCGCATGGCCACCGTTTATCCTTCCTCCGGCTCCGTCTACACCTACATCAGCAAAGGACTCAATCCTCACGTCGGCTTCGTCGTCGGCTGGGCCATGTTTCTCGAATATCTTTTTCAGCCGATCCAAAACGCGCTCTACGCCGTCCTCGCCATTCAGCGTATGGCCCCAAAAATTCCCTTCGCCATCCTCGCTGCGTTGGCCGTCGGCCTCATCACCTTCATGACCGTTCAGGGCATCAAATTCACCGCCCGCACCAACGAAGTTCTCCTCTCCTTCATGGTTCTGGTCACTCTTGCGTTCATCATTGAGGCCTTCCGTTACATCATCCTCCACCAGCATCTCTCCGGCCTCCTCTCTATGACGCCGATCTACAATCCCGAAACCTTTAATTTTCGCCTCGTCGCTTCGGGCACAGGACTCGCCGCACTCGTCTTCATCGGTTTCGACGGCGTTTCCATCCTCGCCGAAGAGGTCGAAAATCCTCGCCGCAACGTTCTCCTCGCTTCCGTCCTCGTCTGCATCTTCACTGGACTCTTCAGCGGTTTCCAGGTTTATATGGCGCAGCGCGTTTTGCCGGACTACTCCACGTATGTGAATCCTGAAACCGCGTTCATGGACGTCGCCCGCGCCGCCAGCGGTCCCTGGCTCTTTCACGCCTACGGCATCATGCTCCTCGTTTCCAGCATCGCCTGCGGCCTTGCCGGACACGTCGGCGCTTCCCGTCTTCTCTTCAGCATGGGCCGCGACAATGTCCTCCCTAAAAAAATCTTCGGCCACATCAGCCCCACAAAAGGCAATCCCATCTACAACGTTTGGATCGTCGGTGTCCTTGCCTACATCGGCGTGCTCACGATTCCCTGGGAACTCGCCGCCGAAATCGTCACCTTCGGCGCGCTGATCGCCTTCATGGGCGTCAACCTCGTCTCCCTGCTGCACTTTTCCTTCGGTCCGGAAAACGCCGGCAAACGCAACTTCTTCCTCGACGCCTTCGTCCCCGGCTTCGGTTTCGTTTTTTGCTTTGGATTGTTATTCAGCCTGCAGAACTGGACCAAATGGGCCGGCATCCTCTGGCTGGTGGTGGGAATTCTCTACGCCGCCTACAAAACCAAAGGTTTCACTCTCCGCCCCAAACTCTTCGACTTCAGCGAAACCTGACTCGCGCTTTTGTAGGGGCCGCCGACCGTGGCGGGCTCTACTTCGTTTCTATTCTCAGCGCACTCCGCGTTAAACTCTTTTCCCTGTTTTCTATTTTCCAATTTCTATTTTCGATTCTCCGCCAGTCCGCAATCCAAACCCGCAAGACTCCCGAATCCTCAATTCCGGCTGCAACTTCCGCACCACCGCCCTGCCCCCATCCCCCGCAATCCTCTGAATCAAAAGCTCCGCCGCCTCCGTCCCCAACTGGTGCTTCGGCAATTCCACCGTCGTCAGCCGCGGCCGGAAAATTCCCAGCCACGGATAATCGTCAAAGCTCACCAGCCCGAAATCCTCCGGGCATCGCATTCCCATCTCCTCCGCCGCCTGCAGCAATCCAATCGTCATCAAATGATTCGCCACATAAATCCCATCCGGCCGCCGCGAAAGCAGCGAATGCCCCGCGCGAAATCCCGATTCCAGCCGGTAATCCCCTTCAATCACCAGATCCTCTTCGTACCGCAACCCCTCCGCCTTCAAGGCATCATGAAAACCCTGCCAGCGCTCCTTCGCATTGCTCACTTTCAGCGGCCCGCTGATCAACCCGATCCGCTTCCGTCCCGCCCGCGCCAGGTGCGACACCGCTTCATACGCCCCGTGGTAATCGTCCGTAATCACCGCATCTTTCGTCAACTTGGGATACGTCCGCATCACCAGCACAAACGGAATATCCACCTCTTTGATCATCTGCCGCAACGGCGGCCTGAAATCTCCAGCCGCCTTCGTCAGTAAAATTCCATCCACGCGCTTCGAAAGCAGCAGTTCAATCGCCTTCTCTTCCTTGTCCAGCGAATCGTCGCTATTGCACAGCAGCAGGTTGTAGCCATGCTTCTGCGCCGCGTCCTCCGCCCCGCGCACCACAATCGGGAAAAATGGGTTCCCGATGTCCGGCACGATCATGCCGATCGTATGCGTCCTCTGATTCGCCAGGCTCCGCGCAATCAGGTTCGGCCGGTAATTCAGCTTGCGGATCGCTGCTTCCACCCGCTCTCGCAAGCCCTTTCCCACGTGGCTCTTGTTGTTCACCACTGCCGAGACGGTAAACACAGACACGCCGGACTCCCGCGCCACATCGTAAATGCTCGCGGCCTTCCCCACCTTCTTCCGTCCGGCATTCTTCCCAGTGCTCATGCTCTTCTCTATGCCCTCTGTGCTCTCTCTGGTGAACTCTTCTCTTATCCGCTCTTCAACGAAGCCCGTATCTTACGCTAACCGGCGTCCTATTCCTCGCCGACGCATAAATCGCCTCCAAAATGATCATGTCCCAGTGTCCCTGCCGCCCATCTGGCTCGACGCGCTTCTTCGTCTGAATCGCCGCCGCGAACGCATCCAGCTCCGGCGCAAATTCATCCACCACCTTGAATTTCTTCTCAAACCACTTCCCTTTGATCTTCCCCGTCAACCGCCGGTCTTCATCAAACGGAAACGCCGGCGTCAGGCAAGCCCACCCCTTAGTCCCCTGCACAAACATAAACGAAGAAATCGCTGAACTATACGTCGACGTCCCTTGCACCACCAACCCGCTCGCGAAATGCATCCGGAACGAAATACCCTCCTCCACGTCCCGAAACCGCTCCGCGTCCTTGTTCCACGCGTGCGCGCTAACCTCCACAGGATCCTCTTCCACCAGCCACCGGCTCGTATTCACGCAGTACACGCCCAAATCCATCAGCGGTCCGCCACCGGCCACCTTCGAATCCAGCAGCCATGGGACCGACTTGCCCGCGACGTGCAGTTCGCTGAACGAAGTATTGATCACATCAATCTTGCCCAACTTCCCGCTCTGAACCAAATTCTTCAAGTACAATGCGCTCGGCTCGTAATATTTCCGGTACGCAGTCATCAACTGCACGCCACATTCTTCGCAAATCCGCACCATCTCCGCCGATTGCGCCGAAGAAATCGCCAGCGGCTTTTCGCAAAGCACATGCTTCCCCGCCCGAGCCGCCGCAATCGTCGCGCTCAAATGCTCGCTCTGCGGTGTAGCCAGATAAACCGCTTCAACCTCCGGATTCTCCAGGCAAACGCCAAACTCTTCCGCCCCATAAGCGGCCTGAGCCTTGTACTTTCGCGCCAACTTCTCGGCCTTCCCCATGTCCCGGCCAACCAACGCGATAAGTCTTGCGTTCTTCGCCTGACGAAACGCAGGCAGCACCGCCCCCTGCGCAATCGCGCCCAGCCCCACCACCGCAAACCCCACTTTCTTCCCAGTTTTCATATTTGTAGTTTCACTTCACCACGACCATTCCCCCCACAAGTAGCACAGGCTTCAGCCTGTGATCCCGATTTCTCTTCTCCGTGCACTCGGTGCTCCGACCTCTGCGTCCCCTGTGTTAAAGTCTTTTCCTTTTCCTTTTCCTTTTCCTTTTCCTTTTCCTTTTCCTTTTCCTTTTCCTTTTCCTTTTCTTTTTCTTTTTCTTTATTCTTCTCTCTTCTCTTCCTCAACTCTCCCGATCCGCCCGGCCCAACCTCTGATTCCGGATCGCCTTATGATCCAACCCTCTCAACTCCTCAATATTCTCCAGCACCTTGTGAATCGCATCCGCAATGTCATCCACATCCTTCGTTGTCCCCAAAAAGTGCTGGTGCGGAAACCAAACCGCCTCATGATACGCAGCCTTCTCCGACTCCGGGCACGAATACATCGTCCGCAAATCCAAAGGTTTCTCCCGTCCCCAGCTCAACGCCGGAAAATCTGTCGCATCCACCGGAAACAGAGAACTCTTGTACACCGGCTCGTAAAACAACCCGTCGCAATGCACTCCCTCCAGTTGCATCGCGGCCACAAACCCCGCCCGCGGGATCTCCTTTACCTTCTCCTCAAAATACTTGATCACGTACCCATACGGCGCCAGCCGCGTAATCCGCGGATCCGGCTTCAACAAGCCGATCCCCGTGGTATTCTTCGTCCGCGCCTCAAACCGCTTCATATTCTTTTCTCGAATCGCGCTCTGCTTCGGCATGCGTTCCAACTGCGCGCCCAGCACCGCCGCCTGAAATTCCCCAAGCCGGTAATTGAATCCGATGATCCGCTTCTTATACTTATCCGTCAGGCTCGCCCGTCCTGCATTGATATAGCTCTGCACCAGCTCCATGTACTCCAGGTTGTTGGTGATAACCGCGCCGCCCTCGCCGGATGTAATCAATTTGCTCGATTGAAAACTGAACGCGCCCATATCCCCCATCGAGCCCGCGCCCTTCCCCTTCCACATGCCGCCATGCGCGTGCGCGCAATCTTCCACCACCTTCAAATTGTGTTTCGAAGCCACGCGCAAAATCTCGTCCATGTCCGCAAAGCGCATTCCCAGATGCACCGGCAAAATCGCCTTTGTCTTCGGCGTAATCGCCTTCTCGATTAGCTTCGCGTCCAGGCAATAGGTCTCCGGGTCCACGTCCACAAACACCGGCACCGCGTTCACCAGCAGCACCGGCCCAACCGTTCCCTCCCACGTGTACGCCGGAACAATCACCTCGTCCCCCGGCTTGATCCCGATCGCCTTCAGTGCCGCCTGGATCGCCACCGTTCCCGTGTTCACACACTGCCCGTACTTTGCCGTATGCATCTTCGCAAATTTCGCCGCAAACGCCGCCGCATGTTTCCCCGGAAACGGCTGCCCGCCCCACAAAGTGCTCTCCAGCACATCCTTCACTGCCGCGGCCTCCGCCTTCGTAGGAATCGGCCACCGCGTAAACGGCGCCTTCCTAAGCGGCTTACCACCCGTAATCGCAAGTTTTCCCACGCGCGTCCCTCCAGCCCGAATTTAAGGTGAACTATGTAGCCCTGGCTTTTATGCCAGCGCTCTTGGGGTTCTCTTCTCTGTGCTCTCTGTGTTCCGGTCTCTGCGGCCTCTGTGTTAAATCTTTTTTTTCTCTTCTTCTACACATCCGGATTCGGCAACATAATATCCCGCACCACCGCATCCAAATCATGGCAAGCCCCAATAAACTGCCTCAACGTCCTCCGCGTCGGCCCAAACGAGTCAAACTCCGCAATCGCAATCCCATCCTCCGAATACGCCCGCCGAAAATCCCCAAACTTCCGCTCTAACTCCTCAACAACTTCCGCTGCCACGGGCCTATCGATTCTCGAAACCACCTCAATATCGCTCTGGTTAAACCGCACCTGCCACGAATACGGCGGCGAAATCACACACTCTCCGCCGATCATTTCGCTCCAGTGCATGTGATTCCGAAACGCCGCCGAAAGCAACCGGATCCGGTAACCGCGCTCCCGAAAGAGTTTGTACGTCTTCTTGAATACTGCCACGCCGGCCCATTCCGTAGATCCGGGATCGATCGCCACATTTTCTTTTTCGATCAGCACCTTCAGCCAGTCATCCAGCCGCCCGACCATAATCGTGCACACCGGCCCCATGCTCGCGATTTCCTTCCCCTCTTTCTCCCGCCGCTTCAGCCCGCGCTCCACGGCCTCCGCAACCGCCACGCACTGCGGCAGTGTGAAACACACCGTTGCATTAATGCTGATTCCGCGATACGTCGCCTCTTCAATCGCCGGGATCCCCGCCGCCGTCACCGGAATCTTCACAATCATGTTCGGCGCCAGCCGGCTGAACTCTTCCGCTTGCTCCACAATACTCTTCGCATCCCGATACAGTCGCGGGTCGGTCTGGATCGACAACCTCCCGTTCTTCCCGCCCTGCGCGTCAAAAACCGGTTTCAGCAGCGCCGCCGCCCTTACAGAAATCTCCCGCACCACCTTCCAGGCAATCTCGTCTTCCGTCGCGGTCGGAAACTCCTTCAGCAGCGCCTCAATCCGCGTCTTCCAGGTCGCAATCTCCTTCTTCAGCACGCCCAGCACGATCACCGGATTGCACGTCGCCCCCACCGCTCCATGCTCGATCGAATACGTCAACTCCTGAATCGACGCCGAATCGTTCCACAAACACGTCGGCGTTGTCTGCGTCATCTTATGCAGCGGACTCTTGAATGCTGTCGCGGTCGCTTGGGTCATAAATTCCTCCCTTCAACCGAACCATCGCCAATCAAACTCACGTCGTCGCCGAGCGTTCCATCGTCACCTTCACTGCTCGTCCCTGCTTGATCGAACTCTCCGCCGCCACCGCCGTCGCCAGCGCCTTCAATCCATCCTCGCCCGTCACCCGAACCGGCTTATCCTGCAGCACGTTCTGCACAAAATCCCGCACTTCGGCCAGGTAAGCGTCCGCAAAACGCGTCAGAAAATGATCCGCCAGCGTCTGTGAACTTCCATTCGCGCTCAAAAACACCGCCGGTGCCTGCTCGATGCTCCCCACAAAAATCGCGCCCTTCGTTCCCAATATTTCCGTCCGCACGTCATACGCATAAATCGCCGACGCGTACGACTCGATATTCCCGATCCCGCCGCCGCGGTAT
>Ga0210400_10004366_pt1 | contig 12258 bp, 9 predicted proteins | sample IncBWH26MmetaG_FD_155456 | JGI IMG/M metagenome (GOLD analysis project Ga0210400, IMG submission 155456) | Forest soil microbial communities from Barre Woods Harvard Forest LTER site, Petersham, Massachusetts, United States - Inc-BW-H-26-M | ecosystem: Environmental > Terrestrial > Soil >...
ACGTTTTCGCCCAGCAAACGGCTCGCCAACGACACGTCGCGTTGCGGCTATTTTCTCGAGATCGCCGTGCCGGCACCGGATCGCGAGTCGGCAAAAGCCTACTGGGAAGACTTTGGTTTTGTCGGAATGGAGGAGCTTGAAGATCGGCTGCCGCATATTGCCTGCACCAGCGATTACATCGATCTTGGCCTCTACCGGCCAGCCGATTTGCGGCGGGCAACTTTGCGATTCGAAGTCGACGATGTGGGCGGCGCTCTCGCCAGTCTTGCGGACAAAGGTATCGTGCCGAACGGGGAAATGCCGCCGGGATTGCACGATGGTTGGGCGGCGGTATTGGTGGCGCCCGAAGGCACGCCGATTCTCCTGACTAGTTCGTCGCCACCGTAATCTTGAACTTCAACTGCATGGCATCCTGCACCTGCAGGGCGCCGTGCACCAGGCTGTAGGGCGTAAGACCCAAGGCGGTCTGGCGCAGTTCGGTCGAGCCTGCGGCGATCACGTGATGTGGATCGCCCCGCAAACTAAACGGCATCGATATGGTTGAGGTGTGTCCTGCCACGCTGATTTCCAACACTGCGTTGGGTGCCTCCAACGTGCCGGTGAGCGACACGCTCTTCACGGTGATGTCCGGAAATTCTGCCGCATTGAGCACTGCGTTGCTCAGCATGTTGCGGCGGGTACCCGCCTTGGCGTCCTCGGGAATGTCGCCCGGAAAATCCTCGCCTTCCTCGCTGCGCGACTGTGCATCGTCGACAAGGAAGTCGTTCACCGCCGCCTTGAGCGAAAACGACGACGCGGAGACGCTGCCGCCAATTTGCACCAATCCAGTTACCGCTCGATTGACCATGACGTGATTATGGCCGAGGTTGGACAGCGCTCCGGCTCGATATACCAACAGTCTCAATTCCGAGCCGCTGGAATCGATCGGGTATTCGCCGGGCGCGGGCAGCGATTGCAGGCCCGGTTGGCCGGGCAGCCAAGGCGTGACCGGCCGGAGACGCGGTGCGGCGCATGCCGCCACGCTCAGCACCAGAACAGCCGCGGCAATCTGCTTGAACATCTATTGCGGTCCTTCGGTTTGCTAGACTAGTCCACAGTTTGCAGCCGGAGATACGCGATGCCAAATCAAAGCCCCCCGACCCGCTACTCTGCGGTCGCGCAAGGATTTCATTGGATCATCGCGGCACTCATCGTGGTTCAGTTCTCGCTGGGTTGGACGGCCGAGTTTTTGCCGATCGGGGCGCGAAAACTTGCGCGCCTGGATTGGCACAAAAGCTTCGGCATGACGATTTTGACGTTGGCGGTGCTGCGGCTGCTGTGGCGGCTGTTCAATCGGCCCCCTGAGCTGCCGCCAGGCATGACGAAATTCGAACGGCAAGCCGCTCGCGCAACCCATGTTCTCTTCTACGTTTTTTTGTTCGTCATGCCCTTGACGGGGTGGATGATGTCCTCCGCGAAAAACTACTCGGTCAGTTGGTTCCACCAATTCACCTGGCCCAATCTCATCGGACCGAACGAACAAGCCTTCAATCTGCTTAGGTCGACGCACGATACCTTGAGCTGGCTGTTGTTCGCCGTAGCGATACTGCACATTCTTGCGGCGCTCAAGCATCACTTCTGGAACAAGGATGACGTGCTCAAGCGCATGCTGCCATTTACCAAATCGGAGAAACGATCATGAGAAGACTTTTTCTTGCCGGGACTGCCGCAATCCTGTTGAGCGCCGCGGCGGCCGCGGCGGGTGCCGCAAGCTACACCGCCGACCCGCAGCAGAGCCGCCTGGAGTTCGTCGGCGTGCAGGCGGGGGCTGAGTTCAAGGGCGTGTTTCATAAGTTCACCGCCAATGTCGACTTTGCGCCCGATACCCTCGCCGCCTCGCGAATCGAGGTGCAAATCGACATGAATTCGGTTGATTCGCGGGATACGGACCGCGACACCACCATACGCGGCAAGGATATCTTCGATGTCGCTCACAATCCGACGGCGCACTACGTCACCAAAACCATCACGAAGACCGCTACGGGCTTTTCCGCCGTCGGTGCGCTGACACTGCACGGCGTCACCAAGGACGTGCCGATCGACTTTCAGTTCGTGCCGGCTGCCGCGGGCGCGACACTTACCGGCAAAGCCAAACTCAACCGCTTGGATTTCGGCGTGGGACAGGGCGATTGGAAGAGCACGGAGAATGTCGGCGACGGCGTCAAAATCAACTTTTCCTTGGTGCTGAAGCCCAAGACCTGACATGCCGCGCATCTTTGACGATGTCGCGGAATGCGTTGAAGACACTTTGGGCCGCGTCGGGCCGCATATCGTCCTGGCGCTGCCCTTAGGGATAGGCAAGCCCAACCCGCTGGCCAACGAGTTCTATCGCCGCGCGCGGCGCGACCCTCGCTTGAGCCTGACGATTTTCACCGCGTTGAGCCTGCGCGCGCCGCAATGGCAGGGCGAGCTCGAGCGCCGGTTCCTCGAACCCTTGGTGGCGCGGCTGTTCGGCGCTTGCGTGCCGCTCGACTACGTGACGGATCTGCACGGTGCGGGTGTGCCCGACAACGTGCAAATCGTCGAGTTCTTTCTGGACCCCGGCGCGCTTCTCAACGTCGGACACTCGCAGCGCCACTACGTCAGCAGCAACTACACTCATGTGGCGCGCGATGTCGCCGCCCACGGCGTCAATGTCATGGCGCAACTCGTCGCAAAGCGCGGCGTCGAAGGCCGCACGGAATACAGTTTGGGATCGAATCCCGATGTCACCCTCGATTTACTCGAGCACCTGGCGCCGCAACGCCAGGCTGGCAGAGACCTCGTCGTCATCGGCGAGATCAATCGGCAGATGCCTTTTATGTTCGGACCGGCGGCAGTGGCCGCCGAGACATTCGACTCGCTGGTCGAGCACCCACGGTACGAGTACGACCTGTTTGCGCCGCCCAATCAACGCCTGCATACGGCCGATTACGCGATCGGCCTGTACGGCGCGCGCTTGGTGCGCGACGGCGGCACCCTGCAGATCGGCATCGGCGAACTCGGCGACGCCGTAGTTTACGGGCTGCAGCTGCGCCACCGGCAGAACGCGGAATTTCGCGAGATCCTCAATGGACTCAAGGCGGCGGAGCGCTTCGCGCCCGCCTTGGACTCGATAGGCGAAGCGTCGCCGTTCGAAACCGGTCTTTATGGCTGCACGGAAATGTTCGTTGACGGTTTCTTGGATTTATATCGCAGCGGGGTGCTGCGGCGGCGCGTTTACGCCGACGTGCGCATCCAGCGGCTGCTGAACGAGGGCACGGTCAGCGAGCGCGTCGATGCAGCGTTTCTGGCAGCCCTGGCGAGCGCAGGTTTCGCCAGCCCCATGAGCTTCGCGGATTTTGAGATGCTGCAGGACATCGGCGTCTTTCGCCGTGACTGCCGCTACCGCGAGGGCCGCATCGAGAATTCAGAGGGACAGGTCACGGCGGCGGCTTTGGATACGCCGGAGGGCAGGCACAGCCTGCTGGCGCTGTGCACCGGGCGACAGCTGAGCGGCGGAACCTTGTTGCATGGCTCGTTTTTTTTGGGACCGCGCGGATTCTACGCCGCCTTGCGCGATTTGCCTGAAGCCGAACGCCGGCAATTTTCGATGTGCGGAGTTTCGTTCGTCAATCAACTCGACGGGGCCGATCAGGCGTTGAAAGTGGCGCAGCGCCGGCATGGGCGGTTTCTCAACTCCTGCATGATGGTGACCTTGCAGGGAGCTGCCGTGTCGGATGGCCTGGCCGATGGCCGCGTCGTCAGCGGGGTCGGCGGGCAATACAACTTTGTCGCGATGGCGCATGCGTTGCCGGATGCGCGTTCAATCCTTACGCTGCGCAGCACGCGTACCAAGAATTCCAAAGTCACCTCGAACATCCTGTGGAACTATGGGAATACGACCATTCCCCGGCACCTGCGCGATGTCGTGGTGACGGAATACGGCGTGGCGGATTTGCGCGGCTTGAGCGATCAAGATGTGATCGCCGCTCTGTTGAACATCGCGGATTCGAGGTTTCAAGACGGCTTGAAGCGGGAAGCCCAGGCGGCGGGCAAGTTGCGGCTTGACCATCGGATACCGGATTTGCATCGAAACAATACGCCGCGCGCCCTGGAGGAGCGCTTCATTCTGGCTCGCGCCCGCGGTTTGTTTTCGGAATTCCCATTCGGCACCGACTTCACGAGCGAGGAGATCGTACTGGCAAAGGCGCTGACCAGGTTGAAGGAGAAGAGCACAGGTGCTTGGCCGCGTGTCAAGACCATAGGTCTCGCTGCCGTCTCGCGCAGCACGCCCGTTGCGATCAGGCCTTATTTGGAGCGCATGTCGTTGAATGCGCCGAAAACGCGGCAAGAATGGCTCTGGCAACGTCTCCTCGTGCGGGAATTGCGCGATATGGCCTAATGGCGGGGCATCCGGGCCTAAGGGTGTGGTATCCGGATTGTTTCTCGACGCCTGGGTGAGTAACCTTGCCATCCCCGGCCTAGGAGCGACTTTATGAAAATCGGCGTACCCAAAGAAATCAAAATTCATGAATACCGCGTGGGTCTGGTACCCGCGGGCGTTCGCGAACTCGTCGATTCGGGACATCAAGTCGTCGTGCAAAGCGGCGCGGGCGCGGGAATCGGTTTCGACGATTCGAATTACCAGGCTGCGGGAGCCTCCATCTCCAAGAAGGCCGAGGACATTTTCGGGTCCACCGACCTCATCGTGAAGGTCAAGGAGCCGCAGCTCGATGAATGCAAGATGTTGCGCAACAATCAAACGCTGTTTACTTATTTGCATCTGGCCGCCGATCGCGAGCAAACGATGGCGCTGCTTGCATCCGGAGCTACCGCCATCGCCTACGAGACCGTGACGGCGCCCGACGGCTCCTTGCCCTTGTTGACCCCCATGAGTGAAGTGGCCGGGCGCATGTCGGTTCAGGTCGGCGCCAATTGTCTGCAGAAGGCCAACGGCGGATTCGGCGTGCTGCTGGGCGGTGTGCCGGGCGTGGCGCCCGCCAAAGTGGTGGTGCTCGGCGGCGGCGTTTCCGGCACTCATGCGGTGGAAATGGCGGTCGGACTGCGCGCCGATGTGACCGTGGTGGACCGCTCGGTCAAGCGCTTGAGAGAGCTATCCGCGATTTTTGGCAGCCAGCTCAAGACCGTGTATTCGACCGCGCATGCCATCGAGGAACTGGTACGCGACGCCGACCTCGTCATCGGTGCTGTGTTGATAGCGGGCGCCGCGGCGCCCAAGCTGGTAACGCGCGCCATGGTCAAAACCATGAAACCGGGCGCGGTGCTGGTCGACATTGCCATCGATCAAGGCGGTTGCTTTGAAACCAGCCATCCGACGACTCATGCCGAGCCGACCTATGTGCTCGACGGTGTAATCCATTACGCGGTAACGAACATGCCCGGAGCGGTGCCGAGGACTTCGACGTTTGCGCTCACCAATGCGACCTTGCCCTACGTGAAGGCGCTGGCGGATCATGGCTGGCGGGCCGCGATTTCCAAAGACCCGGGGTTGGCTCACGGGCTCAATGTACACGCCGGCCAATTGACGCATGAAGCGGTCGCGAGCGCGCTCGGACTGGATTATCGGGCATTCCGCGCGGCGTGAAGAAAAAGCCGCGTGTACCGAAATTTCGTCGTGCGACGCCGGCGGAACGCCGCGAAGCGCTGATCGACGCCACCCTTCGCTGTCTCAAGAAATACGGCCACGACGGCGTTTCAGTACGCCGCATCAGCGCCGCCGCGGGCGTCTCCATTGGACTGATCAACCATCACTTTCCCAGCAAGGCAGGATTGATAGCGGAGACCTACGAGACTCTGGCCCTGCAACTGCAGGATGAGCTGCGCAGCCGCGCGCACAATCGCGCCGCCTCGCCGCGCGAACGCCTGAGCGATTTTTTCCGGGCATCATTTGCTCCGGATCTTCTCGACCCGCAACTCTTCAACGTGTGGGTGGTGTTCTGGAGCATGGTCGCCCACTCGCGGGAAATACGCGAAGTCCACGATCGAACCTACGGACAGTATCGGTCCATTCTGGAAGGCCTGTTGGGCGAGCTGGTCAAATCGGGCGCCGCGCCCAAGATGAAACTGCGCCCGGCCGCGATCGCGCTCAGCGCGCTGCTGGATGGCCTATGGGTCGAATTGAGCCTCAGTGCCGAGACATTCAAGCCGCGTGAGGCAATCGGCATCTGCGAAGACTGGGTCAACGCCCTTTGCGCAGGCGCCTTTCCGCGTATTTTGCGGGGGATACCTCACAAAACCTGACCGCATCTCTTGTTATACTACCGTTCAACAAGAGCCGAGGACGGTAAGCCCCCTCATGGATGCACGGCGCCGAGCGTTGCAGGAAGACTTCAGTTTGCCCGGATGGATATATCGGGACGCCGATTTCTTGCGCGCAGAAAAAGAGCAGGTGTTCGCCACATCGTGGCAGGTCGTTTGTCATCTCAACGACATTCCCAACCCGGGCGATTACCATACGTTGGAGTTCCTCGGCGAACCCATTGTCGCCGTTCGCGGGCGCGACAGCGGCGTCAAGGCGTTTTTCAACGTCTGCCGCCATCGAGCCTCGAGGCTTCTCGACGGCGCCGCCGGACATTGTCCCGGCCGGATTGTCTGCCCCTACCACGCCTGGACCTACGATCTCGACGGCGCGCTCGCAGCCGTGCCGCATCGCAAAGAATTCGTCGAGTTTTCGGCCGAGCATTACGCGCTGAAACCGCTCGAGATCGAAGTCTACAAGGGATTCATATTTGTTCGTCTGCAGGCCGGCCTGCCCAGCGTCGCTGAAATGCTGGCGCCTTATGAGCAGGAACTGGCCTGCTATCGATTGGAGGAACTCCAGCCGCTTGGGCGGGTAACGATGCGCGTGCGCCACGTCAACTGGAAGAACGTGACGGACAATTATTCGGACGCGATGCACATTGCCGTCGCGCATCCCGGCCTCGCGCGCTTGTTCGGACAGTCATACGGCATCGAGGCCGAGCGGTGGGTGGATAAGATGTGGGGTCATCTTCGCGATGCGCCCTCATCGCAGCGGTCGGAGCGCATGTACCAAGCCGTGCTGCCGAGAGCCCCGCACCTGCCCGAGGAGCGCCAACGGTTATGGACTTACTTCAAGCTCTGGCCGAACGTGGCATTCGACATTTATCCCGATCAGGTCGATTTCATGCAGATAATTCCCGTATCGCCTGCTGAAACGTTGGTCCGGGAGATCGCTTACGGACACGCCGACGAGCGGCGCGAAATGCGGGCGGCACGCTATCTGAATTGGCGCATCAATCGCAGAGTGAGCTTGGAAGACAAAACCTTGATAGAACGAGTGCAAGCCGGCATGGGCTCGCGCAGCTACTCGCCGGGTCCATTGGGGCACAACGAAGTGTCATTGAGAAGTTTTGCCCGCCGCATGCGCGAAGTCATTCCGGAGAGCAGCCTCGAGCAGTCGCCGGGCGCGGGATGGAACACCGCCGCCCGTGCCCGCAGCGGCGTACGCTGTGGCTAAAATCTTGCGCGATGCGGTCATTGTCGGCGGCGGCCACAATGGACTGGTCTGCGCCGCGTATCTGGCGGCCGCCGGACTCAAAGTAACGGTGCTCGAGCGCCGCGCTGTTGTAGGCGGAGCCGCGGTAACCGAGGAATTTCATCCCGGCTTTCGCAATTCGGTGGCGGCCTACACCGTGTCGCTGCTCAATCCAAAAATCATTCGGGATCTGGAGTTGCCGCGCCACGGCCTGCGCATCGTCGAGCGCAAACTGGCCAATTTTCTGCCCCTTGACGAGACCACCTATCTGAAAGTGGGCGCCGGACAGACCGCACAGGAGGTCGCAAAGTTTTCCACGCGCGACGCCGCGCGCTTGCCCGCGTATAGCGAACGCCTGGACGTGATCGCCGACGTACTGCGCGATCTCGTGCTGCAGACGCCGCCGAACGTCACCGCCGGTGGATGGTTCGAGGCGTTGCCGGAACTGCTGCGCGGCGCGCGCCAGGCGAAGCGCGTCGCCAAACTGGATCTGCCGATGCGGCGCGAGCTTTTGGATTTGTTCGTGAAGTCTGCCGGCGATTATCTCGACTCTTGGTTCGAGAGTGCGCCGATCAAGGCTGCCTATGGCTTTGACGGGGTGGTCGGCAATTACGCCAGTCCCTACGCGGGGGGTTCGGCCTACGTGCTGCTGCACCACGTATTTGGCGAGGTCAATGGCAAGAAAGGTGCCTGGGGGCACGCGATCGGGGGAATGGGTGCGATCACCCAAGCGATGGCCAAAGCAGCGGCGGAGCGCGGCGTGGAAATCCGAGTCGCCACTCCGGTTCGAGAGGTGCTGGTCGAAGGCGGGCACGCGGTGGGGGTAATCACCGAGAAGGGCGAGGCGGTTCGGGCGCGCAGCGTCGTGTCGAACTTGAATCCGAAACTGCTGTACGGATCTTTGATCGATGCCAGTGTCTTGCCGCAAGATTTTCGCGAGCGCATCGCCCGCTGGCGCTGCGGCTCCGGAACCTTTCGCATGAATGTGGCGCTGTCGGAATTGCCCGATTTCAAGGCACGGCCCGGCCGTGCCGCCGCCGATCATCACACCGCCGGCATCATCATGGCGCCCAGTCTGGCTTACATGGACCAGGCGTACCTCGATGCCAAGGCCGGCGGCTGGTCGAAGCGGCCCATTGTCGAGATGCTGATTCCGTCCACGCTCGATGCCAGTCTGGCACCCAAGGGGCAGCATGTCGCCAGCCTGTTCTGCCAGCACGTGGCTCCCATCCTGCCGAATGATGCGTCCTGGGATGCGCATCGCGAGGAAGTCGCGGACGTGATGATCGATCTGGTCAACACGCATGCGCCGAATTTCAAGGCGGCGGTGCTCGGGCGGCAGATCATGAGCCCGCTGGATCTTGAACGCACCTTCGGGCTCATCGGCGGCGATATTTTTCATGGCGCCCTGAGCTTGGATCAGCTGTTCTCGGCGCGGCCCATGCTGGGGCACGGCGATTATCGCGGTCCCTTGAGAGGCTTGTACATGTGCGGCTCGGGAACGCATCCCGGCGGCGGGGTGACCGGCGCACCCGGACACAATGCCGCGCGGGAAATCATCGCGGACTTTCGCCGCGGGCGGCTGAAGGTCTAGGGGGAATGGGAAGTTTCGAGGCACGGGGAAGCCCACAGTGCCTCGAAGCTTCCCATCCCCTTAGGCCTTTCACGCTCGACGCTCAATCTCATGGTGCTGGAGGACGAGATTCGAATGGCTTCCATCGGTCGGGTGGCCCCTAACGTAGTCGTAGGCCGGAAAATCACTTGTCACCCGACACTCACTTGGTAGTGCCGGCGTAGTGATATTGACCGGCTCGAGCAATCGTCAGGAAGGGTAAGAAGACTCAAGGCCCTGTTGCTTTCGGGCCTTGAGTCTTCTTACCCTCCCCGACGAGCGCTAGCAGCCGTCAAAATCACTGGGTCGAGATACTACTTTTTGCTCGGATCCGGATACGCGAATGGATCGGTCACCGCCGGCTGCGTCGGCAACATCTTTCGCGGCAGCGGCTTCTCGCTGTTCGCGGCGGCCATGAGCACCGTCGCGAGCACCACCGAGGCCTGGCGCAAATCCAGGGGCCGCAGGTGATCGAACGTGTCGAGATCGGTGTGATGAACTCTGGTCTCGTAGTCCAGGGGATCCTGGATGAATTGGAACGCCGGCAACCCTAAGCGGCTCAAGAACACGTGGTCCGTCCCGCCGGTGGGCTCAGCCACGACCGCGCTGGCGCCGAGGCTGGAAAATGGCGACAGCCATTCGCGAAAGATCGGTACCACCGCGAAATTTCCCTCTGTGTAAATGCCGCGAATCTTTCCGGAGCCGTTGTCGATGTTGAAATAAGCCGCCAAGTCAGCGAAGCCCGGCAGGGTCTGCACGGGGAACAAGTCAGTCAGAAAGTAGGGAGGCAACTCAGCTTCCTCAGGATCGGTCGGCAGGGGGCGATGAGCGAGATGCTTTTCGACATAGGCGGCCGATCCGAGCAGTCCTTCTTCTTCGCCCGCCCACAAAGCGAAGCGAATCGTGCGTTTCGGATGCACGCCGATGCCGGCGAGAATGCGAGCCGCTTCCATGATCACCGCGCTGCCGGCGCCGTTGTCCGCGGCGCCGTCACCGGCGACCCAGCTGTCCAAGTGGGCACCGGCCATGACATAGCCTGCATGCGGGTCATCACCCGGGATCTCCGCGAAGGTGTTGTAGGCGTTGTGATCCGCGTCCTCGAAGTGTACCCGGCTGTCGATTTCCAGCCGCACCTCGCCGCGCTTCGCGAGCCGTGTCAGTTTTCGATAATCTTCCGCGGCAAGTTCGATGCCCGGGAGCCTTGGCGTCTTGCCGACCCGATAGCCATAGCCTTCGCCGTGCACCAGACGACCCTCGGTGCGCGACATTTGCACCAAGGCGAGCGCACCTTCCTGCGACAAAAATGCATCCAAATTGGGCCGGAAGCGATGGCGCTCGATGCGCTTCTTGCGCGCCGCCGGATCGAATGTCGGCTGCTCGTACTTGTCCAGCTTGGCGACGTCGGCGTCGGCGAGCCGCTGGAAGGGCGCATCGCCGTCGTCCTTGGGCGGCGCCGGCCAGGTGACCAACACGATTTTGCCGGCCAATTTGCCTTTCCAATCCGCGAAATCCGTTTCACTCGCCATCGGCGCAACGACGATGGGCGCGCTCAAGGCGCCGTTTGTCGCGGGCGTCCACGCAAGAGGAATGGCGCGCAGGTCCAGGACCCGAGGCGCGAGCATTCGTACATGCGAGGACTCGATCCACCAACCTCGGCCGAAATCGAAGGCCTCGGATCTGACGTCCTTCAAACCCCAGCCTTTGAATTTCTCTTGCGTCCAACGCTCGGCTTTGCGCATGGCGGGAGAGTTGGTCATGCGGCCGCCGATTTCATCCGCCAGGTACGCCGCCGTGTCCACGACCTCGCTGTGGTTGAATCCGACATCGGAGATCCGATTGATCGTGACGGTTTCGGCCGACAGTGCAGCCTTGGGCGCCGTGCCGGCGGCCATCGTGGATGCACCGAGAAAAATACCCGCACATGAAACCAGCAGCTTCGTCAGCACACGCATCCCTCGCGAAAAATCCAGCGCCGCATCGTAGCAATACGCAGCCTTGGTACCAAGACCCGTCAATCATCTTCCCAATTGAAGCGCCACACAGCGATCGCCGCAAACAGCGCCGACCAGCCCACCAATATCGCCGTCGGGGCAAGGGCGGATTGCAACGGCAGGCCACGCCAGGTCGCGGCATCGAGCCCATCGACGGCCCAACGCGTCGGTACGAACTCCGTCAGGTGCTGCAGCCACTCCGGAAATAAAAACGAGGGTACCCACGCGCCGCCCAGCATCACCAGAATCAGCACTGAGAACATGGCCACGCCGCGCGTCGCGCCCACGGAGCGGCCGAGCGAGGCGATCATCAGGCCTGTCGTGGCCGCGAGCAGCGCGAAAGCACAGGCCACCATCACGAAGCCAGGCACGCTGCCCGCAATGCGCACGTCGAACACGACGCGCGCGACCAGGTAAACGACCGCCAGAATCATGATCGCGATCAGCGTGGTCGCGGCCACCCGGCTGCCGAGCAACACGGCACGTGACAGCGGCGCGGCGCGCAATCGGCGCCACATGCCCTCCTGGCGCATCGTGAGCAGCGCAATGCCGGCGTCGATGCCCATGAACAGAATGAACTGAATGCTCATGCCCGCGAAGGAATGGGCGTACGAGTTGTACCGAGGTCCCGTGGTGACTGCGACATTGTCAACGTTGAAGGGAATCGGCTTGGCATTGCCGATGAAGTTCGGGCGCGAGAGCCGCTGCATGACATGCTGGGAGAGCAACCCCGCGACCATCGGCCGAACCATGGATTGCGAAGGATCATAGAGGAGCTTGACGTGCGGCATGCTCCCGGCACCGACCAGTGCGCCGGTCGCCGCGGATTCGAAACCGGCGGGAAATACGATGGCGGCCCGCAGCTTGCCGCTCTGCACCAGCGCCTGTGCCTGATCCTCCGGCAACTCCTGAATCTCGAGCGATTGGTCCTGGCCTAAACTATCCAGCACCGCTTGGGTCAAGGCGCTGCGATCCAAATCGGTGATACCGACTTTCATGCGCGATATGGGGTTGCCGCCCGAGCCGGTGCCGCCGAACAAAAAGCCGAAGAAGGCCGCGACCACGATCGGTGTCAGCACGCTGAGGACCAGGGCGCGGCGGTCGCGCAAGAATATCGCGATGTCCTTGCGGACCAGGGC
>Ga0210400_10004367_pt1 | contig 12257 bp, 9 predicted proteins | sample IncBWH26MmetaG_FD_155456 | JGI IMG/M metagenome (GOLD analysis project Ga0210400, IMG submission 155456) | Forest soil microbial communities from Barre Woods Harvard Forest LTER site, Petersham, Massachusetts, United States - Inc-BW-H-26-M | ecosystem: Environmental > Terrestrial > Soil >...
AATCCCGCCGGGATTGGCCGTCGAAGGAAAGACGCTGCTGCGTTCCGCGAATCCGAAGCTAGCATTTGCGAAGGCGGCAGCGTGGCTTGTGCCACCCGCTCCCATTGCGACGGGTCTTCACCCGACCGCTATCATTTCAGCGACAGCGCAACTTGCTAGGGGAGTTGCCGTGGGTCCCTATGTGGTGATCGAAGAAAGCGTGAAGATTGGCGAAGGTACGGAAATTGGCGCCTTCTGTTTTATAGGGCATGATGCGCGGGTTGGAGCGCAATGCAGGCTCTATCCACGCGTGACGTTGTACGCAGGAGCGTGGCTCGGCAATGGCGTGACCTTGCACTCGGGGGCCGTGATCGGTTCGGATGGGTTCGGCTACGTCGCGGAAGGGGGGAAGCGCTGGAAATTTCCCCAGGTCGGTCAGGTTAGGATCGGGAACGAAGTAGAAATCGGCGCGAATACGACGATTGATCGTGGTTCGCTCGATCGCACAGAAATCTCCCCAGGGGTAAAGATCGACAATCTGGTGCATGTCGCGCACAACGTGCGAATTGGTGAGAATACAGTGATTGCCGCGCAAACAGGTATCTCTGGGTCGGTGGTGATTGGCAAGGATGTGGCCTTTGGAGGCCAGGTGGGAGTGGCCGACCATTGCCTGATCGAAGATGGCGCGGTGATCGGTGCGCAGGCCGGCATCCCCACAGGCAAAACGATTCGCAGCGGACAGATTGTTTGGGGAACTCCTGCTCGACCTCTCCACAAATTCAAGAAGCAATTCGCGTGGTCTGGGCGCTTGCCCGAGCTGGCGGAGCGTGTCGAAAGACTCGAAAAGAAGGCCGGCGAGGCGAAGTCCTAGTTGCGTGTCTATATTTGAAACACCGGGTGCTAACTTCTCGTCTAACACATTGGTGCAATCTCTGTTGACCCGCGGTTAAATACTACACATAATAGACTTTGGACATATTGGATGGGCCTCAGGCTGGGGGCGGACGTAAGAGACGGGTTCGGGCTCGTTGGAACTCGCCCGAGTTATGTCCGAGGAAGTGCAGGGGGATGCCCAACCTGGATCATCATCAGCATCAAAAGTTAGCGGTTACGTGTATTCGGTGAGCTATCGGTTTACTGAGGGTATGGCATCAAACGCTATTCTGAGGTTTGGACATAAAGATGGCTCTGGGAACACGCGTACAATTTGAGCATCCATCGGACGATCGGTCCGCCGGACTGTTTCCGGCGCTGGCCGAGAGTCTGCACGACGCAATCGACCGCGGCGTGAGTCACCTTCTCTCGCTCCAGGCGTCGGAAGGCTATTGGCTTGGGGAACTCGAAGCAGACACCACTCTCGAATCGGACTACATTTTTTACCTTAACGTAATTGGTAAGGCGCATCCAGAGCGCATCGCGAAGCTCGCGAACTACGTTCGGTGCCGGCAGCTCGAAGACGGCGGCTGGAATATCTATTACGGAGGCCCGTCCGAACTGAATGCGACGGTAAAGGCATATGTCGCCTTGCGGCTGGCTGGTGATCCGGCGGATTCCGAGCATTTACAGCGCGCTTGCAAACGTGTTCACGAGCTCGGTGGTCTCGAAGCCTCAAATTCCTACAGCCGTTTGTATCTTGCGCTAGTAGGGGCGGTCGGATGGGACATGGTTCCCGCAGTTCCGCCGGAACTGATGCTACTTCCGAATTGGTTCGCGATTAACATCTACGAGATGTCCTCGTGGACGCGCGGAATCGTAATCCCGCTGACCATTCTGTACGCACACAAGCCCCGCTTTGCCGTGCCCGGCGGCCTGTGCGTTGACGCGTTGTATAAGGACCCCTCGCGCAAGGCACTCGCCTTCGATTGGGATAAGCAGCTTTTCAGCTGGCGGAATTTCTTTTTGGCGCTCGATCGTGGATTCAAAATGTATGAGCGCATTCCTTGGAAGCCGTTGCGCAAGCGGGCGTTGCGCCAGGCGCAGGGATGGATGCTCGAGCATATCGAGCGCACCGAGGGATTAGCCGCAATCTACCCCGCCATGATGAACGCGATTTTTGCGCTCTTGGCGTTGGGCCATTCGCCCGATGATCCGTTGACCGCGCGTGAGATTCGCGAGTTTTCGCGGTTTGAGATTGAAGAGGGTGACACGATCCGGGTCCAGCCATGCGTTTCGCCGGTCTGGGACACTGCGATCGCGATGGTTGCCCTGGAGGAATCAGGCCTGCCCCCCGATCATCCCGCACTGATCGAGGCGGCGGATTGGCTGCTTGAAAAACAGATTGTCGGTCCGGGCGACTGGATGCTCAAGACACCTGGCGTTATGCCCGGGGGATGGGCATTCGAATTCCGCAATGATTTCTATCCTGACGTCGATGACACAGCGTTTGTGCTGATGGCGTTGCAGCGTGTAGATTACCCGGACAAGTCGCGCATGGAAGCTGCCACGCGGCGCGGCCTGACCTGGCTGCTGGCGATGCAGAATGACGACGGTGGTTGGGGCGCATTCGACCATAATAACGACCGCCAGTTCCTGTGCCAGATCCCTTTTGCCGACCACAACGCCATGATTGATCCCTCGACCGCGGACGTTACCGCGCGCGTCGTGGAATGTTTGGGCTGGTACGGCTGGCCGGCAAGCCATCCTGTCATCGAGCGGGCCGTCAAGTTTCTGTTGAAGGACCAAACAGAGGAAGGGCCATGGTTCGGGCGCTGGGGCGTGAACTACGTGTACGGAACCAGCGGTGTGCTTCGCGCACTCGAAACAGTTGCTCTTACTGCTCGTGGATATTGCCAACGGGCCGTCGAATGGTTGCGCAAGGTCCAGAATTCAGATGGCGGCTTCGGAGAATCGATCGCGTCCTACTATGACCCGGCGCTAAAAGGCAAGGGCGTCAGCACGGCGTCCCAAACCGCGTGGGGTCTGATCGGGTTGCTCGCAGCGAGCGACGTGGACGATCCGGCCGTGGCGCGCGCCGTCATTCACCTGATTGAACGGCAGGAGTCTGACGGCTCGTGGGCTGAAAAGGAATTCACTGGCACCGGATTTCCGTGCGTGTTCTATTTGAAGTATCACTTGTACCGAAATTATTTTCCTCTATATGCGCTGGCGCGATATCGCAATACGACACAGGGGACGACCCAGTTCTGTGCGTTGCGGGTACGGCCTCAGGAGTTCGATCGGCAATTAGCAACCCAGGAGAATGGATGAGATACCCGTTAAAGATGACCGCAAATATTGCGAAATACGTCGCGAGCCAGCGCTTGCGCGGCGCGGAAAAGTTTCCGATGGTAATGATGCTGGAGCCACTGCACGCCTGCAACCTGACGTGCACGGGATGCGGCCGAATCCGCGAATACAAGTCCACGATCAACGAAATAATGACCGTGGAGGAATGCGTGGCGGCGTCGGATGAATGCGGAGCGCCGATTGTTTCCATCTGCGGCGGCGAGCCGATGATTTATCCGGAGATCGGCCGGTTAGCGCGTGAGATTCTGGATCGCGGGCGGCACATTATTTTGTGCACCAATGGAATGTTTATTCGCAAGCGCCTGCATGAGTTCAAACCCACTTCCAGTTTCTTCTTTAACGTGCATTTGGACGGGTTGGAGCGAACGCACGACCTCTGCGTTGAGAAGGATGGAGTGTTCCGCGAAGCCATCGAGGGAATCAAGGCCGCCAAGGCCGCGGGATTCATGGTCTGCTCGAACACCACGATCTACAAAGAGACGGACCTAAACGAAATCGCCGATCTCTATGCATACCTGGATACGCTGGGCGTCGACGGATATATGCTCTCGCCCGCGTACGGCTACTCCGCGGTGCAGACGCAGGATATTTTTATGTCGCGAGCGGACATCCGCGAGAAATTCCGAGAGGCGGTCGCGCTGCTCGACAAGCACAACTTGATGGTCTCTCCGATCTATCTGGAATTTTTAAGAGGAGAACGCGAACTGGAGTGCACGGCCTGGGGAACTCCTACATTCAACCCGCGCGGTTGGAAGGGCCCTTGCTACGTCATCACCGACAATCATTACAAATCGTATCGGGAAATGGTCGATACGACGCCGTGGGAAAAGTACGGTCCCGGTAATGACCCTCGTTGCGCTGATTGCATGATGCACGTTGGATTTGAGACCACCCCCGTGCTGGGCGCCAAGCGTCAACTGGGCGATACCTGGAAAATGTTGAAGTGGCAGTTTTCGGGGCGGATGGGCGGTCATCCCGACAGCAATGCAGGCAGCGGGCCTACCAATGGGCACACGGGGGGCGGCACACTGATGCCTCCTCCTCCGCAGAACACGGATTTGGTTTCTTCCGACGGGAGACTGCGAGTGCTATGAAAACGCTGGTCACCGGGGCGACAGGTTTTCTTGGGAGCCACGTGGCGCGGCAGCTTGCCGGCCGCGGCGAACAAGTGCGCGTCCTGGTCCGTCCATCGAGCGAAACGCGGGCCATCGATGGGTTGGAGGCGGAGCGTTTCATTGGTGACTTGCGGGATGTGGCGTCGCTCGATCGCGTTCTGGCAGGCGTCACGCGTGTATTTCACGTTGCCGCGGATTACCGGCTGTGGGCGCGTAACCCGCGTGAGATCTACGAATCCAATGTGACGGGAACGCGCAATTTGCTCGAAGCCGCGCGCCGCGCTGGCGTCGAAAAGTTTGTTTACACCAGCACCGTTGCGACGATTGCTGTTCCGCGCAAAGACGGAATGCCCGATGAAGCGACGAATTCATCCATCGAGGAAATGATCGGTCATTACAAGCGCTCCAAGTTCGAAGCGGAGCAATCTGCAATGCACGCGGCCGAGAAGGGACTACCAGTCGTGATCGTTAACCCGACCACACCCGTGGGACCGGGCGATTGGAAACCGACGCCAACGGGAAAGATCGTCGTCGATTTTCTGAACGGGCGTATGCCGGGCTATGTGGATACTGGTTTGAACTTCGTTCCGGTGGAGGATTGCGCGGCGGGGCACTTGCTCGCCGCCGAGCGCGGTCGCATCGGGGAGCGGTACATTCTCGGAGGACGTAATCTAACGCTCAAGGAATTGCTCGACATGCTCGCGGCGATCAGCGGACTGCGCGCACCACGATGGAAATTCCCGCACGCTCTGGCTTACGTTGCGGCGTGCGTAGATACGGTTGTCTCCACGGTGATGGGTCGCGAGCCGCAGATTCCGCTTGAAGGCGTTCGAATGGCGCGCCACAAGATGTTTGTCGACGCATCAAAAGCTACGCGAGAGCTTGGCTTCTCCCACGGACCGATTGAGGGGGCGCTTGAGCGCGCGGTTCGATGGTACGAAGCGAACGGGTATGTGGACGCGCCGGGCGCACACGCCGTGGCACGTGCGCACGCGGCTTAGGAGAACAGCGGGATCGATGAATATTCTGGTCACATTCGCCGTCGAAGCCGAATTCGCCCCGTGGCGGATCCGCCGGAAGTTTCGGCGCCTACCGGGTGATTGGCCACGCTTTGAAGCGCAATTCGGCGGGGCGCGAGTGCGTGCGGTGCTAACGGGCATGGGACAGATGCATGCCTTGGAGGCCGCGCGCCGTGTGCTACCGGACCGGCCCGACATTTGTATCTCGACCGGACTGGCCGGGGCTCTGCGAAGCGGGTACCGCCCTGGTGACGTCCTGGCTGCCCGCCTCGTCAGTGAAATTGGAGAACCTGTTGCAGTTGCGAGTCATCCGGAGCTGCTGGCGACAGCAGTGGACTGCGGGGCGCGGCAAGTGGAGCGGTTTGCGACGTCGCGGACGGTAATCGCGCGCGCCGAAGAAAAGTTGGGGCTCAGCAGGCAGGCGGAAGCGGTCGAAATGGAAAGCTATACGATCCTAGCGGAAGCGGCCCGGTATGGAGTGCCGGCGGTGGCCGTTCGGGCCATCAGCGACACGGTGGATTTCGACATACCCTACGATTTTGAGCGCGTGCGCGATGAGCGCGGACAGATTCGGATCGGTGGAATCATCGCGCAGGTGCTGCGCCACCCATCCGGTTTGCCTGCGCTATTTGCGCTGGCGCGTGATTGCCGGCTTGCTGCCCGCCACCTCGCGGATTTTCTGGACGCATATATAGGGACACTTGGCGATAGGTTGATTCCGGTTGAACCTGGCCTGGTGGCCGCGCAATGAGCCGCAGCGGGGCGATGCTCGAAACTTCCCTCGCGGCGCATTCCGCTCCCGTGACAATGCGCGCGGCTGTTTACCGGGGCAAGGGGCGCGTGGTTGTTGAAGATGTTCCGGTGCCGCGAATCGCTGACGGCGAAGTGCTGATTCGGGTTGCCGCTTGCGGAATTTGCGGAACGGACATCAAGAAGATCGAGCATGGATTTGTCCCGGCGCCGCAAATTTTTGGGCATGAGGTCTCCGGCACCGTTGTCGGTGTGGGTGCGGGAGTCACTCGGTGGAAGTTCGGTGATCGAGTGATGAGTTTTCATCACATTCCCTGCGAGGCATGCTTCTATTGTGAGCGGCGCCTGCATTCACAATGCGCCATTTACAAGAAGGTTGGTTTGACCGCAGGTTTCGATCCCAACGGCGGAGGATTTGCCCAGTACGTGAAGGCGATGCCATGGGTGGCCGAGCGAGGTATGCTGGCGATTCCCAACGAAATCAGCTTTGAAGAAGCCACTTTCATCGAGCCCGTCAATACGTGCATCAAAGCTATCGAGAAGGCCCGCGTGTCGTCTGGGGAAACCGTATTGATCATGGGGCAGGGGCCCATTGGTCTTCTTCTGATGATGCTTTCGAAATTGGCGGGCGCGTTCGTCATCGGCAGCGATCCGATGCCCGAACGCCGCGCGAAAAGTTTATCGCTGGGCGCTGATTTGGCGCTTGATCCTCGCAACGGGCGAACTGCGGATGAAATTCGCTCGCGCACGGACGGGCGCGGCGCCGACGTGGTCCTTGTGGCCGTGCCGATGCCGGCTGCGCTGACCGATGCCTTGGCTATCGCGAGGCCCGGTGGGCGCATCCTACTGTTTGCACAAAATGACCCCGAGATGCGGATCGAATTCCCGGCGGCGGCTGTTGGCGTCGCGGAAAAGGAAATTCTGGGAAGTTACAGCGCCGCGGTGGACCGTCAGGAAGAGGCGGCGCGGTTGATATTTTCGCGCCAATTGCCGGTGCGCGAATTGATATCTCATCGATTTTCCTTGGAGGACATGAATCAGGCTCTCGAATTAGCTGCTCATCCTATAAGCGATTCTTTGAAAGTGGTGATACAGCCTTGATAAGAAGCGAGAACAATAAGCGACGCAACGGTCACATGACTGCTGCAATCCTGTACGGAAGCGAGAATTTGAAGATCGAGAACGTGGACATTCCCACGCTCGCGCCGGACGAGGCGCTCATCCGCGTTAAAGTGGCGTTAACCTGCGGCACGGACTTGAAAGTCTGGAAGCGGGGATACCACGCGCGAATGATCACACCGCCGGCCGTCTTCGGTCACGAGCTTGCCGGAATTGTCGAAACGCTGGGCTCCGATGTAAATGGTGGCTTGAAAGTGGGGGCGCGCGTGGTTCCCTCGAACTCCGCTCCATGCAACGCCTGCTTGTTCTGCCGCAAGGGACAAACAAATCTCTGCGAAGACCTGCTGTTCAACAATGGAGCCTACGCGGAGTACATCCGCATTCCCGGGCGCATCGTCCGCCAGAACATGCTGGTGATTCCTGAGCACGTTTCGTTTCAAGATGCGGCCATGGTCGAACCACTGGCCTGTGTGTTGCGTGGCATTCATGAGACCGGCATTCAACCGGGCGAGACAACCGTTGTAATCGGTTGCGGCCCGATCGGATTGAAATTCATTCGCATCCTCGCCGGACGTGGGGTGAATGTGATCGCGCTCGGCAAGCGTCCGAATCAGATTCGCGCCGCGGAGCAGTCCGGCGCGCGCGCCGCGTTCATCGCTACCGACTTGGCGGATCCCGCGAAGGCAGTGCGGGATGTAACAGAAGGAGGCCGTGGGGCTGATTCGGTGATCGAAGCGGTCGGTACGCCGAAGACGTGGGAATGGGCCCTTCAGATGGTGCGTCGCGGCGGTACCGTGAATTTGTTCGGCGGATGCTCTCGCGGCACCCTCGTCCAAGTGGACCCGAACGCGCTCCACTATTCTGAGATCACCATCAAGTCCACGTTCCACCATACGCCGCGTTTCATCCGCGAAGCTCTCGAATCGATTGCGCGCGGTGAAATCCGTTCGAGCGATTTTGTAAATGCGGAGATTCCGCTCACCGACCTGCCGAAGATGTTTGAGCACATGAAACATCGCAACGGCGAAATGAAAGTCGCGGTGATTCCATAGCCTTTTGCCTCCGCACGGAGATTTTCAGGCCGCGCCAGGGGTTCCGGCGGCCGGCCGGACGCCATGCAGATTCCTGCTGATCTCGAAATCTCCCATGGAGTACCGCCGCCGGGCTGCTCGCTTGCGGAAGCCGAACGCTACACGCGCTGGCTTGCCACACACCATTACGAAAATTTCAATGTCGCTTCGTGGCTGCTTCCCCAGCGCCTCCACCAACATTTTTACAATCTATACGCGTACTGCCGCTGGGCCGACGACCTTGGAGATGAGATCGCCGATTCCGCTCGCGCCCTAGTGCTGCTGGACGCCTGGGATCAGGAGTTGCGCGACTGTTACGCGGGCAAGCCGTTACATCCCGTTTTCGTCGCCCTGCAGCAGACCATCCGCGGATACGAAATTCCGATCGAGCCGTTTTCGGATTTGCTGGTTGCGTTTCGCCAGGACCAGACAGTGCATCGTTATCCTACCTGGAGTGGCGTACTCGGTTATTGCCGATATTCCGCGAATCCGGTCGGGCGCCTGGTGCTATACCTTTGCGGATATCGCGATGCCGAGCGCCAGCAGCTTTCTGACGCGACCTGCACGGCGCTCCAGCTTGCAAATTTCTGGCAGGACGCCGGCCGCGACTTGGAAAAGGGCCGCATCTACATTCCGCTCGAGGCGCTGGCGGCGCATGGCCTTGCGGAGGACGACATCGTCGCGCGCCGCTTCGATGAGCGGTATGTGTCATTAATGAAAGAACTCATCGTGCGGACGCGGGAATTGTTCGAACAGGGTATGCCGCTTGCCGGGCGTGTCGATTCCGCACTTCGCGTGGACATCGAGATGTTCAGCCGCGGCGGGCTCGCTGTCCTGGATGCGATTGAAGCCATCGGCTACAACACGCTGCAGCACCGGCCGTCGATTCCGAAATCGAAGCAGTTGCAATTGCTGATTCGCGCGCTCTTTCAGCGCCTCTTTGCGCAGGACTCGGCGCCACTTACTGCCGTTCCAACGCCGGAGGGCATGGCGATTGTTGCGGGTGCCTCGCTTCCGTCAAACATGAAAAAGGTACCGCGCGATTTAACTGGCGAAGTCGCGCGTTCTTATGCCGAATGCAGGCGCGTGGCGAAAAATGCCGCGAGTAATTTTTATTACGCGTTTTTTATGCTGCCGCAAGCCAAGCGCGATGCGTTGTGCGCGCTCTATGCGTTTATGCGGCTTGTAGACGACGTCTCGGACACCGTGGGAAGCGACGGAGACAAACGGCGCGGCCTGGTGCGCTGGCGTGCAGCGCTCGATGCGGCGGTGGCGGGAGACGTTTCGGGGCATCCGATTCTTCCCGCGTTTGCGGACACGATCGAGCGCTTTCACATCGCGCCGCGCTATTTTCACGACCTGATTTCCGGCGCGGAAATGGATTTGACGGTCGGCAATTACACAACGTTCGAACGCTTGCGTGAGTATTGCTATCGGGTGGCCGGCACCGTGGGCCTTACATGTCTGCACGTATTCGGATATGACGATCCGCACGCGCCCGATTTGGCGGAGAAGCTCGGCATCGCGTTCCAGTTGACGAATATCCTTCGCGATGTGCCGAAAGATTTCGAAATGGGCCGCATCTACATACCTCAAGAGGACCTTGAGAAATTTGGCGTACGCCCCGAGGAACTGGCGCGCGGACCGCTGACGTCCGCGCTGCGCGACCTGCTCGCGTTCGAAGCCGGACGAGCCCAGGACTTTTACCGCGAAGGCGTTAAACTGATTCCAGACGTACATTCCGATGCGCGGGCCGCCCTCTGGGCGCTGGCGCGAATCTATAGCGGGCTGCTGCGGCGCATCGAAGCGCGCGGCTACGATGTTTTCTCCGAGCGCGTGCGGCTGAGCACTCCCGAAAAGACAGGGATCCTCCTGCGCGCGCGGCTTGGCTGGTACTCCCAACACAATGTCCTCGAAGAGCGTGATCGTGATCGGCGGCGGCCTGGCGGGACTCTCCTCGGCCGTCGCGCTGGCTGAAGCCGGCTACCGCGTACGTTTGCTCGAAAAGCGGCCCCATTTGGGTGGCCGGGCCGCATCCTACGTGCTGCCCGGCGGCGAGCACGTGGACAACTGCCAGCATGTGACTCTAGGCTGTTGCACCAACCTCGAAGACTTCTACCGACGTGTAGGGGCGGCGGAAAAAATTCGTTTCTTCGATCGATTGCTGTTTGCGGCGCCGGACGGCCGCCGTGGCACCATGGAATCGTTCCCGCTCCCTGCACCCCTGCACATGGCTGCTTCGTTCGCGCGCTTTTCTCTCCTCGGCTGGAACGACAAGCTCGCGATTGGGCGGGCGCTACTGGCAATCGCGCGCAGCGGCGGGCGGCCGAAAGACATTTCGAGCGATGCGGGAGCCGTCACAATGCTCGCGTGGCTTCAAAAGCAGCGCCAGACTGACCGTGCGATTCGCCGCTTCTGGGAAGTGATTTTGATCAGCGCGCTCGATGAGGAATTGGATCGAGTCGACGCGCGCTACGGGATCGACGTGTTCTGGAAAGCATTTCTCTCAACGCGCGCAGGCTATCGCGTAGGCATTCCCTGCGTGCCGCTCGGAGAACTTTACGACGGGTGCAAGGAAGCCATCGCGCGGCGGGGAGGGGAAGTCCTGCTGCGCGCGGGCGTGCGCGGATTTCAGGTGAAGGGAAATCAAGTGATTGGCGTCGAAAGGGAAGACGGCTCGGTCGAAACGGCGGACTACTACCTTGCCGCAGTGCCGCAGGACCTTCTGCCCGAGTTGCTGCCTGCGGATGTGGTGGAACGCGAGGCCGTGTTTTTGAATTTGCGCAATTTGCGGACCTCGCCAATTACAGGCGTCCATCTTTGGTTCGACAAAAAAATAATGAACGAGCCTTTCCTGACGCTGCTTGACAGCACGACACAGTGGGTGTTCAACAAGACCCAGCTCAACGACAGCGGCGCTGATGCGCAAGGGCAATATCTCCAACTTGTAATCAGCGCGTCGTATAGTTTGGTGCCGCGGTCGCGCCAGGAAATTATCGACCTTTGCCTGAAGGAACTGCATGATGTGCTTCCAGCGATTCGCGAAGCCAAGCTCGTGAAGGGAACCGTTGTCAAGGAAACCTCTGCAACATTTTCGCCTGCGCCAGGCTCGGATCGGTGGCGTCCCGCACAGAAAAGTCCGCTCACAGGATTATTTTTGGCGGGGGACTGGACTTCTACAGGCTGGCCATCGACAATGGAGGGGGCGGTTCGCAGCGGCTACCTTGCCGCCGAAGCAATTCTCTCTGATGCTGGCGAACCGCGAAAATTCCTGCGGCCTGATCTTCCCGCGGAAGGTCTATCCCGGTTTTGGGCCCACGAGTCCTGAAGGTCCGAACATTTCTCATCTGGTGCTTTCGGGGTGTCGACCCTTTGAAGATTTTCCAGTTGGGTGTTGCGAGGAGAAAGGAAAACCTCAACGGGCGGACGAGAATTCACCGATTTTTATTTCGCGAACCGTAAGCGCCTCGCAGCGCGCATCAAGAGCGACGAATTCCTTCCGATGCCGCTTCTTGAAATTGTGATAGGCGGCGCGCGAAGTCCAGCGGTCGACTGTCAGATAGCAGTGCGCGGTCGCGGCGTGACGCAATAATTCCGTGCCGATGTATTTCGGGTCTCTCGCAAACAGGCGCGTCCAATCTCCACCGGGCCCGTAAATTCGTCGGAAGATGTTCCCATTCGCCGGCTTGATATGGAAGATCCAGAGAATTGTCCAATAGGAATTATGGCTTTTCATCGCGGCCTCGACACCGAGCAGTTTGCAGGCGATAATGGTAGCACGCTCCCGTTTCCACGATTTTCACGGCTTCCCGTGTTTTTTGTGTGGTGCGAGATGATTCAGCGTATGATTTAGTTCTCCCCCGGAGGTTCCCTTGGAGCGGAAGTATAAGCAGCGGGGCTACATGAGTGCCGATAAGCCCCAGAAAAAAGAGAAACGGCCGCCCGAAGGCCATCCTCGA
>Ga0210400_10004369_pt1 | contig 12255 bp, 7 predicted proteins | sample IncBWH26MmetaG_FD_155456 | JGI IMG/M metagenome (GOLD analysis project Ga0210400, IMG submission 155456) | Forest soil microbial communities from Barre Woods Harvard Forest LTER site, Petersham, Massachusetts, United States - Inc-BW-H-26-M | ecosystem: Environmental > Terrestrial > Soil >...
AAACACCCGAGTCAGGGAGAACTTCGCGGAGGCCGTCACTCCATGAGCGAGTCTGTAATCGTGGAACAGATTTATCCGCGACTCCCGGTGTTTTTGCAGAATGCCGCTTGCTGGTATTACGGAAGAAAAGAGGCACGCACTCGATTCGGAACTCTCTTCGATCAGCGCCTTCGCGAGTTGATGGATTCGGAAAAATGGAGCGCCGCGGAAATCGAGGCCTACCAGAACGAAAGACTTCGCATCCTGATTCGCTCGGCTTACGAAAACGTTCCGTACTATCGCGAACGCTGGAAGGCTTTGAAGTTATCCCCCGACGACGTTCGTTGCCGCGAAGATCTCATGAAACTCCCCGTGCTTACGAAAGAAGACGTGCGGCAAAATGTCGACCGCCTTGTTTCTCAGGCAACGCCAAAGCGAGATTTAATCTTTCGGCACACCAGCGGCACTACTGGCAAGGCCTTACATTTTTATGTGACGAAAGCCAAAATCGCCTTTCAGTGGGCGCTCTGGTGGCGTCATCGCCTGCGCTTCGGAGTCGCGCCCGGAAGTTGGCATGCGAATTTCACTGGCAAAAGAGTCGTCCCGCTGCAACAGAACCATCCGCCCTACTGGCGCTGGAACCGACCTATGCATCAGGCCCTGCTTACCATGCATCACCTGGTTCCCGAAAAGATCGAAAGCATTGTGGATTTTCTCAACGGCAATGCATTCAAATTTTATTCCGGATATCCGTCCATCATTCACATGCTCGCGCTCCATGCGCGCGACGCTGGACTCGCGCTGTCGTCGCCTCCGCGCGCTGTCTTCACTGGAGCCGAGAATATGCTCGACTTTCAGCGCCGCGACATCCAGCGGTTCACGGGCGCGATTCTGACCGATCAATACGGTTGCTCGGAAGGTTGCGGCAACGCCTCCCACTGTGCGGAACTCGTTTACCATGAGGATTTCGAGTTCGGAATCATGGAGGGAGTCGAACGCCAGCCGGGAAGCTCCTCCCAGGATATTCTTTGCACCGCATTTGCCGATGATGCCTTTCCTTTCATTCGCTATGAAGTCGGCGATACCGGCGTCTGGCAGGCCGATGACATTTCGTGCGCATGTGGTCGCAAATCGAAAGTTCTGCTGCGCATCGAAGGCCGCAAAGATGATTATGTGCTCACCCCTGAGGGTTTGCGCATCATGCGTTTCGACTACGTATTCAAAGACGAACTCAACGTAAAGGAAGTGCAGGTAGTTCAGCAGCGACTGGGAGAGATCACGGTGCGCGTTGTGCGCCGCGAGGCTTACAACGTTGGCGATGAAGAGCACATTACGCGCGAAATCCAGCGCTGGATCAGTCCGCGCCTAACAGTTCACTTCGAATACGTGAATGAGATCGAGCGCGAAGCCAACGGGAAGTTCCGTGCCGTTCGGTCGTGCATGAAGCATGCGACTCAATAAGAAAGTGCGAAGATTAAACTAGTCCATGCTGATTCTGGGCCTCAACATGTTTCACGCCGACGCCTCCGCGGCGATCGTGCTCGACGGCGAAATAAAATTCGCCATCGCCGAAGAGCGCCTTAACCGCCGCAAACACTTCGGCGGCTTCCCCGCGCTTTCGATTAAAGCTTGCCTCGATGCGGTCGGCGCTAAGATTTCAGATGTAGAGCACGTTGCCGTGGGCCAGAATAGCGATGCGCACCTCGCCAGAAAAATTCAATACGCTGTCCGAAATCCCTCAAAGCTGTTGAATTTCATTCGCCTTCGTCAACGCAAAGAATCCATGCGCGATGTGCGCTCGCTCATCGCCGGAGCCTTAGATGTTGACGCGGCCCTGCTCCGTTTTCAAGAGCACCATCTCGAACATCACATCGCCCACATTGCCAGCGCCTACTACTGCTCACCCTGGGAAAAAGCCGCTGGCTTCAGCTATGACGGTTCCGGTGATTTTGTTTCCACGATGATGGCGCGATGCGAAGGAAACGAAATCGAAGTTCTCGACCGAGTATTCCTTCCGCACTCGCTCGGCAGCGTGTACACCATGATCTGCGAATTCATCGGCTACACGAAATATGGCGATGAAGGCAAGGTCATGGGGCTTGCGCCCTACGGGAAAGATACTTATCTCGAGCAGATCGAAAGGATTGTCGCCCTCACCGGCAACGGGTTTCGTCTCGATCTCAGCTATTTCCAGCCGTTAGGCAGCAATCAGGGAATGCAGGTTCTTCCCGACGGAACCGTAAAACTCGCGCGCCACTTCTCCCGCCGCATGGAGGAAGTATTCGGCGCGCCCCGCCACCCCGATGCAGAAATCACTCAGCGCGAAATGGACATAGCTTTCGCTCTTCAGCATCGCTTCGAAGAAATATTTTTCCATTTGCTCAACCGGCTTTACTCGCGCATGGGGAGCGAAAATCTTGCGATGGCGGGAGGATGTGCTCTCAACAGCGTAGCCAACGGAAAACTTTTTGCCCGCACGCCCTTTCGCCAGACGTACATTCAGCCTGCTGCCGGAGATGAGGGACTCGCCATTGGCGCCGCGCTGCACACCTATCATTCCGTCCTGAAGCAGTCGCGCCGTCACCGGTTGACGCATTCCTACCTCGGACCGGAATTCTCGGATACCCGCGTGCAGTCGGCGTTGCAAGGCGGAGGATTTCGTTATCGCAAGCTTGAGCGCCCCGCACTTCTCGACGCCGTCGCCGAAGAAATTGCCGCCGGCAAGGTAGTCGGATGGTTCCAAGGCCGCATGGAATGGGGACCGCGAGCGCTCGGCAATCGATCGATTCTGGCTCATCCCGGCCTGCCAAACATGAAAGATATTCTCAACGCCCGCATCAAACGCAGAGAATGGTTTCGCCCCTTCGCCCCGTCGATACTCGCGGAGTATCAAAACGAATATTTCGAGCACGACCATCCTTCGCCCTTCATGCTGCACGTTTACAAGATCCGCCAGGGAAAGCGGGAGTCCCTCTGTGCCGTGAATCACGTTGATGACACCGGTCGCCTGCAAACCGTAGCGCGCGACGAAAATCCGCTGTACTACGATTTGATCTCGGCTTTCCATCGCAAGACCGGCATCCCGGTTCTGTTGAATACGAGCTTCAACGAGAACGAGCCCATCGTCTGCACTCCTGAAGAAGCCATTGATTGTTTTCGGCGCACTCGCATGGACATACTCGCGATCGGCTCATTTCTGGTGGCGAAGCCGGACGCCGGGCTCGACGAATCGCAAGACGCCGTTCCCCTTTCCGCGCTAAACTCGCAAGACCAATGAGCGCGTCTCCCTTCTCGTCGCCGGCGGAGAATACAGACTTGCAACTCACTCGCGTCGCCCGCTTCGAGGGCATGCGTGCTCTAGCCTGGTCGGGCGATCTTCTCTACGCTTCGCGCGGGTACGATCTTTTTTGTGCGCGAGTGTCGTCGCCTAATTTCGGCGATGCCTTTAAATGGGAAAGGATCGGCTCGTTTCGTCCTGCGCTTCGACGGCGCATGTCGGTGATGAATCGCTTTTCCTCGCGTCTGTTTCGCGACGGCTTCCACGCGCTCGCCGTAACTTCTTCTGGCGCTGTGGTCGCCGCGGTTCCCGGCGCAATCATCGCCCTCCGTCCAGGCGAATCTCAATTTCGCGTCACCTTTCCCATCGCGCGCGGGACGCGTCCGTTGCACATCGCCGCGATTCCAAACGGCAACATGTATTGGGGAGAATATTTTGATAACGCCGCCCGCGATCAAGTGCACATCTACTCCTCGACCGACGCAGGCCTAACCTGGACCGTCGCGCACACATTCGCGAAAGGTTCAATCCGTCACGTGCACAATGTTGTCTACGATAGGTGGGCAGACTGCCTGTGGATCTTGACCGGCGACTATGAGGATGAATGCCGCATCCTGCGTGCCTCTTGCGACTTCAAGTCGGTCGAGTCCGTGCTGCAAGGCAATCAGCAGGCGCGTGCCGTCGCTCTCGCTCTCGCCGAAGACGCTCTGTATTTCTCCACCGACACGCCGCTCGAGTTGAACTACGTCTACCGCCTCGACCGCCGCGCGAGTCTGGTGCGCTTGGCGCCCCTTACCAGTTCTTCCATTTACGGGTGCGGGGTTGGAAAAAATGTATTCTTTTCAACTATGGTTGAGCCGAGCAAAGTGAACCGCGATATCAACGTGCGGATCTTCGCAGGTCGCACTGGCGAAGTCTTGCGGCCGCTTCTCTCCTGGCAAAAAGATGCATGGCCGATGCGCTTTTTCCAATACGGCAACGCATTCCTGCCCGACGGCGACAACCAGACGAACTACCTCGCAGTAACCACCGTCGCGGTTAAGACCGACGATTGCGCGCTCTCACTCTACTCGGTCGAGGGATGAAGCCGGCGCTGTCGTAAGATGGTCAAGCCGACTCCGACGCCCTTGCCCCGCCTCAGTTACTACCGCCGAATTTTCAGCGCCTACCTGCTGGGCGGCAAGAGCCATCTCACTTTTTGGCACGAAACACCGGAAGAAAACCCCGATGCATCCGTCAGCGAGCTTGGCGAATACTACATGCTCTTCGCCGAAAAGGCAGACTACGGAGGCGAGTACGATTCCGACGGAATTCCGCTGCTCGACTATCGCGGGAAAATTGGCCCCCAACATAATCCGATCGCCATCGCGCAATACGGTTTGGGAAATTACAATTTATTTCGCCGTGGCGGCGATCCCCCGCGTCGGGAGAAATTCTTTTGCGCCGCGAACTGGCTCTCTGCTCATCTCGAACAAAATGCTTCCGGCCTTCACGTTTGGAATCACTACTTCGACTGGGAGTATCGCGACACACTCAAAGCTCCGTGGTACTCGGCGCTCGCCCAAGGCCAGGGAATTTCGCTCCTGGTTCGCGCTCACAAAGAGTCGAATGACTCGCGCTATCTCAACGCCGCGCAGCAGGCTCTCACCAGCTTCCGCAGTACCGTGAACGAGGGCGGAGTTGCCTTCACCGACGAGCACGGCGACCTGTGGTTTGAGGAATACATCGTCAATCCACCCACCCACATCCTGAACGGTTTCATGTGGGCGGCTTGGGGAGTGTACGACTACTATCTCGCCACTCATGATCCATCCGCACACGATCTTTTCACTCGCGCCGTCAACACTCTGATTCGCAATCTTGATCGCTACGATCTCGGATTCTGGTCGTTGTACGAGCAATCGGGCACGCGCTTTCCCATGCTGGCCAGTTCCTTCTATCACCGATTGCACATTGTCCAGCTGCGGGTGTTGCATCGCCTCACCGGCGAGGTGACTTTCGCGCGCGTCGCCGATCGCTGGGAAGCCTACAGTCATAGCCGTCGCAACCGCACCCGTGCGTTGCTATACAAGGCGGCATTCAAACTCTGTTATTACTAGACGTGATCAATCGACTCGCGTGAAGATTCTCTACGTCTCACAATATTATCCACCGGAGATGGGCGCGCCCGCGGCCCGCGCCTGCGAACTCGCACAGCATTGGGTTCGGGATGGACACGAAGTCTTCGTGCTGACCGGGTTTCCCAATCACCCAACTGGCGTAGTTCCCGAAGAGTGGCGAAGCCGTCTGCGTCACCTGGCATTTTTCGAAAAAGTGAACGGTGTAAACGTATTTCGCACCTGGCTCTGGCCGCTGCCCAATCGCAAAGCTCACGAGCGCATTCGAAACTACGCATCCTTCTGGCTGTCGTCCTCGCTTCGAGGTCTTACAATTCCGCGCCCGGATGTCATCATCGCGACTTCGCCGCAATTGCTCGTCGGGCTATCCGGCTGGTGGCTCGCCTTCATGAAACGAGCTCCCTTTGTTTTTGAGGTGCGCGATCTTTGGCCCGAATCGTTGACTGCGGTTGGCGCCGGCGACGGAGATTCGTTGCTGCACCATGCGCTGGCCAAGATCGCCGGCTTCCTCTATGACCAGTCCGATCACATCGTGGTTGTGACCGAGGCATTCAAAGAACATCTCATTCGACTATGGCGGGTGCCTCCCGAAAAAATGTCGGTGGTTGAGAATGGCGTTGAAGCCGACCTGTTTGCACCCTCGGCACCCGCCGACCGAGCCGCGTTGCGAAAACAACTCGGCGCCGAGAACCGATTTCTTGTGACCTACGTCGGAACCATGGGAATGGCTCACGGCCTTGAGACGGTGCTGAATGCCGCGTCTGAATTCCAGCGCCAGAATTCCAACGTAATGTTCCTGCTGCTGGGCGAGGGTGCTGAGAAACAGCGGATCAAGTCGACGGCACAGTCTCTGGGGTTGAGCAATGTCCTATTCCTGGATCAGCAGGTGCGCGACAAAATTCCCGCATTCATCGGCGCGTCCGACGTTTGCCTGGTATTGCTCAAAAAGACCGATGTTTTCAAGACCGTGATTCCGACCAAGATGCTGGAGTTCATGTCCTGTGCTCGCCCCGTGATCCTGGGCGTTGAAGGCCAGGCACAGCAGATTCTCGAAGCGGCGAATTCCGGTCTCGCCATCGAGCCGGAAAATTCTCAAGCTCTAGTCGAGGCGATTCTGAAGCTGAAAACAAATCCGGAGCTTGCCTCAGCATTAGGAAATCAGGGAAGGGAATACATCTTGCGGAATTTCTCGCGCCGCCAGACAGCGAACAAGTACGCGAGAATTCTCCACGAACTGACAGAGCGCTATCCAGACCGCCATTAGCTAAGCCGCGCCCCGCCGCCAGCTGCGACTTAACTCCCCGGCTACGGATGCACAGCGTAAATCGACACCGTCGTTGCCAAGGTGAGCGCGGCTTCAAGAGTCCGTGACGCAGCCAGGCGCGCACCACTGACCGGAACGAAAAGAATATCGTCGGCCTGTAGCGAAACGTCGGGCGACTTCGCTTCCAGCATTTTCTTGAGCTCCAGATGCGTCTCGGTCATCCCTGCCGGGCTCTTGCGGATAATCCGCGCGCCACCCATTTTTGCAGTACGGTTCGTTCCTCCCGCCAGGGCGAGGGCCTGCAATACTGTCAATGATCCGTTATCGACCAGCAATCCGCTCGGACGGCCTACATCTCCGACCACGTAAATGATCGGCGCCTTGGGCACCGTTACCGTATCTCCGGGCAACACATCTACATTTCCAGTGAGGTCTTCTGAAAGATTCCGCGGCAGAACAACTTGAATGGCCTCCGGCTGGTTGCGCCGGATGATGGCAACCTTCCGCGCCGCCGAAGCCGTGAATCCACCTGCCTCCGAGATAATTTCGTAGAGCTTGCGATCACCCACGTCCGGATAAATCCCCGGCTTGCTCACTTCCCCAAGCACCGTCACCCCTTGCGAGTTCGCTTCGTCTACAAAAATCGTGACGTGCGGACTGCGAACAAATCCACCGTCTTCGAGCCGCCTCTGAATCAGGGTCTGCGCTTCTTCAGTCGTCAAATCTGCGACGTGAACATAGTCGACGAGCGGCAAGTAAAGGTCGCCCGAATTGCCGATTCTTGCCTTGGTGGTCAGCTCGGGTACGTTATAGACGTTGACTTCCACCAGATCGCCAACACCGAGTTTGGTCAATCCCCCCTGGTCGGAATCGGCCTTAGGCGTATTGGGCGAACCTTCCGTGCCAGCAGGAGCCGTTTCCACCGCAGCCTGCCCCAAAACCCCCGGCACCATGCCGACCAGGCACACCAACACTAAAACCACCGATTGGCGGTCCTGGCGAGTGAAACGCGGACGACTGAATCCCATGTACCGGGCCCCCGACGGAATGAATTGAATTTGCTGAGAAGTCTAGCACGCGCTGAAAGAGATGCGGCCCACCATCTGAGGAACTCCCGATTTCTTCGCACCCTGTTTTCCACAACTTTTTCCCATATCCGGATTGAACTTACCATTCTGAGACTGCTAGAGTCCAAATACTCCAACAGTCTTTTCAAAATGGGAATCTGGTCTAAGACTATTAACCGCTGGCCGTTGCTGCAATAATTTGCAAACGTTGAAGAATTGCGGGAGCGCAAAACCGCTGCCGAGGTGGATAGTTGACAGTAATTTTCCTGGGGATTTTCGTTCTTTCGTTGCTGTCAGCCTTCGTGCTAACCCGTTACGTGCGGGATTTCGCGACGGTGCACGGATGGGTCGCAGCTCCAAATCAGGAACGGCACCTGCACTCCAGTCCCTTGCCCCGGCTCGGCGGCGTCGCTATTTTCCTGTCGTTTTCCTTCAGCATGGGCGCCGCGGTTGCCATTGCGGCCTACAGCCCACGCTTGCACTCTGCGTTTTCGATCCGGACCCTTACTACCATCCTGATTCCGGCCGCGCTGGTCTTTCTGCTCGGGGTTTACGACGACCTCCATGGTGTCGGCCCGTATGTCAAATTTTCCGTTCAGGCTGTCGCCGCCGTCATGCTTTTCGCCGGCGGCCTCCGCATCGTCAACATTCCAGTGGTCTTCGGCAGCCACAATCTGCCGTGGTCGATGGGCTTGGGCTTAACTGTGCTCTGGGTTTTGGCGATTACGAATGCCTTTAACCTGATCGACGGCCTCGACGGACTGGCCGCTGGCTCGGCTCTTTTCTCGACTCTGGTTGCTTTCGTGGTGGCCCTGCTCAATGGTCCATCTCTGGTCACGGTGATGACCATCGCTTTGGCCGGGGCGATTCTCGGATTTCTGCGCTTTAACTTCAATCCCGCAACAATCTTCCTCGGCGACTCCGGCAGCTTATTTATCGGCTTTGTCCTTAGCGCCCTGGCTCTGCAAGGCGCGCAAAAGGCTCCGACCATCGTCGCTGTCGCCATCCCAGTCGTCTCCTTCGGATTGCCCATCCTGGAGACCGCGCTTTCCATCTTACGGCGGCTCATCAGCGGTCGTCCGGTCTTCACTGCCGATCGCGAGCACATTCACCATAAGCTCCTGCAGCACGGCATGACCCATCGCCAGGTCGTGATTCTGCTCTACGGTGTCTCCGCCGTTTTCGCCATGCTCAGCCTGTTCCTGCTGTGGCCGACGGGAAGTTCCCTTGGTCTGGTGTTGTCGGTGGTGGGCATCGGGATATGGATCGGCGTCCAGCACCTCGGCTACCTCGAGTTCGGAGAAATTGCTCGGGTAGCGAACCGCACCCTGAATCAGCCTCAAATTTTCGTCAACAATCTTGCCATTCGCCGCGCGACCGAAGAACTCAAGGTTGCCCGCGATTACGAGCAGGTGCGCCGCATCCTTGTCGCCGCCTTCGGCAGCAATGACTTCGACGGTTTCGAAATGCGCGCCAGGCTGATGCCGGGCGAGCAACCCGAATTCGAACTAGCTGATATGTCGATCGCCCGACGCGGCGAAATCTGCCTGCGCTGGAGCAAGCCTGGCTTTCCTAAATCATTCGATGGCCTCTCCGTGTGGACCGTCGCTCTCGACCTGTTGAGCACCGCCAACCGCCGTCGCGGCACCCTGATAGTACACCGGCTCTATGCCCAGCGCGATCTGCAGCTCGACATCAACTTGCTTACCTCGCGCTTTCCTGCCGCTCTAGCCGACGCGCTCGATCGCACTCTCGCCAGCGCCCCGCAAGTCATTCCATTGTCCGAGCCGGACTCATTGATCGAAGCCCAGGCGGGCTAAGCGATCCTGATTCATCCTTGTGCTTGCTTCAACGATTTTTCTTAATGCCCGACCAGGGAGACTCGAGACCAAGTCGAGTCTTAGGCAGATATTGCGAAGACTACAAACGGAGTCGGAACAAGCGACAGAAGGGATGGCAGCGACACGGGCAAACGCGTGCGGACACACAGCCGAAGGCATCGCTCAAATCATTGTGCGATGCTCGGCTCAGTAAAAATGTAAAGGGGAGGGCGCTATCTCTTACAGCTTGGCACTGGCGTAAGAGTTGATTTCGCAGTTCAGGCAAACTTCTTCAAAAGCAGGTGCTGTCCATTCCATGATAATTACCCCCGAATCAATCGCCCACAAAACTAACGTGAACGTGCTCCAAGAATAAATCACTGCCGCCCCGAAATCAAGCCTGTTCGGGGAAAATTATCCGAGATCCGCTCCCCGCAAGGCTTTCGAGACAAAACAGTTAGCGACATGCAAGATCTTGCGCACTCCATCTTGTGTCATCACATTACTTCTTTTCCACAGCCCGAACCTTCCCCGACACTTTCTGATCCCTACTCTTCAAATTAACTTCAACTGCACTCCGGAACTATTCGAGGAACCAAGCGAACATGTTCAGCAAGACCGCCTATGGCACGACCTTCAAAGACGTCAGTTTTGTCCCCTTGCAGTCGGCCACATTTTGCGTTCAGTGCGAACTGATCAGCGCCAACAGCAAGCCCTATTGCCTGGCCTGTGGCAGCCACGCGATGCTCAGCCTGTCGCGCGTGCTTGGCGGATCGCTCAGCCACCAGCAAACTGCGCACCTCATTCTCGACGCCGAACTGAACAGTCTGGTGCGCGATCTTCTGCGGACGGTACCTCATCCCGAGTTTCTGAGTGAGTCCGAACAGTTGCGCATCTCCTCTCCGACCAATCGCAGCCAACTGCGTATGGCCAATGCCGCGCATCCCGCCTGCGGATTCAAAGCTATGCCGCAGCACGACGACATCGAAATTCATCCCGCCGAACTCGATCTCGAGCCCGCGATTAGCGCCATCACCGAACGTGCCCAGCATCTCACCGGAGCCACCGGAGCCGCCATCGCCCTCAGAACGGGCGACGAAATCGTATGCCGCGCCCGCGCGGGACGCACCGCCCCCGACCTTGGCATCCGCCTCCAAACCGACGCCGGCATCTCCGCCGAAGCCGTGCGCTCCGGCGAAATCATGCTCTGCCACGACGCCGAGCGTAATCCCCGCGTTGATCGCGCCAGTTGCCGCCGCCTGGGAGTCCGCTCCATTCTCGTCTCTCCGCTACGCCACTATCGCCGCACTCTCGGAGTTTTTGAAGTCCTTTCCTCCGCTCCCGGAGCCTTCGACGAAGGTGACGTGGCCACCATGCAACTTCTTTCCAGCATGATGGTCGCCGCCATCTCGCGCATCTCGTCGCTCCAGCGCGCTCAGAGTCTACGGCCTGCCGTATAGCTTCCCGGTGATTTGAGATTTCCGAACTCTACGCCCTTTTGTGTTCATTTCTGGCGTACAATCTTTCCCATCTCGCGTTAAGATGAGACCAGAACTGCGGCCCTCCCCATGGTTGCCATTAGCTCGCCGTTACGGCCCGTCGTCCCGAACCGCCGCCGCCGTGTCCGCCACAAAATTCAAACTCCTGCTTACGCTAGCTTCTCTACGGAATCCAGGAACGCGCTCGTAGATCTGCACGAGATCGTCGACATCAGTGAGGACGGCGCTTCCATTCAGTGCGCTTCACCGCTGGAAGTGAATCGCCGCGTCGAACTCTGCCTCGATCTCGCCGAATCCGCCGGACAGATTTTCACCACCGCCCAAGTCACCTGGTCTACTTCGGCGGGGCGCTGCGGTTTTCATTTCGCCGAACTCGCTCCCGTCTCTCTGTTTCATTTGCGCGAATGGCTTTTTCTGAATGCCATGGCCGGAGTCGCCAATGCCGAGACTGCGATCGCAACTCCCTTCATCGTCGAAGAGAATTTTCCCCCGCGCCCCAGCTATAGCGACACCCTCGCCGCCCTGAGCGCTGTGCAGCGCGAGGCGGAAGCTTTTGGCACCGATTTGCAGAGCGCACTGAATCTGATCGTGGAGCGCACAGAAGTTCTTTTGCGAGCCTCGTCCGCCGCGATTGCCCTGGGTGCGAGCGACGAAGAGTTCATGGACTGCCGCGCCAGCGCGGGCGCCGAAGCTCCGCCGGTCGGCGCCAAGCTGCGAGTCGGCTCGGGCTTCTCCGGCGCATGCGTCCGCACCGGAAACTTACTGCGCTGCGACGATTCCGAAACCGATTTCCGGGTCAATCGCGAAAGCTGCCGCGCCCTCGGCATCCGGTCCGCGCTGGCCGCCCCCATTCGCGACGGCCAGACGGTCGTCGGACTGATTGAAGTCTTCTCGCCCCGCCCCAACGCTTTCACTGACGACGACGGTACTGTGCTCCAGCGCCTGGCAGAAATGGTTTTAGCGGCGGTGAATCGCGCGAACCCGCGCAAAGCCCCGCCTGCGGTGGAGTCCCTCAACTCACACACCTTTGCACCGGCTCTGGGCAGCGTGCTCTTCGCCTCGCCAATTGAGCAAGAGGGGGAAGAGCGAAATACGGAAACGATTAGCAACGTTTCTCCAGAAGACAATGCCAGCGGGATCAGCCTCCCTCTTTCGCATCTCATTATTCTGATCTGCGCCGCCGCGACCATCGCACTCGCCCTCGGCTATCGCTTGGCTCCGTCGATACAGCC
>Ga0210400_10004370_pt1 | contig 12251 bp, 12 predicted proteins | sample IncBWH26MmetaG_FD_155456 | JGI IMG/M metagenome (GOLD analysis project Ga0210400, IMG submission 155456) | Forest soil microbial communities from Barre Woods Harvard Forest LTER site, Petersham, Massachusetts, United States - Inc-BW-H-26-M | ecosystem: Environmental > Terrestrial > Soil >...
TGATAGCTCTTGATCTTGCCCGTGTCCGCGTCGAGTGCGAGCGTCGAGTCCGTGTAGAGGTTGTCGCCGGGCCGGTCGTCGGCGACCCAGGGGCCCGGATTCCCCGTACCCCAGTAGGTTGTGTTCGAGGCAGGATCATAGACGCCGGTAATCCAGGTTGATCCGCCCCCTCGCTTATAGTTCTCGCCCCTCCAAGTGTCCCCGCCAGGTTCGTTGGGCTCAGGCACCGTGTAGGTTTTCCAGATGCGCTTTCCGGTGAGCGCGTCGAAGGCGCTCACTGAGCCCCGGACGCCAAGTTCGCCGCCCGAGTAGCCGAGGATGATTTTGCCGCGCACCGCAAGCGGCGCCAGCGTCGCGTAGCACCCCGTCTTGTAATCATCGAGCGGGACGGTCCAGACCTCCTTGCCCGTCGCTGCGTCAAGAGCCACGAGCGCGCAATCGGTCGTCGCCATGTAGACGTAGTCACCGTAGAGCGCGACGCCGCGGTTGGTCGGATGGAGTTGAAACAGGTTGTCCGGGTACTTCCTAGCGTAACGCCAGAGTTGGGTCCCTGTCTTGGCGTCAAACGCAATAATGTTGTTTTGAGGCGTCGTGATGAATATCCGGCCGCCATTGACGATTACCGTCGTTTCGTGCGCTCCAAGGAGGTCGGTGCTCACCGACCAGGCCAACGTCAGGCGGCGAATGTTGCTCGGCGTGATTTGATTTAACGGACTGTATCCCGACCCATCATATGTCCGCCGATACATCAGCCAATCTCCCGCTGCAGGATGCTCAAGTCGTTCATCCGTCACCGTCGGGTACGGCTTCGCGTCATCAGTCGTGCCTTCCGGGAACGCGCTTTGTGCGGCGCCGAGCATAAGAAGGGCGCAAAGCGACAGCTTGAGATCCGACCTGAGTTGAAGCTTCATTTTCTGTTTTCCTTTCCCAATGAAACTGCGTAGATTCGAAATGGCAATGGGGGCGCTAACTTCTTTCTTGAAGCATCGAAGAAGTAAGTAGTGTTGCCCTCAGTAACCCACGCCGTCGTGCCTATCAGGGCAACCGATGTTGGGGTAGAAAAGTTGCCGTATATCGGAGTGACCGAAAATCCGTTGTCTTTGATCACGACGCGATCTAATGTTCCCGCGCCTTCCACCAAGAGGAAACTGTTGTCGCCGAGCTTTCGGAGCGCATCGGGAAATCTCAGTTGATGGTCACCCGAGAGTACGGTGATGCGCCCTGCCTTTCCCGCTTTGACTTCCACCCGAAAGAGGCCGCCGGCCGCGTAGGTCGTAACGTAAAGGTTGCCGTCGCTGCCAAAGGCGATACCGTCGAGCCCGGCACCGCCACTTTGCGGCGCAGCAAACGCGGAATCCTGAGCGAATACTTCGAACGTCGTGGCACCGGGAGAGAGTTTTAGGATGGTTGGGTTTGCGCTGTCCGTGACGTAGAGAGAGCCCTTCGCATCCACAGCGATGTCATTGCAAAACGCGTGGGTTCCAGGCAACGAGACGCTGCGTTTTCCAATCCCCGTCCTGAGGTCGAAAGCCTTCAACGCGCTTCCGGTATCACTGCCCGTTGCAGGTGCGCCCAAGGCGCTCAAGTCGTTCGAGCAAGCCCAGAGCGTGTTCGACGCTTCATCTGCGAAAACTCCTAAAATCGAGCGCGAACCTAAAACGCCTGGTTGGACAAAAATCGCGTTTTCGCGCGTGTGTGGTTTGATTCGGACGATCCCACCATCTCCGAGACGTCCGACATAGAGAGTGCCGTCCGACTTTGAAGTGATGCTCTCTGGAAAGGCTTTTGTCCCTGGAATGGGAATTGAATCGAGCTGCGGCGTCGTCGCCCAGGCTGAAAAACCGAGGCCAAATATTAAAACAACAAACTCAACTGAACCCCATAACTTCATTTCGCCGCCTCGTAGCCTTTCTAGCCCGCCAGCTTCAGCGTTTTGTGGTTTCTGAATACACCTGACCCAACGCAATGAAGCTGTCCAACAATTGGCATTCGTCACACCCGTCGTCGCCTGCGTGGATCTTTTACTTGATCGATCCACCTTCGGACATGGAGCGGGCAATTTTCGAGCTTGATGCCATCGGACTCGCAGCTACGAAGAAATTTGACGGCATCCTGGTTGACGAGCGTCACGTCCCTCAAATCCAAAATCAACTGCTCCCCAGATGTCTCGACGGCGAGCATTTGTTCAAGTTGTTGGATATCCTCCGTTGTTTCGATCCGGCCGCTGAGTGTGAACAGAACTCGACCATTCCCTGTTCTCCGAGTTCTCAGCATGCAAACTCCCCTTGCTTGAAAACGGCAGACGCCGGACGGAATATCATTCCCTTCGCCCTCGTCGATGCCCTGTGAAGGCAACCGAGTAGCGAACCATCACTTTGCCCTCTGCAACTCATCTGATGGTCTCAACGCCCTTCTTCCTTTCAGCTCATGTTCTGCCTGGACAAAGGTCGGATTGAGGGAATGCAACTTGGTGGCCGACGGTAAGTTACTGACAATAAAGAGTTAGGGATCGTCAAAAATGACCGATATTTCGGCAGTGCCGAGTTTCCGGGCAAGCGCTGGTAGCTGATCTGGCGGCGCGGACTGAATAAAAGATCAAACCCGCTGACGCGAACGGATCGCTCAGCTTCCCGTGGGAGCCTGCTTCTTAGCACCAATAGAACAGGTGTGAGCTATGCCTTGTGTGCTGATAGGTCGTAGGCTTCTTGCTGAGGCGATATCGGCATGGAGTTCAACTTCGTGGCTTCGCCATGAAACGTTTCTTGTTGATGTTTAAAGACTGGATCTTCGAGTCGAGCGTGGATCGCGCAATCCCTAGCTTGGCCGCGGCGCCTGACGGTCCGGATACTCGTCCTTGGCTTTCTCGCAGAGCTTTTTCGATCATTTCTTTTTCTTTAGCTTCGAGCGTCTGCGAAAAGTACAGCTTGCCGTCTGATCTCTCATGATGAGACTGTTCGGATAGCCAGCCTTCATCTACAGTAAAGATCTCTGTTTCGCACACGATTACCGATCGTTCGATGATGTTCTGCAGTTCGCGAATGTTTCCGGGCCAAGGGTACGACTGGAGCGATTGTAGGGTCTTTTTGTCGACACTTCTGATATTCTTGCCCGCTTTGCGCGCATAGCGATCGATGAAGTATTCAACCAGCAGGGGAATGTCGCTCCTTCTCTCCCGCAAAGGAGGCACCTCGAGCGGAAATACGTTTAGCCGGTAATAAAGGTCCTCGCGGAAATTCCCACTGGTCACGGCTGTCTTCAGATCACGATTCGTCGCTGCGATGACCCGAACGTCGACGTGGATAGGTTGCCTTCCCCCAACCCGCTCAAATTCCCGCTCTTGTAATACCCGTAGAAGGGCAACCTGCGTATCAGCCGATAGTTCACCTACCTCGTCAAGGAAGATCGTTCCGCCCTCTGCCAGTTCGAACCGGCCGATTCGGCGCTGCATGGCGCCCGTGAACGCCCCCTTCTCATGGCCAAACAATTCCGAGGCAATCAAGTCGCGGGGGATTGCGGCGCAGTTCACACTGACGAATGCGCGCGAGGCGCGATTTGACCGTCGGTGGATAGCGCGGGCGACAAGCTCCTTGCCGGTTCCGGTCTCACCGGTAATGAGCACCGTGGAATCGGTTGGCGCAACCTTGGAGATGCGCGAGAGCACTGTTTGCAACGCGGCCGAGGCTCCAACGATCTCCTCGAACATCGAGGCCCTGTCGATTTCTTCACGGAGAGCGACGTTTTCCTGTTTCAGTTTCTCTTCAGCTCGCTTGCGGTCTTCGATATCGGTACACGCAATATACCAACGTCTAATCTGTCCCCTGTCATCGCGAACCGGGTTCAAACGAGCCAGAAACCAGCGATAAGTTCCATCGCCCTTGCGCAGGCGTAACTCCAACTCGTAGGCTGATCCTGCAGAGAGAGCACGATCAAAATATTCCCGGTCCCGCGCTCGGTCGTCTGGATGAACGAACGCCCCGACAGGTGTCTGCCGCCACTCCTCGAGACTAAGACCCAAGTAATCAAGTGTAATGCGGTTGACATGGATACGTTCTCGGTTGGGTCCATATACAGAAACAAGTTGAGGCGCGAAGTCCAACATCTGGCGAAGCTCCGTTTCCTGCTGCTGAAGCCTCTGTTCCGCCTCCTTTCGCCCAGTGATGTCACTCACGGCCCCAACAAACTCGATGCCGCTGGATGAATGATCCAAAGCATGGGCCCGCACGTGGATATGCTTGATCGCACCGCTCGGCATGAGCAGACGACACTCATGCTCGAAGTCTTCGCCGGTCTTGGATACGCGCTCGGTGACCTGTTGTGCAAGAAACCTATCCTGAGGATCGATACGCTGCATCACCATGTCTAAGGTCGGTTTCTCGGTGCGATCGTATTCGAAGATGCGGTAGGTTTCGTCCGACCAAACAATCTCTCCATTCTTCGTTTTCCACCCAAAACTACCCGTATGACTAAGTCTTTGGGCTTCGGCGAGAAAGGCTTCGCTCCGCCGGATCATTTCTTCGGCAACCTTATGCTCCGTGATATCCATTATCGCGCCGACAGCTTCCTCGTTACCCGCCTCGTCTATCAAGGAGTGTGAAAGACTACGAAGATGTTTTGTAGAACCATCGGGCATCAGCAAGCGATGCTCAAAGTCAAATGCACTTACGCCCTGCGCGGCACGCTCAAGAACGCTTTTGAGAAGGTCTACATCATCAGGATGAACTCGCTGTAAAACCAAATCGGCTGTCGCTTCCGTCCCGGGAGCGTACCCGTAGATACGTGCCGCTTCCTCGGACCAAAATAACTGCTTAGTACTTACTTTCATTCCGACACTGCCGGTTCGGCTGAGTCTCTGTGCATCTGTTAAATGCGCTTGGCTGCGGCGAAGTTCGACTTCGGTCAACTTCCGCGCAGTGACATCCATTACCGCGCCAATGACCTCGATGCTTCCGGTTTCACACCTCTCCGCTTTTCCAACAAGATGCAAATACTTGATCCTCCCGTCCGGCAGCAGTAAGCGACACTCGACATCAATTCCCTCTCCGTTGGCAGCGGCGCTTAGCGTCGTTTTCACCGAGGGCCTATCCTGCGGGTGAACGCGCTCCAAAATGATTGGCAATGTGATTTTCGAGGATTGAGGGAATTCGAAAAGTCGAAAAGTCTCGTCGGACCAGAAGTGCTCGTCCGTGGAAACGTTCCACCCGAAGCCACCTGTGTGGCTGAGTCTTTGGGCTTCTGCCAGAAAATGCTCGTTATGCCGCAGGGCAGCTTCGACGCGCTTGCGATCTTCGATATCGGTTAGGACGCCATACCATTTGACGATGTTGCCGGCTTCATCTCTCAGCGGCACGCCCCGCTGCAAGTACCAGCGATATTCCCCATCTGCGCGCCGGAATCGCACCTCGTCTTCAAAAGGCTCGCCGCTGGCGACACACGCGAGCCACTTCGCGTTGTGCCGTTCAAGATCTTCGGGGTGAGTTACGGCATGCCAGCCTGATCCGGCGATTTGCTCTGGCGGCATCCCGCAGTACTCTACGAATCGCCTGTTGGCATAAGAATTCGAGCCGTCGGCCCGCGCGCTCCACACAATCGCCGGAATGGAATCGAGCAGGTCTCGGAGTTCTTTTTCGCTCCGACGTAATTCGGCGGTTCGTTCCGCCATTTTGTTTTCTAATTCGTCGCGGGCCCTGCGAAGCTCTTGCTCATTAGCTCGGAACGCTTCTTGCACGCTGCGCAGCTCCTTGGAAACGATGACGAGGATGATACACCCTGAGAATCCGCGCAGGGCAACGATCCGGTCGTTTCAAACGGAAGGCACCGGCCAAGCCTGCCCCACTGACCAATCATTGAGCGCCTCCACGAATCGAGGCTCTTGACGAAGCACCTCATCTGCCTCTTACCGGACCGACCCGGGAGGAGCGCTATTCGCAAGAAGAGCTGCGTCAACTGTGTTTTTACTGTGCAAAAACCCTAAGTATTAGAGCTCTCGGGGCTTACTTCGAGCGAGAAGCAGATTCCCCGAAATTGTTGGAAACACTCGAAAGCGAGAGTAATGGAAGGAATCGTTGGAACGCGGGCTCGTGCTTGCAAAGCAGGTGCTCTCCCAGCTGAGCTACACGCCCACAAAAACTAGATTGATTCTAATTCACTTGCCGCCGTTCCGCATCCCCATTGTTCGCTAAATCGTTAGGACTGTGCCAAATAAACTTCAATCTAGCTGCAGGTTGCCTGTGCCAGATACTGTGCCAAATCGCTTTTTCATCTCATTTGCTCCGCTCCTACTTTTGCAAAGCGTCTCTGTTCTTCTGCGAATATTTCTTGAACACTTGAGAACCACCCTACCGAAGTCCCTCCGTGCCGACATCTCTGAGACAGGTTCAGTACTCTTAATTAATGAGCAGTAGGACGAGAAGGAAGAAAGCAGAGATGAACGGGAATTCTCTTGGTGTTGCTCTTTCTTCTGGGGGGGTTGGCTGGCGCGGAACGGAGCGAAGGCGAGCGTAGCGAGCCGCAACGCAGTACAGCACCAGCCAAAGCGGGCGCCGATTCGGGGATGGCTTCGCGGCCTGATCCTGAAGTGGTGGCCAAAGCCAAGCGGCGGATCTGCACCGCTGAATATAAACAACGCATCCTTGCAGAAGCCGAAGCGGCTGCTGCGACGCGAGGCGGCCTGGGCGCCCTGCTCCGCCGCCAAGGTCTGTACTCGTCTTTGCTGACCTATTGGCGGCGAGAGCGGGCGGATGGAATCCTCGAGGCCCTGACTCCGCGGAAACGCGAGCCGAAGTCCAAGCGCAATCCGCTAGAAGAAGAAAATCAGACCAAAGCGATGGCGAGTCTGGCGAGCTTCCACGATCTGTTCGGTGATGTTTGCGGGAAGCGGGACTTCGATGCGGCTCGGAAGTGCGGTGTCCCACTGCGTCAGATGCCACGCGCCGGCTTGGTGTTGAAACTTATCGCTTTGAATGAAGGTCGCCTTGACGCCGATCTTGGCGCCTAGCAGGTGTTTCCACTGGTTCCAACGCGAATCCCACGACAATGGTAAGGATGACTGGTCGAAGAGTACTTCCAATTTTCGACTTGAATCTCGGTGTATTGCGTGATCGCTGTGAAACGTGACCTTTCGCAATGACGCTCGGAAGTGTTTGAACTTCTGGTCTGGGAGAAAAGATACGATGAGATACGCAGGCGACCGCTGACCATCTCAGCAGAAATAAAAAAGTTCTTCCGTTTGTCCCCTCGTGGTTGCGTCGCGTAGGTTTGGTCACGACTTGACTCTTCTTGCGAATAAGAAGGTATCTGTTATAATGATACCTAATATGGGCACTTACGAGCTTCTCGTCTCGTTTGATCGGTATTTGGCTAAGCGACATCTTCACTTCGACGCTGTGGCCATCGGTGGGGCGGCGCTTAACTTACTGGGCGTTGTGTCTCGTTTGACCAAGGACCGCGACATTCTATATCCCGAAATTCCCAGGGACATCGCAGAAGCCTCGCGGGCTTTTGCGACCGAGGTTCGTGCCAGAGGCGATACACTCCAGAACGATTGGTTGAACAACGGACCGGCTTCACTTGCAAACCAGCTTCTGGCGCAATGGCAAGAACGCCTGCAAGCATTGTTTTCGGGTAATGTCATTCGTCTCCGCAGCCTTGGTCGCGTGGATCTCCTCTGCGCCAAACTGTTCGCCTTATGCGATCGGGGTATCGATTTAGGAGACTGTATAGCGCTCGCACCGACAACCGAAGAACTCGCAAAGGTGCTTTCATGGCTGGAGCTACAGGACGCCAATCTAGACTGGCCAGCCCATGTTCGGGCAACGCTGTAGATCTTCGAAGGAGGCTGGGTCATGGCATTTAGCAGGACTCTCGCCCCCACTCAAACCCCTCAAGCCGATCTGCTCACCTCGTGCATGGCAGGTATCGGCATGAACTTTACAGCGGCTCCGTCGGCCGAGTCGAATATCGAGGATACGATTCTGTTCGCCAGCTTTGAAGGCGTGGAACATTACGACCTGCGGGTGCTAGCCGTGTTGGTTACGTGGTTTGGCATACATGCACCCTGGGTTAATGCTGATCGGCTCACTAAAGTGGTCGAAACGCAAAGCTCGCCGCGGCTTCGTGCGTTCTGGTCCGCGCTGGCGAGCTGGTACAGGAAAGACCGGCGCTTCGCCCGCCTCGCTAGGTTGTATGTCGGACAACGCCAGGACTTGATCGAGACGGGCACAGATTTTCAGGTTAGGCGTCGCGGCGAAGACCCGCGTTTTAGGGGAAGCGCAATCCGTGTCGCCGCGAACGTTCTTCGCGATCGAACCAGCGATGTTTTGCAACCGGCAGACCTGGCGCAGCGTCACAACGCCTATCGCCATCGAGTGATGATGGGACCAAGCTACCGTGCGGATATGTGGGCTGCCCTTGAAAGAGAGCCGACACTCTCGGCAGCGGAGCTGGCCCGCAGAACTTATGGGTCCTTCGCTACTGCTTGGCACGTAAAGCGTGAGTTCAGATTGCTGTCGCCTAGCGTATCGCGGGCCTCGGGCCGCCACCAAACGCCGCGACCCAAGCCGGCGAGATCTGCCTAGAAACTCGTTAGAGTCGTACCTGAGGGATCAAACCAGCCCGTGGATTTCTACGTATCGCAACACGACCACCAGTGGCCGAAGTCACCCATGCCAGGGCACAGAGGGATCGGGATTATTCGCTAGCAAACCCATTCGCTCGATCACCCTACCGGAATCGCGATCACCCCGCCAGGCGGTGGGAACGGCAACATTTATACAGGGCTCTATATAGTCGACTCGGCGAGCAACGTCATAAATTGCTTCAAGATTGGAGCGATACGTTGGTAACAACGGCCGGTTATGTTGATGGATCGATATCCCAAGCTGAGTTCCACGCTCCAACCGGTATTGGGTCGGTGTCTGTGGGAGAGTGATTTGACCCAAACAATCGGCCGCACTTTTGTGCTTGCTGAAAATTCCATCCAGCGATTTTCATCCGAATGTAACATTGTTACAATCGGATCTAGAGGGGCATTCGGATTCACTGGCTGTTGTCCCGGAATTGCCACCTGCTGCTGGGGATTGGATATAAATTCCCACTTCTCGCACGTGTCGCCGCCTTCGTAGACCCGCAAGGACGATTCCTTGATCTTGCTTCCAACCCCGATGATATTTCCGCCGAAGACGGCGCCTTGAAGTGGCTGGGGCTGCGATTGCAACGGGTTCGGTGCCAAGGCACTGCCCGTTTGCTGGCCGGCCTGACCAACACCATCCACCATCTGTCCAACCGTAGTAGGCGCGAACAGCCCCAAGGGTCGCGTCCTCGTCCGCAGAAGACGTTTGCAACGGACTGGTGCTACGCAGACTGCTGATCAACTGTCGATTTGATCCGACATAAATAAATCTCCAGCTACCGTCTTCCTTATTATTGGATTATGTGCCAGCACGGCGAAGGAAGCGCACCCGTTAGTTTGCTTTGCTAGATCATCAACCTTGGTGGGATAGCACCCAAATTTTCGAAAATACAGGCCGATCGCGCGCTTGTACTGTTCCCCGCGCCACACCGTTTCCTCTTCGCGTTCGCGTCGGCCTTGCGTAAGAAGCTTCGGCGACACCGCTGCCATCAAAACTAAGGATGGTAGCAACCAGAAATACAACCATTGGAAGTGAGTAGCCGGCTTGATTCCGGCTTCGCACATTGCTTCTTGAAATCGGCACGACAATCAACCCTTCTGTCCCGGCTGTCCCGGCTGTCCCGGAATCAGCGTGGTACTGCGTTGGTGGTATTTGGTTAAGGCCGCAGGAGCCAGTCGGATAACCTGCCCTCTCGCATCCGCCAAAAGAGATAATTTAAGGTACCCCCTCTACGGGTGGTTTCCATAGATACCCCTTCCCGTGGATGGTTTGAATCCCTACAGGGCTTGTTGGCTTTGTTTCCAATTTCTTGCGTAACTGGCGAATGCAGGCATCGACCACGCGCGGCGTCGCTTTTCCATGGTCCCAAACAGAAACGAGCAGCCGAGCTCTGCTATATACTTCGTTCGGATGCGACGCTAGAAAGTAAAGCAGACGAAACTCCAGAAGAGACAGCCGGATCGTCCTTCCCGACCATACAACCGAGTAATTACCTGGGTCAATCACGTATCCACGGCTCTCCAAGGTGTTCTCCGGTGATGCAGGCGGCTTATAGACCGCCAATTTGTTCACACGTTGGAGAACCTCGTTAGGTATGATCGGTCTTGCCAGCTGGCAGTCGGCAATCTCACGGAGCAACCTGTTAATTTTCCTGGGAGGTCGCCTGCTAAAAATCATGATACGCACATGTTTCCAAGGTGCATGTGAACGGATTGTCCTGCACAGTTGCACAGTGGCGATCTCATTCTCCGAGTCGATCATGACAAGATCCGGAGCCAAGGATTTCGACCGTGAAACATTCGCGCCCGAGCCACTCATAACTCGGACCTTATGGCCATGAGTCTGTAATAAGTAGTCCAACATATCAAAGACTTCTCGGTCGTCGCTGAACACCAAGATGCTTGCCATACTTCTCCATTGGGAAGTTCCCCCAAGACCAACGATTTGCAATTCAACTCCGCAGATTCATCGCTAGGGCGCGCGATTTGTCTGAACCGCGTGCATGAAATGTGGCCAGAGAGCGCCATTCTGGAAAATATGTAACATTAGTTAATCCCTATATCAGGGCATCGCCGTGCGGCACGGAGACCCGACACCCGACTGTGTCTGTTTCTGACCGTCATGCGCTAAGACCGGATGGTCCCACATCAAACCTATTCTGAGGTTTGAGCACTCTCGATTGAGCTCACATAGCAACTTAGGATGGGAGGAAACTATACAGAGGAGCTTAACGTGAGTTCAGAGGAGTGTGAATATATAGTGACAACTTTGGAACCGCGATTCGCAAGAATCTTGCCAACCCGCGGTGCCGCGCGCGATCTATACTCAGTCTTCGTGGTTCGCGTTACATACCGAGAGAACAGCGTATTGACCAGGTTTCCTTCTACGAGGCGATTGGCGGTCTAGACGGTTCAACAACGCTACAGGCACTAGCGAAATGCCGAGCTTCGTTCATAGGCAAATATTACATGCTTGGAAGTGATTTAAAATTCAAGCCGACAGAGATTGTCCGATTGAAGGTCTAAATGAATTCTCTTTGTTTGGGCAAGTTAATCTTGTTGGGAGTACATACGTGCCAGTAGATATAGCGGCCATATCAGCCGAGAAAGTCCCCTCATATCGATTCGCGATAATCTTAGGCAAGATAGTTGATTTTAGATTAGGCAAGAATAGGGCTGGCGAATCCATCATTATTCCGGTCATACGTATAATTGCACTTACATCTCCGTCTTCTTCTACCGACAAAGCGAGCGAAATAATCATTAACCAAAAGTGAAAAGCGTAGTTACCAACCCTGAAGCCGACAGCTGGACAATGTCGTGCCGAGCAGATGGTCGCGCCTCAGTCTCCCCTTAGTACGAGAGTGGCAGTCAATTGGGAAACAGGGCAATTGACGTTCGGTATTTTGTCAATTTATTTCCCCTTCGTTGTTTTAGGGAGTCACATTCCGTACGGGTCGTGGACGATAGGTGTATGTATACCCCTGGGCGCTATGCTGTTCTTGCGTCAGCAAAAGAAGCTGAGAATTTCAGGCGAGTCGATACCGCTGCTAGTTGAGGGTGGACATGCGCATTTCTCCAAGCCCGCTGCGAAGCCTCATCTTCCATCACGGACGTCTACTGTGCCAACACCAGTGGAAGAAACAATTAAGGACACAGGCTCCGCTTCGTGACTCACAGAAGGGCATCTTTGCTTCTGCAGCCAGACCACTGTGTTTGCCCTAAACCTAATGATCCTTGCTGTGTCTGTCGAGAGGCGCGAACCGCCCCAGGTCTGCGCCACTCCGGGTTGGGGAAACTTGTCAAAAACATTTCACACGGTTTAGAGGGGCTAACTTTTTTAGCCGCTCTGCTCTCGGACCATTATGGCCGTTTCGAACACATCAGGAATTAACCGAAGTACCTTGATATTGTTGTGTTGTCGGATCATGAAGCCGACGTAAACATTAGATTACGTGAAGAATGGCCGCTGCTTCCCTGATACTTCACCGCGATTGCAAACCTTCGCAGGCGTCAAGACTGACCCATGGCAGTTGCAGTATGCGCGCCGGTTAATGAGCGTTCACGAAAAACAGCCTTGAAGGGCCGTTCAATCCGCTGCTGACCGGGCTAATGTCTATGAAGA
>Ga0210400_10004371_pt1 | contig 12250 bp, 13 predicted proteins | sample IncBWH26MmetaG_FD_155456 | JGI IMG/M metagenome (GOLD analysis project Ga0210400, IMG submission 155456) | Forest soil microbial communities from Barre Woods Harvard Forest LTER site, Petersham, Massachusetts, United States - Inc-BW-H-26-M | ecosystem: Environmental > Terrestrial > Soil >...
CCGAGGCCTACCGCCTGGCCGCCGGCGTGGTGGCGTTCTCGTTCGCGGCCCTGCTGGTCCTGCTGCTGCTCGACCGGCGCATCGACGAGGCCGTGCGATGAGCGTCGAGGGGCGGTTTTCCGGCGCCCTGGGCGGCTTCCGCCTCGACGCCCGGTTCGTGCTGGCGGCCCGGGGGATCACGGCGCTGAGCGGCCCCTCGGGCTCCGGCAAGACGACGCTGTTGCGCTGCATCGCCGGCCTCACGCGGATGGCGGGCGAACTAAGCGTCGGGGGCGAGGTCTGGCAGGACGCCCGCCGCTTCACGCCGCCCTATCGCCGGCCGGTGGGCGTGGTGTTCCAGGAGGCGAGCCTGCTGGCCCACCTGTCCGTGCGCGGCAACCTCGACTACGGCGCGCGCCGCACCGAGGCGAAAGCGGAGGTGGGCTTCGACGACGCCGTGGAGCTGCTGGGCCTGGGCCCGTTGCTGGACCGCGCCCCGGCCAACCTCTCCGGCGGGGAGCGGCAGCGGGTGGCGCTGGGCCGCGCCCTGCTGAGCCAGCCCAGGCTGCTCCTGATGGACGAGCCGCTCTCCAGCCTGGACGCCGCCGCCAAGGCCGAGATCCTGCCCTACCTGGAGCGGCTGCATCGGGCGCTGGCGATCCCGGCGCTCTACATCAGCCACGACGCCGGCGAGATCGCCCGGCTGGCCGATCATGTACTCTATATGCGCGAGGGGAAGATCGTCGCCGGCGAGGCCTCCACGCCCAGCCTGGACGGGGTGGACGCCGCGACCCGCGACGGCCTGGCGCGCGCGGCGCTCAGGGCCGGGCTGTCGCCGGAGCCTTGAGGCCGTAGGCGCCCGCGAAGCGCCAGCCGATCGCCAGGAAGATCACGCCGCCGGTCGCGACGATGGCCGCGTGCAGGCTCCAGAACTGGGCCGGCGTCAGGCTCTCGTAGAGGCCGCCCAGGCGGCCCGAGGCGAAGCTGCCGACGGTCGTGGAGAGCATGTTGAGCCCGACCAGGGTCGCGACGACCGAAACCGGCGCTGCGCGCGTGAACAGGGCGACCATGGTCGGGGTGAAATAGAGCCAGCCCAGATTGGAGGCGAGGTGGAAGACCACCGCCCAAAGGATCGGCGTCCGCCCGGCGCCGTCGGCGGCGATCCCGGCGGCCGCCAGCCAGAGCGTCGCGGCGGCGAAGATGAAGCAGCCGATGGCGGCCTTGACGAATTCGCCGGGCTCCTTGCCGCGGACCGCCTGCCAACGCCAGAACATCAGCATCGGCGGCAGGCATATGAAGGGCGACAGGCCGTCGATGGCCTGGAACCACGGCACCGGCACGAGGAATCGCCCCACCTGGAGCTGAACGTGGTCGCGGACCCAAAGGTTGTAGGTGTTCCAGACCTGCGACTGGGCGATCCAGAAGAGGGCGGCCACGGGCACGAGGGCCAGCAAGGCCGCGACCCGCCGCCAATCGGCGACGGTCAGCGGCGCGCGGGCCGCGCGGACCGGTTTCGGCGCCGCCGCGACCACGGCGCCCTGGCCGCCGAGATAGACGACGAGGCCGGCCAGCATCCCGAAGCCGGCGAAGGCGAAGCCGATGTGCCAACTGAAGGTCTGGGCCAGGGCGCCGGTGACCACCGGGGCGACAAAGGCGCCGAGGTTGACCATCGCGTAGTAGAGCTGGAACGCGGTGTCGCGGCGGCCGTCCTCCGGCCGATAGAGTTCGCCCACCTGCGGCAGCAGATTGCCGCGCAGCGCGCCCGTGCCGAGGATGATCAGCAGCATGGCCACCAGGAACGACTGGTCGAAGGCCATGCAGAAGTGGCCGGCGGTCATCAGCAGGGCGCCCAGGATCACCATGCGCTTGCGGCCCAGCCAGAGGTCGCCGATCAATCCGCCGAAGACCGGCGTGAACATGGCCAGGCCGACGTAGAGGCCGAACACCTGGGTCGCGAGGCCCAGGAGGGTCAGATGTCCGAAGACGGCCTCGACGGCGGCGCGGAAGACGCGGAAGCCCGCGATCCTTTCGATGTGTCCGGGGGTGAACAACTGGCCGACCATGTAAAGCGTCAGCAGCGCTTGCATGCCGTGGAACGAGACACGGTCCCAGAACTCGGTCCCGGCCAGCACCACGAGGCCGCGCGGATGGCCGAAGAGGTCGCGGCGCCTCGCCTCGATCAGGTGTTCGGCCGTGCCCGCGGTCATGGCGCCTCCCGCCCGCAACGCTAGGGCCGTGCGAGGCGCTGACAAGGCCACATATTTGACAGGGCCGCCCAGGCCCCCGATCTAGGGGGCATGATCGACGATCTCTACTCGGCGAAACTGCTGGCGCTGGCGGCGAACATGCCCCGCACAGGGCGCCTGGCCGCGCCCGACGCCAGCGTCGAGAAGATCTCCAAGCTGTGCGGCAGCCGCGTGGTGGTCGACGTGGTGGTCGACGGCGGCCGGGTCGCCGACTTCGCCCAGGACGTGAAGGCCTGCGCGCTCGGCCAGGCGGCGGCCTCGGTGCTGGGCGCCCAGGTGATCGGCGCGACGCTGGAAGAGCTGGAAGTGACCCGTCAGCAATTCCGGGCTATGTTGAAGGACGGCGCACCCGCGCCGGACGGACGATTTTCGGACCTGGCCATGCTCGCGCCTGTGAAGGACTACCCGGCCCGCCACGCCTCGACGCTGCTCGCGTTCGAGGCGGTGACCGAGGCTGTCCGCCAGGCCAGCATTTCCGGGACGCCGGGAACCGCCGGGCGAACTAGCCCCGCCGGCGCGGCTTGATCCCCCGCTAGGGGCGGCGTAAGCCCCGCCCTGGCCCCCGAGTCTCCGTAGCCGGCATGAACCTCTACGAACGCTGCGTCAGAGGCGCGCTCCGCGCCTACAAGCTGACGCTTTCGCCGCTGATCGGGCGGCAATGCCGGTTCCTTCCGACCTGCTCGGAATATGCGGCAGACGCCCTGATCGGCCATGGCCCGTGGCGCGGGGGAGCCCTCGCCGTCCGCAGGCTGTGCCGTTGTCATCCCTGGGGCGGCGATTCGGGCTTCGACCCGGTCCCGTCCCCGCGCCACAAGATCGCCAAAGACCTTGGGGATCAGGCGCGCAAGTGGACCTGTGAGACATGATCGACCTGATTTTCCCCGATGGCGGCAAACGCCAGTACGACGACGGCGTCACGGGACGGGCGGTGGCGGCCTCCATTGCGCCATCGCTGGCCAAGCGCGCTGCGCTGATCAAGCTGAACGGCGAGCTCTATGACGTGGACCGGCCCCTGCCGGCCGGCGGCCACTTCGAGATCCTGACGCGCGACGCGCGGGAGTCGCTGGAGACCCTGCGCCACGACGCCAGCCACGTCATGGCGCAGGCCGTGCAGGAGCTGTTTCCCGGCACGCAGGTGACCATCGGCCCCTCGATCGAGGACGGCTTCTACTACGACTTCGCCCGCGCCGAGCCGTTCAGCCTGGACGACCTGGCGACCATCGAGCAGCGCATGAAGGAGATCGTCGACCGCGACGAGCCGATCACGCGCGAGGTCTGGACGCGCGACGAGGCGGTCAGCCACTTCAAGTCCATCGGCGAGGCCTACAAGGCGGAGATCATCGAGGGCATTCCCGCCGGCGAGGACGTCAGCGTCTATCGCCAGGGAAACTGGAAGGACCTCTGCCGCGGCCCGCACTTCCCCTCGACGAAGTTCGTGGGCAAGGCGTTCAAACTGACCAAGCTGGCCGGCGCCTATTGGCGCGGCGATCACCGCAACGCCCAGCTCCAGCGCATCTACGGCACGGCCTGGGCCTCGGAGGCCGATCTCGAAGCCTACATCCACCGCATCGAGGAGGCCGAGAAACGCGACCACCGCAAGATCGCCAAGGCCATGGACCTCTTCCACCTGCAGGAAGAGGCCAAGGGGATGATCTTCTGGCACCCCAAGGGCTGGACGCTCTACCGCACGGTCGAGGCCTATATGCGCCGCCGCCTGGACGCCGACGGCTACGTCGAGGTCAAGGCGCCCCAGCTCATGGACCGCGAGCTGTGGGAGAAATCCGGCCACTGGCAGAAGTTCTCCCACGCCATGTTCACCTGCGAGACGGAGGAAGGCGAGGTCCTGGCCGTCAAGCCGATGAATTGCCCGGGCCACGTGCAGATCTTCAACCACGGCCAGAAGTCCTATCGCGACCTGCCGCTGCGCATGGCCGAGTTCGGCGCCTGCCACCGCTATGAGCCGTCGGGCGCCCTGCACGGCATCTTCCGGGTGCGGGCCTTCACCCAGGACGACGCGCACATCTTCTGCCGCGAGGACCAGATCGAGGCGGAGTCCACGAAGTTCGTGCGGCTGCTGGAAAGCGTCTACCGCGACTGCGGCCTGGAGCTGCACGCCGTGAAGCTGGCGCTGCGCCCTGAGCTGCGCTTCGGCACGGACGAGGTCTGGGACATCGCCGAGCAGAAGCTGGAGCGGGCGGCCAAGAACGCCGGCATCGCCGAGGTCGAGATGCTGCCGGGCGAGGGCGCCTTCTATGGCCCGAAGCTGGAGTTCCACCTGCGCGACGCCATCGGCCGGACCTGGCAGTGCGGCACGCTGCAGCTCGACTATGTGCTGCCCGAGCGGCTCGACGCCGAGTACGTGGCCGAGGACGGGACCAAGCAGCGGCCGGTGATGCTGCACCGGGCGATCTGCGGCTCGCTGGAGCGCTACATTGGCGTGATGATCGAGAACTACGCCGGGGCCTTCCCGCTCTGGTTGGCTCCTGTTCAGGTTGTCGTCGCCACGATCACCTCCGACGCCGACGATTTCGCTCTCCAGGCGGCCGCGGCGTTGCGGGCGAAGGGGCTGCGGGTGGAAACCGACCTGCGCAACGAGAAGATCAACCTGAAGGTCCGGGAACACTCCCTGGCCAAGGTTCCGGTGATCGCCGTGGTCGGGCGGCGCGAAGCCGAAGAGGGCAAGGTGGCCCTGCGCCGGCTGGGCTCCGACGGCCAGCAGATCCTCGACCTCGCGGCCGCCGCGAACCTGCTTGCCATGCAGGCGACTCCACCCGATGCTGCGAGCGCCGGGGGAGCTGCGGAGTTGCGGGTCCCGGGCGCGGTCGGCGCCATGGAGGCTGGATGAACGGCATCGCCGCACCCATCGTCGCCCACGAACTCGCACCGACCTCGGATTTCCTGGCCGCGCGGCGCAGCGTCTCGGTGGTCATGGTCGTCTACATGACCGGGGCGGCGCTGGAGGAAAGCGTCGAGCGGGTTCTGAAGGACCCGCTGGTCGACGAGTTCGTCATCGTCGACAACGGCTCGACCGGGCCGGAGGCGGCGCTTCTGCGCGGGCTCGCGGAGCGGGACAAGCGGGTCGTGCTCCTGGCCGGCCACGGCAACGTCGGCTTCGCCCGGGCCGCCAACCTGGGCGCGCGGACGGCCAGCGGTGAGATCCTGGTGTTCCTGAACCCCGACGCCTTCCTGCAGCCGCGCTGCATCGCCGAGCTGGTGCGCGAGATCGAGGGCCGGCCCTCGCCCTGCATCGTCGGCGGCCGGGTGCTCAACACCGACCTGACCGAACAGCGGGGCGGCCGGCGCGGCGAGATCACCCTGATGAACGCGCTGATGTCGCTGAGCCAGCTCGCCGGCCGCAGCGCCGCCTGGCGGCGCTACGAGGTGCACTGGGAGGGCGAGGCCCTGCCGGACCAGGCCGCCGCGGTGCCGACCATCTCCGGGGCCTGCTTCTGCATGCGCCGCGAGGACTTCGAGGCCGTGAAGGGCTTCGACGAGGGCTATTTCCTGCACGTCGAGGACGTCGATCTCTGCTGGCGGGTGCGCGAGATGGGCGGGCGCGTGCTGTTCCATCCCAAGGCCGAGGTGATCCACCTGGGCCACACCAGCCGCACCAGCCCGATCCGGGTCGAGTTCCACAAGGGCGTGGGCCTGGCCCGCTACTTCCGCAAGCGCGCCGTGGGCGTGACCCAGAGCGTCATCGCCTGGGTGATGTCGCCGGTCGTGGTCGGGGCGGCGATCGTGCGGCCGGTGATGTGGCGCTTCCGGGGCCGCGCGGGCTGACGGCCGCAAGGCGCTGATAGACCCATGGCGCCACGCATCCTTCGAAGACTGATCGCCGTCGCGCCGCCGGGCGTGCGCCGCACCCTGGCCGGGGCCCTGCTCGATTTCAAAAGCCTGCCCGCGCGACTGGCCGACCCCCGGCGCCGCGCCGAGCCCTGGGCCTTCGTGCACAACGTCGGCGACGGCGACTTCGTGGCGGTGGGCGCCCAGCTTGTGCGACACCTGAGCGAACACGCCGGCCTCAGGCCCGCCGACCGGGTGCTGGACATCGGCTGCGGCAACGGCCGGGTGGCCGAACAGCTCTCGCCCCTGCTGGCCCGGGGCGGCGGAAGCTATGTCGGGTTCGACCTGTCGCCGGCGGGCGTCCGCGCCTGCCGCCGCCGCTTCGCCGGCCAGCCGCACATGACCTTCGAACACCTGGACGTCTGGAACGGGGAGTACAACGAGACCGGCAAGCTGGCGGAAACCGAGGTGGTGTTCCCGGCCGCCGACGCCTCCGTCGACCTGGCGTTCGCCACCTCGGTCTTCACCCACATGCGGATGCCCGGGATGCGCCGCTATCTCGCCGAGGCGGCGCGGGTGCTGAAGCCCGGCGGGCGCCTCGCCTTCACCGCCTTCGCCCTGACGCCCGAGCGCCAAGATTCGGAGGTCTTCGCCTTCCGCCCCTTCGACGAAACCTCGATGATCATCGACCCCCGCTCGCCCGAGCGGGCCATCGGCCACCGGCGGGCGGCGATCGAGGCGGCGGTGGCTGAGGCGGGCCTGACGCTGACCGCCAGCCACAATGGCCTCTGGGCCCCGCCCAGCGACTACGACGGCGGCCAGGACCTGTTCGTGGCGGCGAAGGGGTAGCGCTCCTCTCCCCCGAGCGCAGCGAGAGAGGGAGAGGGTAGGGAGAGGGCGGCGTCGAACTGGCCGCCGCCGATCCGCGTCCAGCCATAACCCATGGTCCTCGCCCGACCGTCTGCGGATCACGGTTTCACGAGCCGCCCTCTCCCTACCCTCTCCCTCTCGGCTTCGCCGGGGGAGAGGAGTCAGGCCGGCATCGGAAACACGCCGGCGCGGCTGACCGAGGCGGCCGGGGGCTTGCCGAGGATCGCGGCCATCCACTTGGCCGTGTCGATCAGGGCGGGCAGGTCGTAGCCGGTCTCGAAGCCAGCGCGCTCCAGCATGTAGACCAGGTCCTCAGTGCCGATGTTGCCGGTGGCGTCCGGCGCGAAGGGGCAGCCGCCCAGGCCGCCGCAACTGGCGTCCAGCACGTCGACCCCGGCCTCTACGGAGGCGTAGGCGTTGGCCAGGCCCGTGTTGCGGGTGTCGTGGAAATGCATTCGCAGGCGCTGGTCGGGCGCGGCCCTGCGGGTGGCCTCGACGCGCTTGCGCACCAGCCAGGGGTCGGCGACGCCGATGGTGTCGGCCAGCGCGATCTCGGCGACGCCCGCCTGCGCCGCCGCGCGGACGATGCGGATCACCTGCTCTTCCGACACCTCGCCGTCGAAGGGGCAGCCGAAGGCCACCGATATGGTCACCGTGATCGGCGGGCCGCCCTCGGCCTTCTGCCGCGCGGCGATGGCCTGCATGGCGGCGGTCTGCTCGGCGGCGCTGGCGCCCTGGTTGCGGATGCCGAAGCCGTCGGTGGCGCAGACCACGACATTGGCCTCGTCGCAGCCGGCCGCCACGCAGCGGTCCCAGCCGCGCTCGTTCAGCACCAGGCCGATGCGCGAGCGGCCGGCGGCGTGGGGCAGGGCGGCGGAAATCTCCTCGGCGCCGGCCATCTGCGGCACGCGCTTGGGGTTGACGAAGGAGACGGTCTCCATGCGTCGCGCGCCGGCGACCTCCAGGCGGCGGATGAAGTCGAGCTTCTGGTCGACTTCCAGCAGGGCCTTTTCATTCTGCAGGCCGTCGCGGGGCCCGACCTCGACGATCTCGATGGAGCGGCTCACGGTTGGCCTCCTGTGTCCTGCGCCTCGGTCTGAGGCGATCCCGGCGCCGCCTCGTAGACGCGCAGGGTCATCTTCTTGCCGTCCGAATAGTCGAGGCCCTTGATGGCCGCCACCAGATGGGCGCGCGCGCGGTAGCCCGCCAGGGCCTTCTCGAAATTGGCCTCCTCGCGCTGCTCGACGACGGCGGGGCGGTGTTCGGAGATCGCCTGGGCGGCGTCTTCGGGTCCGGCGAGTTCGGTAGGGGTGCCCAGCGCAAAGACCAGGCTGGGCTCGGCGTAGCCGGCGACGGTCACCGGCGCGTCGGCGATGCCCTGCTCGGGCAGCAGCTCGGCCTTGGCCATGACCGTCTCCACGCGGGCGGAGAGCCAGAGCGGGCGGAGCCTCGGGGCCAGGCCCGCCGCCAGGGTCGCATGGCCGGCGACGCCCAGGGCCAGCGCCGTCATCGCCGCGCTCGGCGGCGCCTGGCGCACCAGCATGTAGCCGCCGACCAGGCCCGCGCCGGCCAGGAACAGGGCCGCGGGGAGGGCCGCCGGGAGGTCGGAGGCGTCGCCATAGGCCTTGACCAGGTAGAGCGCGCCGCCGGCCAGCAGCACCCCGAACAGGCCCGCCATCGCCGCCCCGGTCCAGCGCGCGCCCTTGCCGATCGGCGCCGTCAGGGCCGCGGCGGCCAGCCAGGCGACCGCGCCATAGGTCGGCAGGGTGTAGTGCACGAGCTTGGTCGGCAGGGCCTCGAACACCAGCCAAGTGGGGATCAGCCAGCAGAGCGCGAACCGAACGCCGGGCTCGCCCCGGCGCCGCCAGGCGGTCACCGCGGCGGCGGGCAGCAGCAGCGTCATCGGGAACATCAGGAGCGGCGAGAGCAGGGCGTGGTAGCCGGGCGGCGCGCCATGGCTCTCCTGCCCGCCGGCCAGCTTGGGCGCCAGGTCGCCGCCGAGCGCGGCGCTCCAGAACCCGCCGTCGGTGGCCACCGTCACCGCCCAGGCCCAGGGGCCGCAGACGGCGGCCAGCAGGATCACGCCCCAGAGCCAGTTCAGCCGCTTCAGCCAGCCGGCGCGGCGCTCGCTGAGGGTGAGCGCGGCGATGGTCAGGGCGGCCACCATCGGCGTCACCGGTCCCTTGACCAGGGTCCCGACCGAGACCCCGATCCAGAACAGCAGCCAGGCGCGCCGTCCCGCCGGCGGGCCGCCGCGCGCCTCGGCGTAGATCCGGCCGAGCGCCGCCAGGGCGAGCGTCGTGACCCCGCAGAGCGTGGCGTCGGTCTTGGCGATCAGGGCCTCGGTCGACAGCATGAAGGTCGCGCCCAGCATCGCCCCCGCCAGCAGGCCGGCCGGGGCTCCGAAGAAGGCCGACGCGCCCCAGGCGCAGGCGGCGGCGGCCAGCATGGCGCCCAGCAGGCTGGGGATGCGGTAGGCCCAGATCTGGCGCGCCTCGGGGCTGGAGAAGACCGAGACGCTGGCCGCCTGCAGCCAGTGGATGCCCACCGGCTTCTTGAAGCGGGGCTCCTCCTGGTAGCGGATGACGGTGAAGTCGCCGCTTTCCAGCATCTGGGCGGTGGCCTGGGCGAACCGCGATTCGTCGCGGTCCAGGGGCGGCACGGCGAGCAGGCCCGGCAGGCCCGCCAGGAACGCGATCAAAGCCGCCAGCGCCGGCCCCCGCCAGCCGCGGCTGAGCCGCGCCAGTTCACCCTCAAGCGTCATGGCAGCGGTGATAGCACGATCCTTTCCAACGCTCGCTTTTCCGGTATGGGAGGCAGAGATGGCTCGAACCCCTGCCTCTTCCGTCCCCGAAATCTCGGTCGTCGTGCCCGTCTTCGACGAGGAGGGCGCAGCGCCCGCGCTGGCCCGCGAGATCGCCGCGGCCTTCGAGGGGCGGAACTACGAGATGATCTTCGTGGACGACGCCAGCCGCGACGGCACGCGCGCGGCGCTGCAGGCCCTGCGCGCCGAGATCCCGCGGTTGCGGGTGCTGTCCCACCGCCGGAACTCCGGCCAGAGCCGGGCGATTCGGTCAGGCGTCCTCGGCGCGCGCGGCGCGGTGATCGTCACCCTGGACGGCGACGGCCAGAACGATCCGGCGGACGGGCCGGCGCTGGTGGACGCCCTGCTGGCCGGGCCGCCGGAGCTGGCGCTGGTGGGCGGCGAGCGGGTCAAGCGCCAGGACAGCTACGCCAAGAAGGTCGCCTCGCGAATCGGCAACGGGGTGCGCAAGCGCCTGCTGAGCGACACCGCCAACGACACCGGCTGCGGCCTGAAGGCCTTCCGCCGCGAGGCCTTCCTGAGGCTCCCCTACTTCGACCACATTCACCGCTACCTGCCGGCCCTGATGCAGCGGGAGGGATACCTGACCGCCTTCCGGCCGGTGAACCATCGCCACCGCCAGACCGGCGCGTCGAAGTACACCAACCTCGGACGGCTCTGGGCGTCGTTGTCGGACCTGTTCGGCGTGGTCTGGCTGCAGTCCCGCGCGCGCCAACCGGGCGGCGTGGACGAGGTCTAGCCCCTTCCTCTCCTTCATGGGGAGGGAAGGCTAGGTGAGGGCCGTCAGGATCAGCGCGACCACGGTCACGTCGACGAGGCGGAAGACGGCTTGCAGCATGACGGGCCCTCGTGATCGGAATCGCCATCACGGTTAAGCAAGTCCGGCGCCAGCCGTGCGGAGACCCCATGGCCCTGTTCTTCGACGCCGCCTGGTTCGACGCGCGCCTCGGCGAGCGCGGCCTTTCGCGCGCGGTGCTGGCCGCCGCTGCGTCCCTGAGCGCCGAGGACTTGGCCCTGGTCTTCAAGGACCAGCGGGAGCTGTCGGCCGGCGAGGTGGCGGTCTTTGCCGAGCTTTTGGGCGCGGAGGCGGCAGAAGTCGCCGCCCATGCGGGCGTCTCGACGCCGGTTCCGGGGACGGAGGGCGGGGCGGCCGCGCGGATCGCGGCCCTGGAGCGGCGGGTGGCGGCGCTGGAGGCGGAGGTGGCGCGGCTGTCCCGGCTTTCGCCGGGATGAGCGGATTCAGATCTCGGTGCGGGCGGAGCGGCCCGTCGGCGCGCGGCGGTCGGCCGAGCCGGACCAGGCGGTGCGGTTGTAGCTGACGCGGGCCTGGTCGTGGATCTGGGGGCCGGCCCGCAGGCCGCGGCGTTCGCCGATCACCTGGGCGTCGATGGCCGAGGCGCCGCCGACGCGGGCCGCGCTTCGCGGGATCGTGCGCGGCGGGCCGACCGGCACCGGCAAGAGGCTGCCCGCGGTCGCCTGCGTCAAATCGGCACGGTCTGTGTCGGCTTCGCCCTTGCGGCTACGGCTCGGGCCAGGGGCCCTGCGGATAGGATCGATCGATATCGTCATTGCGGGGCTGCTTGTGCAGGACTCGGGCCAACCATTACCGAGACGTTAACGCTTGCCGGCCAACTTCTCAATCTGCGCCTGCATCTCCTCCATCTGCTTGCGCAACGCCACGAGGGCCTCGTCGGATGCAGCCGGCGCCGGCTCGGCCTTGGGTGCGGGCGCCGGCTCCTCCGGCCGCGCGGCGTAGGCGAAGGGCGAGAACATCTTCATCGCCCGGTCGAAGAGGGCGAGGTTCTGGCGCACCTGCTCGTCGAAGACGCCCACGCCCGGCGCGGCCTGGCCCAGGGCGGAGAACTGGCTGCGCATGCGCTCCTGCTGCTGGGTGAAGCTGGCCAGCGACAGCTCCAGATAGGACGGCAGGAAGGCCTGCATGGAGTTGCCGTAGAAGCCGATGAGCTGCCGCAGGAACTGGATCGGCAGCAGGCTCTGCCCCTGGCTCTCTTCCTCGAAGATGATCTGGGTCAGGACCGAGCGGGTGATGTCCTCGTTGGTCTTGGCGTCATAGACGACGAAGTCGACGTTCTTCTTCACCATCTCCGAGAGGTGCTCGAGGGTGACGTAGCTGGAGGAGGCGGTGTTGTAGAGTCGCCGGTTGGCGTACTTCTTGATGACGACGCGCTCGCCCGGGGCGGCTGTCCCTTCCGTGTCGGCCATCCCAATTCCTTATGCCGGGCCGCGAACCTCCGCGAACCCTGTTTCTGCACCGCAGTATCGCGGATGCGAGCAGAATGGCAATCGGCGCCAAATCACGCGCGGGGTTGCGGAAATGTCGCGCGCTCCCAATAGATGGGGAGGAAGGGCCGTCCCCAAAAGACGTCAAGGAATCCGCGTCATGACCGACATCGTCATCGTCTCCGCCGCGCGCACGCCGGTGGGCTCGTTCAACGGGGCGCTCTCCAGCCTGCCCGCCCACGAACTGGGCAAGATCGCCATCATGGCCGCCATCGAGCGCGCCGGGATCAAGGCCGCCGACGTGGAC
>Ga0210400_10004373_pt1 | contig 12250 bp, 8 predicted proteins | sample IncBWH26MmetaG_FD_155456 | JGI IMG/M metagenome (GOLD analysis project Ga0210400, IMG submission 155456) | Forest soil microbial communities from Barre Woods Harvard Forest LTER site, Petersham, Massachusetts, United States - Inc-BW-H-26-M | ecosystem: Environmental > Terrestrial > Soil >...
CGGTGTCGGTTGCTCCTTTAGCATCGTAGGGGCCATCGATCACGAACTTGCCGACGTGCGGGAAGAAGCGGTATCCGGGAAGTCCGCCGGTTTCGATGGTGCTGCGCAGGAAGTGCTCGTTCAGATCGGTTCCGGGCGCGTAGTTGGTCGCCAGGAAGGTCACCACCACCGTGTGCCGGCCGGCTTTGGCGGGGAACTTGAAGTCGAACGTGCCGTCGCCGCGCTGGCGGTCCCGGTCCCATTCGAACACATGCAGCCGCTCGCCATCGAGCACCACCTCCAGCTTTTCGCCGGGGATTTCACCGAACGGGTTGGTATTGCCCATGTTGCCCTTGCTAATAGGGGTGACCTTGATGTTGTACTCGCCATCGGCCGGGAACTCGTGCTGAACGATCATGCCGCCCCGGGTGCCAAAGGGCATTCCTTCGATGTGATAATCCTGATCGGTATCTTCCGCCACGCGGTAGGTGGTCTGGGTGGGAGTGCTCACGTCGCCGATCGCCAGGCGGCTGATCTTGCCCGCGGCGGAAACGTAGCCCTCGAGCAGGGTCGGTGAAATGCTCAAAGCGCCCGCGATGTTATCGAAGCCGCGGGTGGAATCGTCGGAAGGCAGGAACTTACTGGAGTCGATCTGGATATCCAGCAGATCGCGGATGGCATTGGCGTATTCCGCGCGGTTCATGCGATGCAGACCCGGAGGAGGGATATGGAGTTTAGCGTTGCGGTCGAGCTCATTCTCCGCGAAGACGATGGCCGATTCGAGGAACTCCGGTTTCGGCCGAGGCATGCCTGAGGGGGGCATCATTCCGGCGCGAAGCTTGCGAACCACCTTCTCCCACTGTTCGGGGTCTTTTTCGACGTGGGCAGGATCCAGGCTGTCCAGCGTGATGCGCAAAGCCGATTCAACGCCCCGCTCTTTGGCGGCCTGATTATGACACCCGTAGCAATATTGCGTGAAGAAGGTCTTTTCTGCGTCGGCTGAGGTGACTGTGGCCGTTGGCGCGGCCTTCTGGGCCTGGCCGGACATCCCAATAACGCCCAGTATCGCGGCGGCGCAGCCTACCAGGATCTTTGTTCGCATGATTCGTTTAAGCCTCGATAAATCGGAACCTACGTCGTGCCAGAACTATGACGTTCCACATCGCCCAAAACTTCCCTGAGAATCGGGTAGCGGGGCATGTTCCGCTTATGACCCCAGTATACACCAACTTGTTGAAAATGTGGGCCCTTACCCGAGATTTGGGATCGCCGGCAACCCGGTTCATGAACTCAGACCGCTCATTGGACTCGGCGTGCCGGATCGCCTGCAGGTTACAGATCAATAGATTAGCCAGAATCTTGGCAGGTACCAGTCGCGTCCTTGGGGTTTCCCGATGTAATATAATCACCCACACGAAGAGAGGTCTTATGGATAAGATGCCGGTCGCAGCAGCGTTAGCTCTGATCCTGTCAGCTTCCGCGAGCGCCCAATGGCTCAACTTCCGCGAGCCAGCGATTCCCCGCACCAGCAATGGCAAACCCAATCTGGCGGCGCCCGCTCCCCGGACGCCTGATGGCAAGCCGGATCTCTCTGGGCTGTGGGAGCCCGAACCCAGCCCGTATCGCTTTGACGTGATCCAGGACGTAAAGGACGAAGGAATCTTCCGGCCGGCCGCGGAGGCCCTCTTTTTGAAACGCGCCGCGGATCTGAGGCGCGATAATCCCGTGACGCACTGCCTCCCTGCGGGTCCCTCGGCGATTTTCGCCTCCGGGTCGACCCGGATGTATCGCATCATTCAGTCCCCCACCGTGATAGGACTGCTCTATGAGCTCAGCGGGTTCCAGCAAATATACATGGATGGGCGCGAACTACCCAAAGATCCGAACCCGACCTGGATGGGGTACTCCGTCGGTCATTGGGAAGGAGATACCTTGGTCGTTCAGTCGGCGGGGTTCAATGACAAGAGTTGGCTGGATATGGTCGGCCACCCCCACTCCGAGTATCTTCGCGTGACGGAGAGATTCCGGCGCGCCGATTTCGGGCACATGCAGGTTCAGGTTACTTTCGATGATCCCGAGACGTTGACCAAGCCGCTGACCATCACGGAGGCGGTCAACTACGCTGCGGACAGCGACATGCTGGAGTATGTCTGCAACGAGAACGAGCGGGACACGGCGCATCTGGTGGGGACGGCGAAAGCCGTCGCCCAGCCCAGTCTAGCCGTCCTGGCAAAGTACGCCGGCGAATATGAATATCGCAGCGGGCCCCCAGGCACTGCCGCTTTCTACGGTCCGGCTCAGACCGTCACCGTAGTCAAGGACCAACTGTACATGAAAGATTTTCCTTTGGTTCCGCAAACCCAGACCAGGTTTGATTCGACAGCTGCTTCGATCGAGTTTTTCCTGGATTCAAGCGGTGCGGTCACCCATTTCATTCTAAGTGCCGCTGAAGGTGACGCCAGATACAACCGCAAACCCTGACGCCTTGCCAACGCGTCAAACTTGTTCGGTATCGCCCACCGGCGCCTAAATGACGGCGTACTCGGACAACTACTTTCAAATTTGGGCGACAGATCAGCAATGCTGCCTTTATCGCGTTCCGAGATGGGCGCGGTCCTTTTCGTTCTCCGTGCAGACGTATTCCAATACATCGCTATCCGGCACCAGTACCTCGGTCGCCTTTACGGTAAACGGCTTGGTGTAAGTCTTGGGATCGTCGATGGTCAGCTCCAAATCCATATGACCGAAATCACGCCGGTGGAACCGCTCCCGAATCCGGAGATCCTCGCTTTGAGGGTGTCCCATTGCATCCAGCCAGCCCTGGTCGTTGAAACCTGTCGCATCCACGACCAACGTATCGCCCTCCCAATGGCCGACCGAATAGCCCATCCACGTCGGTTGCTGATCACCGGGAAGCGGGCGGCCATCCGTGAATATTTGGCGGTACGTATTGCTCTCTTCATAGAGCACCGCGATCACGGCCGGCGTTTGAATGATCTTGAAAGGAAGATAATTATCGAGCTCACCGCGAGGAATGCCTTGCGGAACACAGCGCGTCGATGGACTCTCCCTGTTCCCGCTCTGAAAGCGTCTCTGGAACAATGCGGCGGCTTCGGGGCGCAGAGGCGCTTCCTCCGGCTTGAAGTCCGCCAAGATACTCAGGAAGTACTTCGAGAAGGTGCGTGGGTCGTCTCCCGGAACCACAAAATCCTTAAACACGTCGCCGAACAGCCGCTCATTCTCGCCGGGCGGTGCGTACTCGGCCTGCCACACGCCAGACAGATCCGGCTTGCCGTTGGGAGCCCTCGGCGCCTTGGCAGCCAGATTCGGCTTGCCGTCCTTGGTTCTGGGCGTCCCCGGAGTAGGATAATTCAACCACTGCGCATTCGCACCAGCTCCGAAAATCAGAATAAGCCCGCACAGCAGACGTCTTCGCATGGTTGGTGACCCAGTTTACCGCCTGCTGGGCGGCGCGACTGCCACGGCTCAATGTACCAGATCAAAGAGCGGATTCCGCCTGGATAACGGCGTGGGCGCTTTCTAAATACGCTCTCCCCAGGGACTGATCTCATACAGGAAAGCGCCGAGGCCTTTCGGGAACGTGTAACCGGTTCGCCGGTTCACCCGGCGCCATGCTTCCCACACATTCCCCGCCAGCACGCCGGCCAGCAGATAATAAACCACGCCAGCCCATTCGAAAAATGCGTAGCTGACCACCGCCACGATCAGGCCGCATACGATCTGATCGGGATACTTCGCGGGGGACGTCGGCGGATCGGTCAAGATGATGAACGCGAAGTACAGTGCCGCCTCAACGTCGGGAGTCCGAAATATCTCGGCCACCGACAGCGGGTTGCTCACGAAAGCGGTGACCGTAAACAACAGAAAGTAGGTTCCCAGAAACGTCAGCACCAGCGGCATCTTGTTGACCCTGCCGGCGATGAACACCCCCGCCGCCAGCAGCACTAGCTTGGCGACTGGCGCAACATCAGTCAGCGCGCCCCACCAGCTCTGGCCGGTGCGGAACACGTAGAAGCTCGCGACAACCGCGAGCGCCGCGGGATTGAATACGTTCGCCGCCCGCGAACGGAAGAGATACTTGCTGAGAATCGCTGCCACCGACGTGATGGTGGTCACGTACCACGGCTCCTGAGCCCGCAGCACCATCGCCACGATCATGGCGGTGAGCACCGCGCCGCTGGGAAACTCCCAGACTTTCTTTCTCGCGCGCAGGATCAGAACGTCGACCAGGCCGGCGGCGAGCGTCGCGCTCCCCATCCCGGCCGCCACGGCGCGGACATCCTGGCCCGGCGCAGCCAGGACCGCGAAGATCACCAGAATGATCGTGGCCAGCCCCTTCGGCGTCTTGAAGAAGTTCTTGATCCTACGCCGCACGGCACAAGCCCCGCGTTTCGAAGCGCTCGAGCCCGGGAGTCACGATCAAGCCTTCCACGCCCAGGCGAATGAGAAGCTGAATGCCGTCTTCCGGCCCCAGTACAAATGCGGCCGTCGCCAGGGCATCCGCAAGCATCGCTCCAGACGCCACTACGGTGGCGCTGGCCACCCTATCGGAGGGTGTTTTTGTGCGTGGATCTAGAATGTGAGTCCGGCGCTCGTAATCGCCGGAGGTACAGACGGCCTGGTTCGAAATGCGCAAACGATCGATCAGTTCGTTATCGCCCTCGTGATCTGGGCGCGGACGGCGAATCCCGACCGACCACGGCGCGCCCCGCGGGTTCGCTCCTCCCAGATACAGGTCGCCGCCGGCATCGATGGCGAAATCCCTGAATGGCTCGAGTTCGCGCGCGGCCGTGTCCACGGCGAGGCCTTTCGCCACCGCGCCCAGGTCGAGCGTCAAGGGGCGGAGCAGGGTGATGGTTCTCCGGTCCGGATCGAGCTGCACATCGCGGTAGGTGATATCTTCATCGGGGACGATCCCGGTGCGTATGATCTCTCCGGTGCGATGTTCACGGTTGAATCCGCGCGCCTCCATCCGGTGGCCGACGGTCGGGTCGAACGCGCCGCCGCTCTCCTCCGCCACCATCAACGCGAAGCTCACCGCTTGGTAGAGAATCGCGCTCGCCGGCACTGGCACGCCGGCCTGCGCCGCCAACTGCATCAGCTCGCTTTGCGGGCTGAACCGCGTACAGCGCGCTTCGATCTCGTGAAACCATCCAAAGGCCCGGTCGATCGCGGCATCGACTTCAGGGCCGGGGCGGACGACGTGAATGGTGACGAGCGTCCCCATTACGGCCTCGGTGCGGACCTGGCCGGTCACTCCTTCATCGGTGCCCTGGTCGGTCACTTGGCCTTGCTGAGAGCTTCGACCACCGCTCCGTAGAAGGCGTCGGCGCTTTGAGTCGCGCCGGAGACATAGTCGACCTCGGGGCTTTGGCGCAGGGCAACTTGCGGGATCAGTTTATCGATCACGGAACAGGAGTAACGCGTCCGGCATTGAGAGATGTTTGCGGAGAGGATGCGGCCGGCTTCGATGACCACGGTGGCCTCGATATTCCCGTGGCGGGAATAGCCCCAGCCGGTGTAGGTTCCGTCCTTCCATGCCGCTTTGGCAGGCGCGGGCGCAGGTGCGGCGGGTAAGGCCGGAAGCGGCGCGATCGACGGCGCGGGGACCTGTGGGGGAACCAGATTGACTGGCGGTGCAAGGACCTGCGCGATTGCAAGCACTGGCTCCGGCGATTCGATCGATGCCGGTTCGGCGATACTAGCCGGAACGACCACCGTTACTGCTTCCGCCCGCTCAGCTTTCTTATCCGGTGTATCCGCTGTACGTCGAGCTCGATCAGGCACCGGCGCGGCCGGCGGGCGGCGGTCCGGAATGCGCTCCCGCGACCGGAGCTCAGGGACGTCAAACGTGACGCGTTGCGGCGCGGGAACTGCCGCCCTTCGCTCGGCTACCTGCGCGGCAAGCCGGTCTGCTGCGGCCTGGGTCCGGTCATAGCCGGCAGTGTACACGGCGAGCACTCCCGCGCAACTCGCTACCACCAGCTTATTCGCGATCTTCTTGTTGGAGCCGCCCTGCGCCATTCCTGACAATTATAAACGGAGGCCGGACTGAAATGGATCGGCCACAGTACTCTAAAAGATGGACATCCTAGCCCACAAGGGATGCACGGTATGGTTCACCGGCTTGTCCGGCGCCGGCAAGAGCACCATCTCGACCCTGCTGCAGCAGCGGCTATGCGCGGCCGGCGCGAGGGCGGAGCTGCTCGATGGCGACATCGTACGGACCCATCTTTCCAAAGGTCTGGGCTACAGCCGCGAGGACCGCGATGAAAACATCCGCCGCATCGGTTTCGTCTGCGAGCTGCTTTCGCGCCAGGGCGTGATCGCGATCGCGGCCGCCATTTCGCCCTATCGCGACCCGCGCCGGAGCGTCCGGGCGCGCATTCCCAACTTCGTCGAAGTGTACATGGAGTGCCCCATGGAGGTATTAATCGAGCGCGACGCGAAAGGCCTGTACAAGAAAGCGCTGGCCGGCGAGATCGACCACTTCACCGGTATCTCCGATCCTTACGAGCCCCCGGAAACACCCGAACTGATCATCCATTCCGCGAGAGAAACGCCCCAGCAAAGTGTCGAGAGAGTTTGGCTTACACTCAAGAGCTTGGGTCTGATCTCCTATGCCTGAACTGTCATGATCGATTTGCACTCGCACACCACGGAGTCGGATGGAACTTATTCGCCGGCGCAGTTGGTGGACGAGGCGATCCGCACGGGGGTCGGCATCCTCGGAATCACTGACCACGACACCTTCTCCGGATTCGACCAGGCGCTGACCCCGGCGCGCCGGGCGGGGCTGGAACTAGTCTGCGGGATCGAGCTCTCGACCAAGCTGAACGGCCACTCGGTGCACCTGCTGGGCTATTTCCTGAGTCTCGGCGGCTTAGACGTTTTTCGAGGATGGATTGGAGACTTGCAGGCGTCGCGGCGCGAGCGCAATGTCCGGCTGGTCGCGAGGCTCCGGGAGCTTGGTCTGGACATTACGCTCGAGGAAGTGCAGGCGCGCGGCGGGGGGATGACCGGACGCCCGCATTTCGCCCAGTTGCTGGTCGCAAAAGGGTACGCGAGCAGTCTGCAACAGGCCTTCGACGAGTACCTGGACGAATCCGCCAAAGGCTACGTCACCCGGCGTGAGCCCCAGTTTGCCGAAGCCGTGCAGCACATCCGCGGCGCGGGCGGAATCGCGTCGCTGGCGCACCCGGTTCGCCTGCGCGAGGACGTAACGGCCATACTGCCGGGGTTGCGCGCGGCGGGACTCAACGCGATCGAGGCCTACCATAGCGACCACAGCGCGGCCCTGACGGAGCTGTACCTGCAACTGGCCGCGCAGCACGGGTTACTGGTCACCGGCGGCTCGGATTTTCATGGCGCGGTGAAGCCTGAAATCCGGCTGGGAACCGGGCGCGGCGGCAATCTCCGGATCCCGGATGATGTGGTGGATCGATTAAACGCGGGGCTGCGGGCCGGCGGAGATTAAGGGTCGGCGATCAGGTCGAAGGTGCGTTTCCGCAGCTCCGGCAGATCCCGCAATCGAGCCACAGGGCTCAGTGGACTCCCGCGCAGCGACACGATCCAAAACGGCGTGATTCCCTTGATGGGCTGGTGCTCCGGCTGCACCATGGCAACCAGCGGAGCCACATCGCTAACCTGGTTTTGATCCAGGTACAAGGCCTGCCACGCGGTCAGATTCGTGAGCGGCGTCAGATCCGTGACGCGGTTCTGCTTGATGCTCAGGACGTGCAGCGACTGAAGGCCGGCCAGCGGCTTTAGGTCGCTGATCTGGTTGCCGTCGAGGTTCAAGGTCTGCAGCATGGTCAAGCCCGCGACCGGATCCAGCCGCGTGATCGTGTTTCCAGTGAGGTTCAGTGTCTGAAGGTCTTTAAGGCCGGCCAGCGGCGACAGGTCGGATACTTGATTCAGCGACAGGTCCAGATACCGGAGGTGCGTGAGACCGGCTAAAGGGGTCAGGTCGCTGACCTTTCCGCCCAGGATGGTGAGCTGTTCGAGGTTGGCCAGTTTGGCCAGAGGAGTGAGGTCGGAAACCTGGGACCCAGTCAGGTAGATGGTGTTGAGATTGGGACAGTTCTCTAAGCCTGACAGATCCCGAATCGGCTGATTCGAAGCGGATACTAGGTAGACGTGGCTTAGCTGCTCCTGCGTAAGGGGCTTGGCGGGGTCCGCGCCGCCAATGAACTGCCTCACGTTTTGCTCCAGGCTCGGATCTTTGAAGACCGTCGCGAGATCGGCGGCGGGAGCGATCAGGCTTAGCGAAAGAACAATGCCGATGATCCGTTGCATCGGATGGCACCTCCGGAAAGAGTGATTATGCTTTCTAGTATATTTCGAGATTGCTCGATGGCGCACTCCCACGCTTCGCGCTAGGCCGGGGTGGGCGGCGGAGCTTACCGCAGGGGAGGTTTATCCAATTCCAAATCGCGGAAGTTGATACCGAATATCATAACTCTTGACTTGCCTAGCACATCGGAACTATACTGCCCCAGTTGTCGATTGCCGCGTTGGGGGGCTTAGTTTCAGCCCTTGCGGAACCTTGAGGTTCGCCGAGAAAGGGACTTATGAAAGCACTGCTGCGTTCGCTGTGTGTCTTGATCGTGGTATCTCTCGCCGTGTTTGCGCAAAGCGACCGTGGCTCCATTACCGGGACCATTGGTGATCCCAGCGGCGCGGTAGTCGCGGCGGCCAAGATCGAAGCCAAGAACGTCGGTAACGGCTCAGTGTACACGGCCGGCAGTTCGGCCACTGGCAACTACGTGCTGCCGCAGTTGCCTACCGGCAACTACGAGTTGACCGTCACCGTCACCGGGTTCAAGAAGTACGTCAAGGAGAATATCCTTGTTCCCGTGGAGCAGACGGTTCGCGTGGACGTCAAGCTCGAAGTCGGCGCGACGTCGGACACCGTCACCATCACCGAAGCGACCCCCATACTGAAGACCGAAAGCGGCGAGCTGAGCCACAACGTAACCACGGACCGGATCAATAACCTCCCCGTACTGCAGATCGGTACGGGAGCCGGTCTCCGCACGCCCTACGCCATGACCAATCTGATTCCCGGCTCAAGTTACTCGCCCGATGTCGCCATCCGGATCAACGGAATGCCGTCCAACACCCAGTCCATCCGCATTGAGGGACAGGACGCGCAGATGGGCATCTGGTCCGGCACCCAGTCCTGGACGCAGCCCAGCGTGGACGCCGTCCAGGAAACGTCGATTCAGACCAGCAACTACGCGGCGGAATTCGGCCAAGCCGGCGGCGGCGTATTCAACACCACCATGAAATCCGGCACCAACCAGTTTCACGGCGGCGCGTACGATTATTTTGTGAACGAAGCGTTTAACGCGGGTACTCCCAACACCAACGCTGGCCTGACGGACGCGAACAGGATCGGGCAGCATGTGAGAGCCCGTTTGCGCCGGAACGACTATGGAGCCAGCTTCGGCGGGCCGGTGTGGATTCCCAAAATCTACGACGGCCACGACAAGACTTTTTTCTTTTTCAATTTCGAGCAGTTCCGGGAAACCGCGCTGACCGCCGCCGGCACGGCCGCCAGCATCAAGACGGTTCCCACGCTGGCGTACCGGCAGGGCGATTTCTCGGCCGCGCTGGGGACCTCCGTCATTGGCACCGATACGCTGGGCAACCAGTTGTTCAACAACGAGATTTTCGATCCATGCTCTACCCAAACGGTGCAGGGATCCCGGGTCCGCACCGCCTTCGTCGGCAACAAGGTTCCCTTGGGGGCGGCCTCCTGCCTGGGCGGCACCTATCTCGATCCAGTCACAGCCAAGTTCCAGGCCCTGATGCCGCTGCCTACCAACACCACCAACGCCACAGGGTTTCAGGATTTCACCGATTCGTACACCAATCACCGGCAACAGACGGTTCCCTCCATCAAGCTCGATCATTCGCTTAGTGCGAAGGCGAAAGTGTCCTTCTATTGGGGCCGTACGGACGTCGCGCCGTACCCGGCTACCGATGGAATGCCTTTCCCGATCACCAGTGCCAATCCGTCCCTGATCAGGTCTTACACCAGCCGCATCAATTTCGATTACACCCTGACGCCGACTCTGCTGCTGCACTTGGGCGTCGGCCTGTTGACCGCCGACGATTCCGAGCAAGGACCCGGAGCTCCATTGGGGAGCGCGTATGACGTCCTCGGCTACTTCGGACTAAAGGGAACCGGCACCACCCAGGTATTGCCGACCGTAGGCGGACCTGCTCCTGGATTTTCCGGCGGCCCGAATACAGGCGGAGGTATTTACGGGGGTTACACGCCGCGCATCGGCCCGTCGACCAATATCGAAATCCACGAGTACAAGCCCACCAGCAACGCCAGCATGACCTGGGTGAAGAGCAACCATACCTACAAGTTTGGCGCCGACTTCAATACTGACGGCTATATCAACCACAGCAACACATACGCCGCGCCGTGGATCGGGTTTGCCGCGGGTGGTACCACAGACCCGGCTACCGTAGGTCAGATTTTCACTCCGGGCACCAGCCCCGGCTTCGTCTACGCGAGCTTCCTGATGGGCTTGGCCGATGACGGATACACTTCCGTGCCGAACGTAACCCGGCTGGGAAAGAAGGGCCTGGGTATCTTCGCCCAGGACACCTGGAAAGTAACCCGCAAGCTGACTCTCGATTACGGGCTGCGCTGGGATTATCAGACCTACTTGAAAGAGCACGACGGCGAGCAGGGCTCGGTGTCCCTGAACACTCCCAATCCGATCGCCCCCGGCCATATGGGCGCCACGATCTTTGAGGGCTACGGCGGAGGGCGCTGCAACTGCTCGTTCGCCAACAATTATCCTTTGGCTTTCGGGCCTCGCATTGGTGTTGCTTATCAGATCACGCCGAAGACGGTCCTCCGCGTCGGATCAGGCATCTCGTACACCAGAACATCGGCCAACAACTTCCAGTCCTATGCCGTTGCGTCGAATACCCCGTACTCACCGGCCCAGTTCGGCGATCCGGCGTACTTGACCCGGAACGGCCTTCCCTACCAGGTCACTTTCCCCAATTTCAATCCAGGTCAGTTGCCGTATCAGGGGATTCCCACTAATTCCCTGAATTACTTCGACCGGAACGCCGGCCGCCCGGCTCGCACCATTCAGTGGAGCTTCATGATCCAACGGGAGCTGCGGAGAGACCTGGTGATCGAAGTCGGTTATGTCGGCAACCGCGGGGCTTGGTTCCAGTCGACGTCGGCGATCGATGATAACGCTAACACCATGGCCGGGTTGCTCAAGCAGGACGGACTGAACGTCCAGAACGCGGCTGACCGGCAGCTCCTGACGGCACAGGTTGGGTCGTCATTGGCGGCCGCACGCGGATTCGGCAACTTGCCGTATCCTCTTTTCCCCAGCACCCTGACCGTCGCCCAGGCGTTGACGCCGTATCCGGAATACACCAGCATCCTTCACTTGTGGGGGCCGCTCGGTAGCACCAAGTACGACTCGATGCAGGTGAACCTGACCAAGCGCTACTCGCACAATCTGGATCTCAATGCCAATTTCACTTGGTCCAAGCAGATGGTGAACGGCGTCGAGAGCGAAGGCGTATTCGGCGGCGCGTCCGAAAACGACGTCTTCAACCGCAACCAGAACTGGTACCTCTCGAGCAACAATCAGCCGTTCCTGTTGGTCATCTCGGCCAACTACACAACGCCGAGACTTCGGGGTGACGGCATGGCCATGAAGGTACTCTCCCAGGTAACCCGGGATTGGACCGCCGGCACCGTGCTGCGCTACGGCAGCGGTCTGCCGATCACGTCTCCCACCTCTTCCAATCAGCTCGCCTCCCTCTTAGGCCCGGGGCAAGCCATCGGCACGTTCGACAACCGGGTGGCTGGTCAGTCCTTGACGACGCAAAATCTCAACTGCAAGTGTTTCAATCCGACCCAGACTCTGGCTCTGAACCCACTTGCCTGGCAGGATCCCGGCGCGGGTAACTGGGGCGTCGGCGCCGCACGCTACGCGGATTACAGCGGAGCCCGCCGCCCGAGCGAAAACATCAGCATGGGCCGCATCTTCCGGGTGCGTGAACGGATGCAAGTCCAGGTCCGCGCCGAGTTCACCAATATGTTCAACCGCTGGACCTGGCCCAACCCCACCACCTCGCTGAGCCCGACCACTCACGCGGTCCCCAGCGATCCGACCAGTGCTATCACCGGTGGCTATGGCTTCGTCAACCTGAACGGCGGCGCCGGAGCGACGCCCCGATCCGGCCAGAT
>Ga0210400_10004374_pt1 | contig 12248 bp, 10 predicted proteins | sample IncBWH26MmetaG_FD_155456 | JGI IMG/M metagenome (GOLD analysis project Ga0210400, IMG submission 155456) | Forest soil microbial communities from Barre Woods Harvard Forest LTER site, Petersham, Massachusetts, United States - Inc-BW-H-26-M | ecosystem: Environmental > Terrestrial > Soil >...
ACGACGGTGAACCGGGTGAGCTACAACGGACCGGGCGGCGTGCAGGTGCGGCCGAGGCCGGCGGAGATTGCAGCCATACGTGAGCAGCACACGCCCCCCATGTCCGCACAGTTGCAGCAGGTGCAGGCGGCGAAGGCGGATCGCGGCAATTTTGCGGCAGTGAATCATGGCCGTCCGCAGATGGTGGCCATGGCGAAGCCGTTGCCGGCAGACCACAACATCCGTCCCCCGGCGGCGGTGCCGATGCGCAACGAACCTGTGCCCGCAGCTAACCCGACTCGCGGAAGACAGCCGGCCGAGCAGCCACAACCTCAGCCACGGGCGAATGAACCCGCGGAGCGTGGAAGGCAGGGAATGACTGCGCAGCCTGCGCCACGGCAGCAGCAACCGGTGCCCCAGGAAGAGCGGCGACAGGTGCAGCAACCTGCCCGTCAACAGCCGGCTCCCGAACGCCAGGCGCCTGCACAACATGCGCAACCAGCTCCGGAACGGCAAGAACCAGCGCCTCAACGGCCGATGCAGGAGCAGAGGCCGGCACCGGTGCAGCATCCGGAGCATCAGGCTGCACCGGCGCAGCGCCCGGCTCCCCAGCAACATGCGGCTCCAGCGCAAAAGCCTGCGCCGCAACACGAGCCGGCCCCTCAACCGAAGCAGGACGAAAAGGAGAAGCGGCCCCAGTAAACTCGCAGACAGAGAATGGGTGGCGTTTCCGAACACATGAGAAAGGCCACTCACCACCCTGCGTTCGGAGAACGTTCGCGGTGTAGATCTGCGATCTGTCCAGTGTCCTAGTCTGCGGCCTGCACTTTAATGGAGACAACTCCGCGAACCCAGCGTGCCGGACGATGCTCGCCGGAGCAGATGAGTTCGATGGGGCCATTGTCAGTGAGCGGCTTTCCATTGACGCTGTCGACCAGCAGCACTGAGCCGTCGTGCACATCGGGTGAGACTTCACCGATCGAGTAGACGACTTTGTATCCGTCGCGGCCCTCGGCGACAACGTACAGGCGAAAGTCTTTGCCTTTTGGCCTTTGTGGAACTCCGAGCTCCACCAGGAGCGCCATGAGCGGAACGCCCGAATAGGTTTCCTGGGCTTGGGTTTGCTCGTTGGTGGCCTGCATAGTCTCGTGTGGAAGTTGCGCCAGCTTGGGCGCAGTCCACTCTGCCGATTTTTTGCCGTAGCTTATTTTCAAAGGAGTGACGAAGGAGTCACGCCCTTGGTCGGCCTGCTGGCGCGTGAGACTCGTATCCGGCGGCTGGGGATGCCCCATGGGGAGGTCAGTGATTGGTCCCGTTTGCGCGTAAGCCAAAGGTGTTGCGAGTAGCAGAGACAGGAAAAATGTGTGCTTACCCATCGTGGGCATGGGTTGTGCCTCCAGGCATCCATCGTATACTGGGTGTATGTCGGTTGTGCGCAATATCGCTGCCATCGCCAAGGGCATGAGCATCACGTTTGGGGAGATGCTGCAACCCACGCAGGTTGAGAACTATCCCGACGGCAAAGGGCCGATGCGGGGCGCCAAGTTTGAGCAGCGCTTCCGGGGGGCGCATGTGCTGCAGCGGGATGAAAATGGCCTCGAGAAGTGCGTGGCCTGCTTCCTGTGCGCGGCAGCCTGTCCGGCGAATTGCATTTTGATTGAGGCGGCTGAAAATACCGAGGAGAATCGCATTTCTTCGTCGGAGCGGTACGCCAAGATTTACAACATTGATTACAACCGCTGCATCTTCTGCGGGTACTGCGTCGAGGCCTGCCCGACGGATGCCATTACCCACGGCCACGGGTTTGAGCTGGCCAGCCTGAACGCGACGAACCTGGTGATGCGCAAGGAAGACATGCTGCTGCCGGTGAACGCGATCGCGGCGGCGCGGTAACGGCGGCTCCGCCACTTTATCTTTCGGAGCAACAACCCGTAATCCGAGCCCTTCGGGCCTGTAATCTCCCGGTCCAATCCTTGATTGTTCCTGTTCCCTGCTTCGAACCGCCGTTCTGGACCGTAAGCCTCTTACAATCATCAAAGACCTATGACGACGACACCCGAACATCCCCTTGTGGAGATTTTGAAGCAGCGCATCGCCATTATCGACGGTGCGATGGGCACGACTATCCGCACCTACGGTATGACCGAGGCGGATATGCGCGGCGAGCGCTTCAAGGACGCTAAGAAGGACCTCAAGAATAACGGCGATCTGTTTGTGCTGACTCAGCCGGAGATGATCGGCGACATTCACCGCCGCTTTCTCGAGGCCGGGGCGGACATCATCGAGACCAACACCTTTGGCGCGACAACGATCGCGCAGAGCGAGTTTTTTGTCGACGATCCGAGGGAGCATGGGGGCCGGAAGGATCCTGAGTTCTACCAGAAGATTATTGACGACAAGTTTTTGAAGGACCTGGCCTGGGAGATCAACGAAGTGTCGGCGAAGATTTGCCGGGAATGGGCCGACAAGGTTGGGAAGGAAACGGGCAAGCCGAGATTTGTAGCTGGATCGATCGGGCCGCTGACGGTGTCGCTGTCGAATTCGCCGGATGCGAACGATCCAGGGTTTCGGTCCGTGACCTTCGACCAGGTGAAGACGGCGTATGCGGAACAGGTGCGGGCGCTGATTGCGGGCGGTGTTGATTTTCTGCTGGTGGAGACCATCTTCGATTCGCTGAATGCCAAGGCAGCGCTGGTGGCGATTCGCGAGGTGTTTGACGAGGATGGCCTGACAGCAAAGGGCAAGGAATTGCCGGTGATGATTTCGGCGGCGGTGGGGCGCGGCGGCGAGACGCTGATTTCGGCGCAGACGACGGAAGCCTTCTGGAATGCAGTGGAGCACGTGAAACCGCTGGCCGTGGGATTGAACTGCTCGCTTGGGCCGGATCTGATGTATCCGTTTTTGTCGGAGTTGTCAGAGAAGGCGAACGTGGCGATCTCGTGCTATCCCAATGCGGGCTTGCCGAATCCGCTGTCGGCGACTGGGTTCGATCTGGGGCCGGAGGACATGGCGCGCTACCTCAGTGAATTTGCAAATGCGGGGCTGATCAATATTGCCGGCGGATGCTGCGGCAATACGCCAGAGCACATCGCGGCGATTGCCAAGGCGCTGGAAGGATTGCCGCCGAGGAAGCTGGGCGATAGGCCGGATGCAGATGCAGTTTCGGGTGAGGGCCTAACCCTAAACGGCGTTGAGGTTGGTCGATGAAGCCTCTTCGTCTGTCGGGATCGCAGCCGTTTACACAGCAAGCCGGGGTCTTCATGATGATCGGCGAGCGGACCAACGTGGCCGGTTCCCCGAAGTTTGCGCGGCTTGTCAAGGACGGCAAATTTGAAGAGGCCGTCAGTGTTGCCAGGCAGCAGGTGGAGAGCGGGGCAAATGTTCTTGATATCTGCATGGACGAGGGCATGATCGACGGTGTCGCCGCGATGACGCGCTTTCTGCAGTTGTTGGGGAGCGAGCCCGAAGTCGCCAAGGTTCCGTTCATGATCGACTCGTCGAATTGGGCCGTGTTGCAGGCGGGATTGAAGTGCCTGCAGGGCAAAGGCATTGTGAATTCCATTTCGCTGAAGGAAGGCGAAGAAAAATTCTGTGAACACGCGGCGACAGTGCTGAAGTACGGCGCGGCCGCGGTGGTGATGGCGTTTGACGAGAAGGGGCAGGCGGCGGACTTCGAAGACAAGATTCGCGTGTGCGAGCGGGCTTATCGGATCCTGGTGGACAAGGTCGGCTTTCCGGCTGAGGACATCATCTTCGATCCGAATATCCTTACCGTCGCTACCGGCATGGAGGAACACAACAACTACGCTGTGGACTTTATCAATGCGACGCGGTGGATCAAGGCCAACCTTCCTCATGCGAAGGTGAGCGGCGGCGTCTCGAATATCTCGTTCAGTTTTCGCGGCAACAATCGCGTGCGCGAGGCGATGCACTCGGCGTTCCTGTATCACGCGATTGCGGCGGGTCTCGATATGGGCATTGTGAATGCCGGGATGCTCGAGGTTTATGAAGAGATTGAGCCGAAGCTGAAGGAACTTGTCGAGGATGTGCTGCTGAATCGCAGGCCCGACGCAACCGAGCGGCTGGTTGAATACGGCGAGACGCTGAAGGGCGAAGGCGCGGTTGTCACCGAGAAGAAGACAGAGGAGTGGCGCAACTGGACGGTCGAGGATCGCCTGACGCATGCGCTGGTGAAAGGGATTGACAACTACATCGAGATCGATACCGAGGAAGCGCGCGCGAAGCTGGGACGGCCGCTGGCGGTGATTGAAGGCCCGCTGATGGTGGGCATGAGCGTGGTTGGTGATTTGTTCGGGGCCGGCAAGATGTTTCTGCCGCAGGTGGTGAAGTCGGCACGAGTGATGAAGAAGGCCGTCGCGTACCTTTTTCCTTTCATGGAAGCGGAGAAGGCGGCGATGGCGGCTGCGGGTCAAGTCGTGAAGGCGCAAGGGAAGATTGTGCTGGCGACGGTGAAGGGCGACGTGCACGACATTGGCAAGAACATCGTGGGCGTGGTGCTGGCGTGCAACAACTACGAGGTGATCGACCTCGGCGTGATGGTTCCGGCGGAGAAGATCCTGGAGCGCGCCAAGGAAGTGAAGGCCGACATCATTGGGCTGAGCGGGTTGATTACGCCGTCGCTTGAAGAGATGGTGCACGTAGCGCGCGAGATGGAGCGTCTGCACTTCAAGGTGCCGCTGCTAATCGGTGGAGCGACAACGAGCCGGGCCCACACAGCGGTGAAGATTGCACCGTATTACAGCGAACCCGTCATCCACATTATCGATGCCAGTCGAGCTGTCCCAGCGACGACAAGCCTGCTGAGCGACGATGGCAGGGCAGAGTTTGTGGCGCAGCATCGCGCGGAGTACGAGTCGGTTCGCAAGGCGCATGCGGTACCGAAGCAGAAGACCATTGCACTGCAAGAGGCGCGCACACGGCGGACTCCGATCGAGTGGCGCGCCGAAGATATTCCGACTCCGGGATTTACGGGTGTGCGCGTGCTGGATGAATTTCCGCTGGCGACGTTGCGTGAGTATATCGACTGGACGCCATTCTTCCACACGTGGGAGCTGAAAGGCGTGTATCCGCGCATTCTCGACGATGAGAAACAAGGAGAGCAGGCGCGGCAGATCTTTACAGAAGCGAATGTGCTGCTGGACAAAATCATCGAGAGGAAACTGCTGACGGCGCGGGGCGTTTATGGGTTATTTCCAGCGGCGGCGGTGTGCGATGACGTTGAACTCTTCACAGATGAGACACGCGCGAGAAGACTGGAGACCCTGCACTTTCTGCGACAGCAGGCGAATCGCGAGGGCAGCGAGCCATGCCGGTCGCTGGCCGATTTCGTTGCGCCGAAGGCAACGGATCTGCGCGATCACATCGGAGCGTTTGCGGTGACGACCGGGATTGGGTTGAAGGCGCTGACGGATGGTTTCCGCGCTGAGCACGACGACTACAACGCGATCATGGCGGAGGCGATTGCCGACCGGCTGGCCGAGGCGTTTGCCGAGTGTCTTCACAAGCGGGTGCGCGATGAGTGGGGCTATGGGCGGTCGGAGACTTTCAGCCCGGCGGAACTGATTCAGGAAAAATATCGAGGTATCCGTCCGGCGCCGGGATATCCGGCGTGCCCCGACCATACCGAAAAAGGCACCATCTGGCGCTTGCTTGATGTGGAAGCGAAGACTGAAATTCGTATTACGGAGTCGTTCGCCATGTGGCCGGGATCGAGCGTGAGCGGGCTCTATTTTGCGCATCCTGAGTCGCGCTATTTTTCGCTGGGGAAGATCGATCGCGAACAGGTGGCGGATTATGCGGAACGCAAAGGGATGAGCGTGGCCGAGACAGAGCGCTGGCTTGCGCCGAATCTTAATTACGATTCCGGACGGTGACAATTCGATGCAATGGGTGCCTGACCCTTCTCGACGCCGCGAGCGCTTCTTTTTCGGACGTTTATGATGTTCAAGGCAAGCGATTATTTTCAAAGCGACGGTTATGGACCGGCGTCAAGGCCGAGTTTTCCGGAACGATTGTGCCCAAAGTCACATCCAGACATGCTTGCCATGATTGACCCTACCTGACGTTGAATGCTTTGATGTTGGGCGGCGAGGGAATGTCCGCCGCTCCGTTGTCAGATGGGAGAGCTTACGTGCGGATGAGGGTTGAAATGTTCACGGCTTTGGTTCTTGCGAGTGCGTTGATTTGTGGATGCGGCAATGGCAGCAGCGGAAGCACGGGAACAAATCCGCCGCCCGCGACCCAGGCGGCAGCCCCGACGGTCAGCACATCGAATGCGCAGAGTGGGGCGGTGATTGCGACCCTGGCTACAACGACTTCCGGGGCCACCATTTACTACACATTGGATGGAACCACCCCGACCAATACGTCGCAGGTGTATCAGGCGCCGTTTCTTGTCGCCTCGAACCTGACGGTGAAAGCTATTGCGTCAGATCCACCAGGCTACTTGAACAGCAATGTCACCAGCCAGGCTTTCACGCCGAACATCGCATCGGGGACGCTGGTATGGAGCGACGAGTTTTCGAACTCCGGAACCACCAGTGCGCTGCCCAATTCGAAGATATGGGCGTATGACACGGGGTACCAGTGCTGCGGAAACAACGAACAGGAGATCTATTGCGCAGCGGGGTCGGCGACTTCCCCGTGCGATCCGAATAATCCGAACGCGTATCTCGATACGACGGGGATTCTGCACATCACGGCGCGCAATCCTACGGGGACAACCTATACTTCGGCGCGACTGAAGACCGAGGGGCAGTTCAGCTTCCAATACGGCCGCATCGAGGCGCGCATGCTGCTGCCGGAAAGCCAGGGCATGTGGCCGGCGTTCTGGCTGCTGGGGAACAACATCATCACGCTGAGCTGGCCGGCTTGTGGCGAACTGGACGTGATGGAACACATCGACGGCAGCAATCCTCCTGCCTATGTGGGAGCCTCGCCTCCGGGCTACGACTGGATCGCGGGATCGGTGCACGGCGGTACAACGGCTGCCCATGCGGATGGAACGCAGCAGTATCATCCGACCGGCTTCTCGGCTGCTGCGTGGCATACCTACGGCATGATCTGGAGCAAGGGGCAGGTGGAGTATTACGTTGATGATCCGAGCAACGTGTATGCGACCTTCACGCCGGCGAATTTTCCGGGTACATGGCCGTTCGATCAGGGTCCGCAGTTCATCCTTCTGAACCTGGCGGTCGGCGGCAGCTGGCCGGGGAATGTGGACGCTACGACGGTCTTTCCGGGGGATATGCAGGTCGATTACGTGAGGATTTATACGAACTGAGCTACGGAGTGAACCCAGGTCTCAAAAGCGAGACCTGGGGCGCCCGGCCCTGCTCCTTCCATCTTGAGGGTGAGAGCCAGAGCCCTTCCGCCCACCAATTCATCCATTCAAACGGGCTTGTGTGCTGTTCGCTGTCGAGTCACTTGCGGCCCAACCCGGCCTGTGATACAAACTAAATATTCAAGTTTGCCCCCAAAGGGCAAGCCTGAGTTTCATGCAGAGTGGCTGAGGGACGAGCCCTGTGACGCCACGACAACCTGCCCGCGCAAAACGGGAGTATGGTGTCAACTCTTGCCCGGAGACGGGGAACATGAGATTCGGGGGTTGCTTCAGCACCCTTTGCTTTAGCAGCTTCGCAGGCAGTTTCGAGTCAGTTCACGTTCACTCTTTTTCGGGCTAGTCACGCGCTCGAGCTCCTCGTGTCACTCGCGCACTGCGAGGGACCTTTGACGACTGCTTATTGGTTGCGATGTCGGGAATGCGGCAAGACCTATGGTCATCAGCCGCTTTCCATCTGCGATGAGTGTTTTTCCCCGCTCGAAGTGACCTACGACTTTGAGTATGCCCGTACCCGTTTTACCCGCGAAACAATCTCCCAAGGCCCGCTGGACATGTGGCGTTATCGCGCGCTGCTGCCGGTTGCGGACAGCTACGTTCCGCAGACGCCTTCAGGTCTGACGCCGCTGGTGAAAGCGCCGCGGCTTGGCGCGCAATTCGGTGCACGCAATCTGTACATCAAGAACGATGCCGTCTGCATGCCTACGTTGAGCTTCAAGGATCGCGTGGTGGCGGTGGCACTGGCCAACGCACAGGACTTCGGCTTCGATACGGTCGGCTGCTCGTCGACTGGCAATCTGGCCAACGCAGTGGCGGCGCATGCGGCGCGGCTAGGACTGAAGACATTCATCCTGGTGCCCGCTGACCTGGAGCCGGCGAAGATTCTCAACACACAGGTCTACGGTGCGACGCTGGTGCGCGTCGAGGGCAACTACGACCACGTGAATCGGCTGTGCTCGCAGATTGCAGATCGATACAACTGGGGATTTGTGAATGTGAATCTGCGGCCCTACTATGCCGAGGGATCGAAGACGGTTGGCTTTGAGATCGCGGAGCAGCTTGGTTGGAAGCTGCCGGACAACGTGGTTGTCCCCATGGCAGGCGGGTCGCTGATTACGAAGATCAAAAAGGCATTCAATGAACTCATCCAGCTTGGCCTGGTGGACGAGAAGCCAGTGCGGTTCTTTGGCGCGCAGGCTACGGGATGCTCGCCGATTGCGAAGGCGGTGAAGGGCGGGACCGATGTGATCGAGCCGCAGCGGCCAAACACGATTGCGCGGTCGCTGGCGATCGGCAATCCAGCGGACGGCATGTATGCGGCGCGGGTGATTCGCGGGACCGGCGGCTGGGCTGAAGATGTCTCGGATGTCGAGATAGTGTCGGCGATCCAGGAACTCGCGGAGACCGAGGGCATCTTTACGGAGACGGCGGGTGGCGTGACGACGGCAGTGACGGCGCGGTTGTATGCACATAAGCGGATCAAGCCGGAGGAGTTGACGGTTACATGCATCACCGGCAACGGATTGAAAACGACCGATTGCCTGAGCGGAGCGTACGCAGAGAGCGCGGCGATCCGTCCGCGGCTGACGGACTTTGAGAACTTCGTGGAAGAGCGCAACGCAGCAAACCAGGGACTTAGCCTGGCGGGAGAAAGCTATGCCGGTTAGAGTCTTGTTACCGAATGCATTTCAGAAACACACCAACAACGTGCGCGAGATCTCAAGCACAGCGTCGAATCTTCCTGAACTCGTGACCGATATCGAAGGCCGCTTTCCCGCGCTTCGGCAGCATCTGCGTGGAGAGGATGGGCAGATTCGGAGGTTTATCAATTTCTATGTCAACGAAGAAGATATCCGTTTTCTCGGCAACGACAAATACAGCTTTCAGGAAGGTGACGAGGTTCTGGTGATACCTTCAATCGCCGGAGGTTGAGAGCGGCGTGATGAGGGCAGCTGCTCTAATCCGTGATGATGTGCAGCGCGACAATGAAGAGGATCCCTCCAGCCGCTAGCGTTGCGCCGGCAATCAACAACATTGCAGCGTGCGCGCGGATAACACCAGACATCTGGATGGCAGCGCTGCGAAGAGCCTGATCGCGGCGCCATGCGCGTGCCAGGGTTGTCAACCCGATTGCCAGCACGGCTAAGGGAAGCGCGATCAACGACACCCACAATCCAAGATGCGGGCTGGCGGCAAACCAGTCCACGATGAGCTGCGCGGTGTGCGCGGGTTCAAATTGCAGCGGCTGAATGTTGCGCGCAAACAGCGCAGTCATAAACAGCATCGCGGGGAAAACGAGCAGCAGTTCGAGGGCGGCGAGGGAGCGGCGAATCGTCTTCATGGATTTACTTTGTACTGCAAAGTAAAACTTTTTGCAATAAGAAAGTGAGATAGATCACATTTCACAAATCTTCCCGGCGTGTTGGTTGATATTCCTCAGGGGTTAAAACCCACTGTCTCTTGGATCCATTTCGGCACGACTGAAGTGGTGCCCTGACACAGAGCCCATTTATGAAATACGCTCAGGGAGAACTCGCCATCAAAGGCAGTATTCTTAGTTCTCTTTTACCTGAGAGCAACAATTTATTTGCATTTCCTTTGCACTGGGTTCATTCTCCTCTTACAATTTCTGGCGGATACTACTCCCGTGATAGCGCAAGCAGGGCAGAAGGCTCCGTTCGCACTTTTACCTCAGACCACCCCAGCGGTGGAAGCTCCCCAATTCATTTCCCATACAGCCAGTCCTGTCTCTCCGGAGAAGGTGCGCCTCCATGCGGAGGTGGGCCGCTACCGGCTGCGACTGGCACAGGGCTTTGAGGATCGCGAAGCCGCGTGCCGGTTGCGTTTCAAGGTTTTCAATATCGAGTTGGGCGAGGGGCTCAAGAGATCGTACGAGACGGGAATTGATACCGATCACTTTGACGTCTTCTGCGAGCATCTGCTGGTCGAAGATAAGGCCGATGGACGGGTCGTCGGGACTTATCGCATGCAATCGGGAAGTACCGCCGCAATGAACCTGGGCTATTATTCGGAACAGGAATTCGAATTTGCCCCTTATGAGCCGTTGCGGCGCGACATACTCGAGTTAGGCAGGGCATCGATCGACCGCGAGCACCGAACCCCTGAAGTACTTACGTTGTTATGGCGGGGCATTGCGCAGTATGCTAACGAGATGGGGCTTCGTTATTTGATAGGTTGCTCTTCCTTGAATTCCAAGGATCCGGCAGAGGGCTGGCAGATGTATGGCGAGCTGGAGCGCTATCGGGTTTCGCCGGAATTTGAGACATTGCCGACTTCCCCGTACGAATGTCCCAGCGAGCAGCAGGGGCGGGATACGCAGATATCGTCAGACCCAGAAAATCCTGCGGTGCCGACCAAGGTTCCCAAGTTATTGAAGACCTACCTTACCATCGGTGCGCGCATCTGCGCTCCACCGGCGTGGGACCGCGAGTTTGGCACGATCGATTTTCTTACGTTGCTCGATTTAAAAATGCTTTCCTCGGCTGCGCGCAACCGTTTTCTTGCGCCACTAACACAATGAGCCTGCGGATCATCCGGCGCGCTGCGGCGCTGTTTTTTGCACTTTCTGTAAGCATTCTCCGCTTGGGGCTGATGCGCTTGTGGGGTCCTTTCACCTTGGAGCGGCGCGCCGTCTGGATTCAATCTACCGCCCGGATTGTGATGTCCAGTTTGGGAATCCGCGCCAGGATTATTGGCCGCCCGCCCACCCGCGGTCTGCTTGTCTCAAACCACCTTAGCCACCTCGACATCGCCATTTACGCTGCGACGATGCCCTGCAGCATGGTAGCGAAGGCCGAAGTCGGCAGTTGGCCCGTATTTGGCATGATGGCCCGTGCCAGCGGAGCGCTTTTCGTCGACCGGTCGAGCCGAGCCAGCGCAATTGCGGTGACGGAACAGATAGCAGAAAGGCTAAAGGGGCCGTTCCCAGTCCTGTTCTTCCCGGAAGGCACGAGCACCGACGGCAGCGAAGTACTGCGCTTTCACTCGAGACTTTTCACTCCCGCGGTTGAAGCCAAGGCACCGGTGACAGCGGCCGCAATACGCTATGTAATCGAAGACGGGACGCCGGAACGGGAGCTGTGCTGGTTCGGAGACGCGCTGCTGCTGCCCCATCTTTGGAAGGCACTGGGCGTGGGAGGTTTCTACGCCGAGGTTCACTTCGGCGAGACGAAGGTTTATCCCCATCGCCGCGTCGCTGCCGATCAAACCCGCGTTGAGATTGCCGCTATGCGCGACGGTTCGCATGAGCGCGAGGAAGCAGAGATGCTCCAGACGGCGTAATTCTCAAAATCAACCTTGCAGTTTCAGGCGCCGGCCGCCGGGGGTGCTGTCGATCCGCGGACGACGAGGCTTGTCGATACAAGAAACTCGCGTTGCAGTCCTGTTTTGCCGGGCTCTTCTCCATGCTGGCGGAGCGCATCGAATGCAGCTCGAGCCAGATCGGAGCGGGAGAGACGGATGGTGGTGAGAGGCGGTAGCGTGAATTCTGCGAAATCAATGTCGTCGAGGCCGATGACGGACAAATCCTGAGGCACACGCAGACCCTGCAGGTAGGCGGCGCGCAATACGCCGATGGCTGTCATGTCATTCGAACATATAATCGCCGTCGGCCGAGCGTTGAGGTCCAGCAACTTACCGAATCCGACGACGCCGCCCTTCAGTGTGTGATCGCACTCGATCATCCATTTCTTCTGGATGGGCAATTTGCTTTGCTGCATCGCGGTCTGAAATTCGTTCTGCCGGGTGATGGCAGAATGCAGTTTGTGCGGTCCGGCGAGGAAGCCGATCTTGCGATGCCCAAGGGCGGCGAGGTGCTCGACGGCCGCGCGAATACCGGTGCTGTAATCGAGGACGATGGTGCTGGCTTTGGGCTCCGCGAGCTTGAACT
>Ga0210400_10004375_pt1 | contig 12246 bp, 7 predicted proteins | sample IncBWH26MmetaG_FD_155456 | JGI IMG/M metagenome (GOLD analysis project Ga0210400, IMG submission 155456) | Forest soil microbial communities from Barre Woods Harvard Forest LTER site, Petersham, Massachusetts, United States - Inc-BW-H-26-M | ecosystem: Environmental > Terrestrial > Soil >...
GAACCAAGACGGATCCCGTAATGTCCGAAAACCAGATCTGCGTGAAACTTCAGGGCTTACCGCTCGCGCCTCAGCCGGGCGTAACAGAGCGTTACATCGCCAAAACTCGCCTCTTAACGTTTGGCATAACGTCCCTCGGACTCGGCCACACAGGTCCCGTGTTTTCAGTGCGATCGAGTTTTCGGACATTACGGGGTGTATACTGGCCACGCTAGGAGCCGAACCAAAAGGCGACCACGACTACCGGGAGGTAAAAGCTAATGCATCTCGTTGGCCGAAGATCCTTTCTCGCATGCGTACCGGGAGCCATGCTACTGGCAGCGCCCCAGTCCCGTGGAGATGTGATACCTAACCGCCCGAAAGTGCCGGGCACACTTAGCCTTCGAGCGCGCCGGAGAACCAGGGAGGCGGGAACTTCCGAGCAGGTCCTGCAGTGGCCGGTAGCCCGCACCGCGATCATTATCTGCGATATGTGGAACACACATACCTGCGGCATGTCGGCGCAACGCGTCGCCTTGATGGCGCCGCGGATGAATCAGGTGGTCAGCGTAGCCCGCAGTCTGGGCGTAATGATCATCCACGCGCCGAGCGACACCATGAGCTTCTACGAAGGCACCGCCTGGCGTGAGCGAATGCGCAACGCTCCTGTGGCGGCCTCTCCATTTCCCATCATCGCTCGCTGCCCGCGTGTCCCGGAGGAGGAGCGCGATTTTCCCATCGATGACGCCGCCGGCGGATGTGATGATCCGATCGTGAAGCAGTTCGAAGGCCCGCCTTATCCATGGTCTCGCGAGCATCCGGCTATTGACGTCATAGGCTTCGACGGTGTCAGCGAAAGCGGCCAGGAGATTTACAACTTCTGCAAGCAGGAAGGGATCGACAAAATCGTGCTGATGGGAGTCCATACCAATATCTGCATCCTAAATCGCGGATTCGGGGCGCGGCAGATGACTCGGCTCGGCTTCGAGGTCGTGCTGGCACGGGATCTTACTGACTCGATGTATGATCCGCGTACCCGGCCCTTTGTCAGTCACACACGTGGCACGGAGCTGGTTATTGAGCACATCGAGAAAATGTGGTGTCCCTCAATCCTCAGCGATGATTTAACCCGTGTCGTGCCAGGCTCCGCGGATCCTCAAAAAGACAAAAGGTCGGATCCCAGCCGCAGCCAAACCGGCCGGCTCTGACCTCTCACGGGTCGACGGCATCGCGCCGTTTCCTGCACGCAATCACATTCCAGAGCTTCACCTCGGTGCGGATTACGCGAAGGTTTCAGCACGCAGTGAAGGACTATTTACCAGGGACGGCGTGTTGTTTGATGTACTCATCGACTCGCGGATCCCGGTCGGCCCCAGATGCGCCGGCGGCGACGTAGTGGAACGCTTCGGCGTACTCCACTCCGTACTGTTTGCCCAGTTCCCGGTTGCGCGTCAAACCGAACTCGCGAATGTAGTTGCGGTCGGCGGTGACGTCGTCGTCGCCTAATAGCGGCAGGCGCTGATTGCGCGTCGCCAGCTCCGCCCGCAGGCGCGATCCCAGGTGACCACCAGGCCCCTTCGCGACATTAGCCCGGATAGCATCTACTTTCTTATTAATCTGCTTGCTGATGTCCACCACCCGCGTGATTTCGGGACGGCGCGCGAAGTAATATTTGTCCTGGACGGTCTTGGATTTTAGACCGGCGGCAAACTGCTCCGGAAAATCGTGTGCCCTGCCCGCCATCCAGGACGCCGCTTCCAGCGCCTTGGCTATGGTGTAGTGATCAGGATTCTCCTCATCGTGCCCCCATGGGTCCCACCCAACAACCGTATCAACCTTCAGTAGACGAATCAGAAAGATCAGGCGGCCGATCACTTCGTTGAGCGATACGTCGCCCATACGGTGATTGTTGTAGTTGAGGTCGAAATGGCCTTTGCAGCCGAGGACCCGCGCCACCTCGGCATTGTCGCGCTCGTTGCCGAGCACGTGCTCACCGATCGTGCCGGGCGTGCCCAGCCCGACGGCGTCGCCCATGTCGTCGTTGGTCGCGCGGATGAGGTATCCCGTGTATCCCTCTTCAATCAGCTTGGCGACCGTGCCTGACGCAAAGAGGGGAATGTCGTCGGAGTGCGCCTGGACTGCCAACAGCACCTTGCCATTGTGCGGCTGGCCCGGCATGGAGCCCTCCAAGACGATCCTCGTGGTAGCTGTCGCCGCAGGTTGCTGTTGGGCGCGTGCCAGGCGGCCAATCGCGCTGCCAGCCATCAGGCTGATGCAGAAATTGCGCCGTAACATGGGTCCGATTATACTCTCGTGGGGGCTGCGCATTTGAAGATCACAGAGATCCGCTCCGCGGGCTTGCGCCACGGCACGCCAGAGGGTGGGTGGGCGAACGAGATCCGGCCGGACGACTGCATCCATACCGTGATCGCCGTTTTCACTGACGAAGGCGTCACCGGCTGGGGTTCGGCATTCACAAACGATGAGTTGGTACGAGGTGCCCTCCACCTGCTCGCACCGTTGTATCTGGGCGAAAATCCGCTGGAGCCGGAGCGTGTCAGCGAGAAGCTGCATGCGCACACATTCTGGATGGGCCGCGGCGGATCGGTCACGCACACGATCAGCGGCATCGACATCGCCATGTGGGACATCCTCGGTAAGGTCACCGGACAACCGGTTGGGCGGCTGTTGGGCGGGCGATATCGCGAGCGCGTCCTTCCATATGCGTCCCTTCTCATGCGCGAGCCCCATGCGCTGGCGGAGCATCTTGCTGCGGTGCGGGAGCAGGGGTTTCGCGCTTTCAAGATCGGTTGGGGACCATTCGGCCGGACCAGCCCTGCGATGGACGAGGCTATCGTCCGCGCTGCACGCGACGCAGTCTCGTCAGATGCATTGCTGATGGTAGACGCGGGCGCGAGTGATGCGTTTTGGCCGCAGGACTATAAATGGGCCGCCAGAACCGCCCAGATGCTCTCCGACTACGGCGTCTATTGGTTCGAGGAACCGCTTCCGCCTGACAACCTGCACGATTACGTCCTCCTGCGCGCTAACTCGGCGATTCCCATCGCGGGCGGCGAAGTTTTGACCCGCAGGCAGACGTTTACTCCGTGGCTGCAGCAGCGGGCGCTCGACATCGTTCAACCTGATGTGACGAAAGTGGGCGGCATCAGCGAGGAACGGCGCATCGCGTGGATGGCCGAAGAGAACGGCGTCCGCTTCATTCCGCACGGGTGGAACACGGCACTTGGGCTAGCCGCCGACTTGCAGCTTGCGTCCGCTGCGCGTAACACCGGCCTTGTCGAGTACCTTACAGGATCTCCGTTCATCGACGACCTCGTGGCGACTCGCTGGCAAATGGATGCGGATGGGATGCTGGCGGTACCCGATAGTCCCGGACTGGGGATCTCGCTCAATATGGACATGGTGGAGAAGTACACCGGCCAGCGCTTCGGTTGAGTTGCAAACCCCACGTGAGTGGCGTTGGGTGGTGACTTCTTGTTGGTCTATGCAGCAATACCGAAGATGGTGTGGATGAATTGACGCTGCGCTACAGTATTGACCTTGCCGATCCAGCGGATCTGTCCTTTGCGGCCAGATCATGTCTCGCGCTCGGGAAAGACCCGCCTTTGCCGTCCCTACGGTGGGTTGGGTTCCGGTCCCTTTTCGGTCTCGACTTCCTGAATCAATGAACACAAGAGGCTTTCAATATCAGCGTTGGAATCACGAAGCGCTTGGATCCGGTTGATCGCGTGGCAGACTGTCGAGTGACCAATTGGTTGACAGAACCAATGGTCTGTCACCCGTTGAGTAGCTGCATCATTCCGGGTTCGTACCGGTCCCCGACCGCGGCACCTCTAGGCGCTGCCGCCTCCAACTGGTTGAGTTCATCCGTCGTCAGCAATACGTCGACTGAGCGGCTGTTTTCCTCCAGGCGCTGCGCGTTGCTGGTACCGGGTATCGGTATGACGTCCTTTCCTTGCGCGAGAACCCAAGCGAGGGCGAGCTGCGCAGGCGTTACGCTCTTTTCGCGAGCTATCTCACCGATTGCGTCAGCGATGGACAGGTTCCGTTGGAACTGTTCTCCCTGAAATCGCGGATTGCCTCTGCGCCAATCATTCGGAGCCAGTTCCTCGATCGTTCGAAAGCGAGCACCGAGGAAACCACGCCCGAGAGGACTGTAGGCAACAAGCGAGGCTCCAATTTCGCGCAAAGTCGGAAGTAGATCGTCTTCTGGATCGCGTGTGAAAAGCGAGTACTCCGTCTGCACCGCACTAATCGGATGTACGGTGCGGGCGCGACGCACAGTCGTTGAAGACGCCTCCGATAGGCCGATATGACGTACCTTGCCAGCTCCTACAAGGCTGGCCATCGCGCCAACGGTCTCCTCGATCGGCACACCGGGATCGACACGATGCAAATAATACAAATCGATCACGTCGACCCCCAGGCGTTGCAGAGACAAATCGCAGCAGCGACGTGCGTTTTCGGGACTGCCATCGACAGCCCTGTTCTGATAGGACGACCCGGGTACAATGCCAAATTTCGTTGCCAGGACCACTCCATCACGCCGACCGCGGAGTGCTTTGCCCACCTTAATCTCGGAGTCGCCATAGATGTTTGCCGTGTCGAGGAAATTGATACCCAAGTCCAGGGCCCGATGGACAAGCTCGATGGCGTCAGTCTCGCTCTGCACACTGCTGGTGTACACGTCGGCGATGCCGATGCTCATGCAACCAAATCCAACGAGGGAAACTTCGGGACCGTTTCGGCCGAGTCTGCTTTTCTTCATCGATAACCATGCAGATGCAACAACCACTTGTTCCGTCGCGGCTGCGTCGCTGTTACGCTCGGGTTCTTCGCGTCGTCCGGTTTTGGATGTATCGCGATTAACACTGGCCAGCTCCAGAGCCCGGACTTCTGGGGCGGTCACCTACCCTGAAAAATGCTTCAGAGCGGTTCACGCGCTTTACCAGCCAATCTCTGCCCGTTGTCACGCTCGATCGCAATTGGTTCCACCGATCATTCTCGCACCCGGCATCACCAGTCAACCGCGGGCTATGAAGTTCAGGCGCAAAGATCCAACCGGCCGCTGCTGTCGGCGAACCGCTCGGTTTCGAGACCGACGCAATTCATGAGCTGGACGAAGAGATTCGACACGGGTGTGCCCTGCTCCGCGGCGAGATGCTGTCCGCCCTTCAATCCTCCCGCGCGGCCCGCTACCACGAGCGGCAGATCCCTGTTGGAATGGGCGTTGCCGTCACTGAGCGCGCATCCATAAAGGATGGCGGAGTGGTCGAGCAATGTGCCATCGCCATCCGCAGTGGCTTTCAGCTTTTCGACGAACGCGGCGAACAGCTCGACGTGGAAACAGTTGATCTTCGTCACTTTCTCGATGAAATCGGGATGACCGCGGTGGTGAGTGAGCGGGTGATGCGGGTCGGGAACGCCGATCTCCGGATAGGTGCGGACGCTCCCCTCGCGTCCCATCATCATGGTCGAAACGCGCGTGAGGTCCGATTGAAAGCCGATTGCCTGAAGATCGAACATCAGCTTTACATAATCCTTGTACTCGAACGGAATGCCGGAAGGCTTTTCCGCAGGCGGTGTCACGGGATCGCGTTCGGCGGCTGTGATCTTCAACTCCACCTCCCGGATCCCGGTGAGATACTCATCCATCTTGCGGCGGTCGGCCGGACCGAGATCGGCCATCAGGCGCTGCGCCTCTTCGCGGGTGTGATCGAGAATGCTCTTGCGGTAAAGAGCCCGGCGGGCTCGAACTGCGGCAGGAAGGCTCCGATCGATGGTCCCGAACAAACGCTCGAAGACCGACCGTGGATTCACGTCCACGACGAGCGGCTCGTCCGCGTTCCTCCACGACAGAGTGTTGGTATAGGCACAACTCGATCCCGTGTCGCAGTTGCCGACCATTCGCGAATCCTCACAACCGATTTGCAGACACGAAACGCGGACTTCCGATCCCCAGTGCTGCGCTACCAATTGGTCGAACGTCACCCCGGCATGAACATCCGGGCCGGCGGTATACTTCGGCGCCGCACCCGAGAGAAAGCTGCCGGTAGCCTTGGCGTGCCCACCGCCCTGAGCGTTCTCGGCGGCATGGTTGGCCAGTCCGGAGAGCACCGTGATTTCCCGGCGGAAGGGCTCCAGCGGTTTGAGGATTCGTGTGAAAGCAAAGTCCTGGCCTGTAGTAGCGACTTTCCAGTCCTTCATGATGATGCCGTTGGGAACGTACACCACCGCCAGGCGGCGCGGCGGTTTCGGGGAACTCGCTAAGGCCGGAAACATGGCGTCCAGCGCCGGAAGCGCGATCGCGGCGCCGATACCTCTCAAAAGCGTGCGGCGGTCGATATGCTTGTGGGTGAGGAAATTCATTTCGATTGATGTCCTTTGGCGGATGCAACCATGCCAGTGGAATGCATCTGAAACGGCAGGCTGTTCACGATATCCAAAACCAGTTCGGAAAACTTGTAGTCCTGCGAAGACAGCTTGGCGATGATTTCGGCCTGAGCGCGCTTGTCGTAGCGTTCCAGTCCCCGGCCCAGCGAGTACGTCAGCAACTTTTCCACCAAGCAACTGATGAAGGCACCGCGATCCTGAACGAGTAGCGCCCTCAGTTGCGAGGGCGTTTGAAAGCTGCGGCCGTCGGGTAGAACGCCGGATGCGTCGACCGGGAAGTTGCCATCCTGGGTACGCCAAGCCCCGATGGCATTGAAATTCTCCAGGCCGAACCCCAGCGGGTCCATGCGTGAATGGCAAGAGGCACAGGCCGGACGTTTGCGGTGCTCCTCCATTTGCTGGCGCAAGGTTCCGGACGCGGCCCCCTTGCTTTCCTCGAGCGGCGGAACGCCGGGCGGCGGGGCCGGTGGAGGAGCGTTCAGCAGATTCTCCAAGATCCACTTGCCGCGAAGCACCGGGGAAGTGCGGGTGGAATAGGATGACACAGTGAGCACGCTAGCGTGCGACAGGATGCCGCCGCCGCGATCGGTGGCGCTGACCTTCACCAGCCGAAACTCCGGCCCGGTAACACCCGGAATCCCGTAAAACCGAGCCAGCCGCTCATTAACGAACGTGTAATCCGCGTCCAGCAGTTCCAGAACATTGCGATTGTTCCGGATGATGTTGTCGACGAACATCTCGGTCTCGCGACGCATGGCCAGGCGCAGCCCATCGTCGAACATGGGGAACTTCTCCAAATCGGGGCGGACGACATCGATGTTCTTGAACTGCAGCCACTCCCCAAAGAAATTCTCCACGAGCGCGGACGATTTGGGATCACGCAGCATCCGCGTCACTTCTGTTTTAAGAACGTCTGGCTGCCGCAATTTGCGCTGCGCCGCATCGCGCAGCAAGTCGGCGTCGGGCGTGCTGCTCCACAGAAAATAAGAGAGGCGCGAAGCCAATTCATGGTCGCTGACGGGGACCGAGGATTGTCCCGAAGGCGCCGATTGATCGCGCTCGATCCGGTACAGAAATTTCGGCGACACCAGCACGGCTTCGAGCGCGGTCGCAATTCCTTCCTCGAAAGGATCGCCGTGTTTACGCGCCAATGAGACGTAAGACAAATATTCGTCTAATTCACCGCTCGTGGCAGGCCGTCGGAACGCCCGGCTCACGAAGCCGAGCAGAATCACTCGCGCACACGCGTCCGAGTGCTTCTCCTGGGGATGGCCGCAAACGAAGATCCGGCGAAGGCTCTCCAGCGGAGCGCCAGTCTTCTGATTTAATGGACCACCGATATCGATGGATTCGTAGCGGTTGTCGACGCGAGTCTCGATACTGTCCGTCTTGATGCGGGTGCCGTATTTCCGCAGGGTCTCGATGTCCTTGTCGGTAAGCGATCCCCGAGGATTGATCAGCGGCTCAGGCGGGCGCTTGGACGGATTGGGTCCCTTATAACTGAGCGGCAAGCCTTCGTAGTTCTTCAAATAAGAGGCCGATATTAGATGCTCGCCCGCCGTTACGCGCTCCTGGCACTCGACGATCTGGCCTTCCAGATCGGTGGCATCGAACTCGAACTCACGGACCAGCTTGTTATCGATGAATAGCGCGGGGCGCGCCGGTTCGGATTGGTTCGGCCTGTGCCCATTCAGCACCAGGCGAAAACGATAATCTGCGTCCACTGGAAAGCGGTGAATAAAGTGGGCCGAGTGAGGCAAGCTCAAGCCGGTCTCGTCGTAGTGGAAGAGATCTTTGGGAAGCGTGGACCGCCCACGCGAATCGTTGATGCGGACCGGCGCCGGGTAATGCGTGGCGGAGGGCTTCATCAACGGCGGTCCGAAGATCGCCGTCCGCACGGAACGCTCGGCAGCGTCGATATACTTCTCCAGCAGCTCGGGAGAAAGACGCAATGCGTCGCTGATATTGTCGAATCCGAACGCCGCCGTGTCCGCAGGGAAGTTGTCCGCCGGGCGGATATCGACGCCCAGCAGGTCTCGGATCGTATTGTTATACTCCGCGCGATTCAAGCGGCGAGCGCTCACTTGCCCCGCTTCGGGCCGAACCATCTGGTCCTGCCGGTCGAATTCGGACTTAAGCCAGGCAGTGATGTCCGTGATAATTTGCGCGGGCGGGCGAGGAACGCCCGGGGGCGGCATCTCGCCAAACGTAAGCTTTCGGGCAACCTTTTCCCATGTTTCACGGTCCGATTCGAACGTCTTAGCGGCGCGTAGCGCGGTCAGATCCAACCCACCCGACTTCGCGGACGCGTTGTGGCAGCCTGCACAATGCGACTGCACGAACCCCAAGACATCTGGGGGTTGACCGGCCAACGGCAAATCAATAGCAAACGCCAGGATCGGCAGGACAATGCCGCGAATCATGGTTCTCTTGATGCTGTCATTCGGAGTGCCGCGTGTCAACCGGGGCTCAGTGCAGGTCCAGCCGTTCGCCGCGTCTTTGCTCCTTGAATTCCCGAACCAACGCCACCAGCGCCGCGACAACTGCGTCAAAGATCTCGCGCCCTTCCACCGCAGCGAGGGTCGGATCCCGATACCGGCTCCGCCCTCATTGGAGGTGTCGGCAATCAGCCCGCCTCGAGGCGAGAAATAGGGACACAGCCTCATCCCCGATCACAGTGGTCTTGAACTGAACCGCTTTGCTAAAAGCGGTAAGTCTTCCTATTCAATCGCTGCGGCTGGCGCGGGCTTATGCGCCGAAATTATCGCGGATGAATGATCGCGCATGAAGGTCCGGGGTGCGTGGGCGCATTTGTGTGGTAGCCCTTTACCGCACGGGTAAGACGATACGCGAGGCCATTTTCGGCGTGCTGTAGACGCGCTGAGCGGCCTTGATGAAATCCGCTTCCACGGCTTGATAGATACTGGGGACGAACTTTTGCGGGTTGCGGTCGATGATGGGGAACCACGTCGACTGCACCTGCACCATGATGCGATGGCCTTTGAGGAATACGTGGTCGCGGTCGCGAAGCGGGAACTCCCATTTCATCGGGACGTTGGCAGGAAGCGGTGAGGGTTTCTCGAAGCTCTTTAGGTAGCGGCCGCGCCGCACCTCCATCGCGACCGGCATCTGGTACCCGTTCAGCGACTGTGCGTACTGCCCGGGCGGGGGGCCGGAGGCGGGATTCCACGTATTCTTTTGGGCGTCCTCGGAGAAGACGTCGATCAGTTTGAGGACGAAATCGCTGTCCGTGCCGGAGGTGGAAGCAAATAGGGTGGCGGCGACAGGTCCGCTGATGGTGAGATCCTTCTCCAGGGACGCGCTGACATAGGTGAGGACGTCCGGACGGCGGTCGACGAAGCGTTGGTCGTCCACTTCCCAGGCGCGCCAGTCGCCACCGGGATAGGTAGGGGAGATGGGGCGCTTGCGGTAAGGAACGGGGTTCGCGGGGTCGGACAGATACTCGCGGTACGGCGTACCGTCCTTGGGCGGATCGAAGCCCAGAGTGCCGTCGGAGTGCAGGTACAGGCTGGTGCTCTTTGTGCCTGGAGGCGGCCACGCGTCGTACGTATGCCAGGTGTTGGACCCGCTCTGAAAGGTCTTTGCCTGCCAGGAGAACTTTTCGCCCTTGCCGTGCAGCCAAAAGCGGAAGAACGGCGCCTCTATCTGTTCGCGGAACTCCGTGGCAGTATCGTGTCCGCCGAATCCGATCAGCCCGAGGCTCTCCGCCTTGGCTGCGTGCCACTGTCCGTGGAGCCAGGGCCCGGCAACGATGAAGTTAGTGCGGTCCGGATCTTTCTGCGCGGCGCGCCGGAAGATCTGCCACGGACCCCACGGGTCCTCCTGGTCGAAGAAGCCGGCGACGTTCAAGTTGGGTACGGTGGAGGCCTCGAGTTGCATCTGCCACGCCTCCTTCTTCCAAAAGGCGTCGTAATCGGGGTGCTCGATGATCGAATTCCAGAACGGGATCGACTTCTTCAGGTACCTGGCATCGAGGTTCGCCACCGGTCCGATATCGAGATACCACTGGTAGGTGTCGTAGACGTTGAAATCGAAGTGGGTGTTCTTGTTCTTGTCGGCCTGTTCGTAGACGGAGTATTCGAAGGCGTAGCTGAGCCGGAGGGCGCCGTAGCGGTGGTGGTCGTCGTTCATCCACTGGTCCACGGGCGACGCTTGTTCGCTGACGGCCTTGAGCGCGGGATGCGGCTGAAGCAGGGTCATGCCCGCGGTGATGCCGTCGTAAGAGACACCGAAAATGCCGACGCGGCCGTTGTTGGCGGGGACGTTTTTCACCAGCCAGTCGATGGTGTCGTAGGCGTCGGTGGTTTCGCTGACGGCTTTGGGGTCGGCGAGATCCGCGGCCATGGAGAGCTTGAAGACGCCCTCGCTCCGGAAGCGGCCGCGCAGGTTCTGGATAACGAAGATGTAGCCATCTTTGGCGAGTTCGACGAGGTTGGAAGGTATCTTGTCGTAACCCTTCGCCGGGACGCCATAGGGGGTACGGCGGAGGAGGATGGGGAGCGGGTCTTTCTGGTCGGTGGGCGCGAGGATGACGGTCTGCAGGCGCGCGCCGTCGCGCATCGGGATCATGACTTCCTGAAAGCGGAAGGGTGACTGCGCCCACGTCGCGGCGGCGGTCAGCCATGCCACTACCACCAGCCGGACTTTCATCGAATTCTCTTTACTCCTTCGATCGCTCCACGTTCTCACAGGCATTCAAAACCCCACCTTTTGAGGGTTACCGGGCGCCGCCGCTTGGCTGACACTCAGGCTCTCAGAATCCGCACCACCGAAAGTATTGTGTTCCAACTACGTGTTGTGGCTTGCGCACCGAAGAGTTCATCGAGCTGGCCAAGATAGCCGATCGCCTTCATGTGGCGCCGGTACCATCCAAACACAAGTCGATTCTTCGAGCCGATGATTCGTACAAACCACTCTCCATCTTCGGGAAGTGCTATCGGAAGAGACACCTTGCTGCGACCAGCTTTCGACAGGATGCTCACGAATCGAACTACATCGGGCGGTGATGGCTCAGCTCCAAATGGATTCTCCATCTCCAATCGGATCAGATCACTGCCCTCGCAGAGCGCAACCCCAGCTTCGAACGGCAGTTTCCGCCGCAGTTCCGGAAGGAAATCTGCGCGCGGCCCAGGTTTTCGAACGACAAATGTTCCTGCTGCGCCGACATGCCCTCCAACATTGATCCCTCGGAAGAACACAACCACAGGCATACCCGTGTCTGTGGACGCCATTATCACACCTATTGACCGTTGCCGCGCGGCTACCGGGATTACCAAGGACGCGACTAACCACCCAGCCCTATTGGTAGCGCGGGAGTTGTCGCCCAGTGTTTACCGATGTTCCGCCCGCAAACCGCTAGGGGCCGGGGAAACGGCGCTTCATCCGAGTATCTAACCGTCGCTGTCCTCGCCAAGCCACAAGCGCAGAGATGCTGCCCTCGGTTTTTGAGGTTATCAGTATAGGGTCAGGCGAGTAGAGTGCCGTCTTTCCTTTATGGAGAATCCAGCGATCAGCCGCGTAAGGCGTGTTCGCCGGGTACTCGAACTTTGGCGTAGAACGTACGGCCGTATAGTCCCAGCGCTGTTAGGAACCGCCACCGTTATTGAGGCACCGTCAAGTCCGCCATTAACAGCCTTTGGCTCTTCTGCTGTTTCTGTCATTCCAAAGGATCCTTCTCGTCCCGGTCCGATCACCGAATCTGCCCTTCCACCGCTGTAATCGCCCCGCACGTGTTCGCGTCTGTCCTTCGCGCTTCCCGAAACTGGACGCGATCATGCCCGGACGGCGTGACCCCGTCAACGGCACTGCCCGCTCCATTCCTTGCTCCGCTCG
>Ga0210400_10004376_pt1 | contig 12242 bp, 12 predicted proteins | sample IncBWH26MmetaG_FD_155456 | JGI IMG/M metagenome (GOLD analysis project Ga0210400, IMG submission 155456) | Forest soil microbial communities from Barre Woods Harvard Forest LTER site, Petersham, Massachusetts, United States - Inc-BW-H-26-M | ecosystem: Environmental > Terrestrial > Soil >...
GTCGGTCCTCGATCAGGCGACCTACAGGTCGCTCAAGGAGCCGAGCATCAAGTCGCCGGCAACGACATACGCGAGCGTCACACTTGGGCTCTTCGCCAGCATCGTCGATCAATTCGAGGCCGGTGGAATGCCGGCGATGGCTCTCAACAACCAGATCCGCACGCCCCAAGGACCGGTCTCGCGGAGGAATAACTAATGCTTGGAAAACTCTCCCTCGATGCCATTCCGCTACATGAACCGATCATCATGGGAACCGGAGTGGTCGTCGTCATTGGCGGATTCGCCGTTCTTGCACTGATCACCTACTTTCGGCAGTGGGGCTATCTGTGGTCGGAGTGGATCACCTCCGTCGATCACAAGAAGATCGGCGTGATGTATTTCGGGCTCGGGCTCGTCATGCTCCTTCGCGGCTTCGCGGACGCGATCATGATGCGCACGCAGCAGGCGATGGCCGCGAACGATGCGGCCGGGTACCTGCCGCCGCACCACTACGACCAGATCTTCACCGCCCACGGCGTGATCATGATCTTCTTCGTTGCCACGCCCTTTCTCCTCGGCCTGATGAACGTCGTGGTGCCGCTGCAGATCGGTGCACGTGACGTCGCCTATCCCTTCCTCAACTCTCTCGGCTTCTGGCTGTCGGCCGTCGGCGCCGCGCTCGTCATGGTTTCCATGTGGGTCGGCGACTTCGCCGCGGTGGGCTGGGTCGCCTATCCGCCGCTTTCCGAACTCGGATACAGTCCAACGGTCGGCGTCGACTATTACATTTGGTCGCTACAGGTCTCAGGAATAGGCACGACACTCGCTGGGATCAATTTCATCGTCACCATCCTGCGCATGCGCGCGCCCAGCATGAACGTCATGAAGATGCCGGTGTTCGTGTGGACGTCACTGATCACCAACATCCTGATCGTCGGGATCTTCCCGGTGCTGACCGCCACCTTGGCAATGCTCACCGTCGATCGCTACTTCGACATGCATTTCTTCACCAATGAGCTTGGTGGGAACGCGATGATGTACATCAACCTCATCTGGATCTGGGGCCATCCTGAGGTTTATGTCCTCGTCCTGCCAGCCTTCGGCGTCTTCTCCGAGGTGATTGCGACCTTCTCAGGCAAGCCGCTCTTCGGCTACAACTCGATGGTCTACGCCACCTGCTCGATCGGTGTCCTCAGCTTCTTGGTCTGGCTGCACCACTTCTTCACGATGGGGTCGGGCGCGAACGTCAATGCCTTCTTCGGCATCATGACCACGATCATCTCGATCCCGACCGGCGTGAAGCTGTTCAACTGGCTCTTCACCATGTACCGGGGCCGGATCCGCTTCCATTCGGCAACGCTGTGGACCATCGGCTTCATGGTGACCTTCGCTGTCGGCGGCATGAGCGGCGTCCTGCTCGCCGTGCCAGGCGCTGATTTCGTCCTGCACAACAGTCTGTTCCTGGTCGCCCATTTTCACAACGTCATCATTGGCGGCACGGTGTATGGGATGCTCGCCGGCATGAATTTCTGGTTCCCCAAGGTCTTCGGTTTCAAGCTGAACGAATTCTGGGGGAAGGTCTCGTTCTGGTGCTGGCTGGTCGGTTACTGGCTCGCCTTCACGCCGCTCTACATCCTCGGCTTCAAGGGGATGACCCGGCGTATGAACCACTATGACATGCCCGACTGGCAGCCCTATCTACTTATCGCACTCGTCGGCGCCGTGATCATCGGGGCGGGCATTCTAGCCATCCTGATCCAGCTTAGGGTCAGCATCAGGGACCGGGAGAAGAACCGGGACTTGACCGGCGATCCGTGGAACGCCCGCAGCCTCGAATGGTCGACGGCCTCGCCTGCGCCCTTCTACAACTTCGCCCATATCCCCCACATCACCTCGCTCGAGCAGCATTGGGAAGACAAGGAGCTCGGCCGAGCCTGGCGGCCCGCCTCCCGTTACGAGGACATCCACATGCCCAAGAACACCTCGGCGGGCTTCGTAATCGCCGTCTTCAGTTTCATCCTGTGCTTCGCGCTCGTCTGGCACATGTGGGCGATCGCGGCGATCGGACTCCTGGGCATGGTCGGCACCTTCATCGCGCGAACCTATGACCGGAATACTGACTATTACGTCCCGGCAGCCGAGGTCGCGCGCATCGAACGAGAGCGCCACGCACTCCTAGCCAAAGCTTCATACCCATGAACATCTCCTTCTCTCCCATCTCTCTGGCCGCGAACGAAAGCTCCGCGGCCGTACATCACGAGCACGACGATGGATCCAAGACCGTTCTCGGCTTCTGGATCTATCTGATGAGCGACTGCCTCATCTTCGCAAGCCTGTTCGCCACCTTCGGCGTGCTTGCCGACAGCGTCGCGGGCGGTCCGAGCGGAAAGGAGCTCTTCGATCTCCCCTATGTCGCCGTCGAGACGCTGCTGCTTCTGGGGAGCAGCTTCACCTTCGGCCTTGCGGCTCTCAACGTGCAAGCCGGCAACCGCGACAAGGTGATCGGCTGGCTGGCGGTCACCTTCGTCCTCGGCGCCGCCTTCATCGCGATGGAGGTCCACGAATTCGCCCACCTCATCGCGGAGGGAGCGGGTCCGAACCGCAGTGCCTTCCTTTCCGCGTATTTCACGCTGGTGGGCACCCATGGTCTGCACGTGACCGCCGGCCTGCTCTGGCTCGCAGTGATGATGCACCAGACCCTCCGCTTCGGGCTCGACGATGTCGTTCAGTGCCGCCTCGCCTGCCTCAGTCTGTTCTGGCACTTCCTCGACCTGGTCTGGATCTGCGTCTTCACCTTCGTCTATCTGCAGGGGGGCTTCTGATGTCAGGCGCGCATGTTTCGAGCCACGCCGCGCATGGCGCGTCCCACGGCACCCTGAAGTCCTATGTCGTGGGATTCATCCTCTCGCTCGGATTGACGGCGCTCTCTTTCGGTGCGGTCATGACCGGCGTCCTTCCGAGGGACATGATCCTTCCGGCGATCACGCTTCTTGCCGTGGTCCAGCTGCTCGTGCAGCTTCTGTGCTTCCTCCACCTAGGTACGGCGCCCGAGCAGCGGAACAACACGGTGATCTTTCTGCTCACTGCCCTGCTGATCGTGATTGTTGTCGCGCTCTCGCTCTGGGTGATGCACAACGCGAACGCCAACATGATGCCAACCCAGATGTCGATCGAGCGTGCACGAGCGAAGGATTAGCTCGGCGACCATACAGCGATCGGCTTAGATTTTCGCCGGTCACCTCTCTTCGAGGCTAGGGGGACGTTGATGTACGAGCGCACGCACATCCGCCGGATCGAGGGTTACGAGCCGGGCCTCCAGCCCGATGGCGACGCGATAAAGCTCAACACGAACGAGAATCCTTTTCCGCCCAGCCCGAGGGTCATGGCGCGTCTCGCCCATGTTCTGCCCATCATGCTCCAACGCTATCCTGACCCGTTGGCCATGGCATTTCGGCTTGTCGCCGCGCGCGTTCATGGGCTCGTTCCCGACCAGATCGTCGCCACCAATGGCGGCGACGAACTTCTGCGACTGGCACTTGCAACGTTTGTCGATCCTGATCGCCCAGTTGGCATCGTTTCTCCCGGCTATGGCCTCTATTCCGTCCTCGCAGCCCTCCATCGAGCGCCGCTCAGTGAGGTGCCGTTGACTGAGACGTGGCAATTGCCGGAGCGGACCGCCAGCCGCTGGAATACTGACGGTGCGCAGCTTGCGTTTCTGACGAACCCGCACGCCCCCTCGGGAGCTCTGTTTCCGATGATGGCCATCGAAAGACTCGCCGCATCGTTCCAGGGAGTCCTCGTGATCGACGAAGCCTATGTAGACTTCGTCGATCCTGCGATGGGATATGATACGACGAAGCTGATAGCGCGATATCCGAATCTCCTCCTGCTCCGGACCCTGAGCAAAGGCTATTCCCTCGCGGGTCTCCGTCTGGGATATGGGCTCGGCGACGAAAGCCTGATCCGGCCGATCCTTTCCAAGACGAAGGACTCATACAACGTGGACGCAATCGCCCAATTGCTCGGTGCGTCGGCTCTGGATGACCAAGCTCACGCCAGGGTCTGTTGGGAGGTCGTCCGAAGAGAGCGGGACATGCTTTCGCGTGATCTTCAAGACCTTGGCTTTGACGTCGCGCCATCCCAAACGAATTTCCTTCTCGTTTCGGTGCCGGCGCATGGAAAAAGGGACGAAGCTCGCGAGCTGTACGGGAGGCTGGTAGAGCGAAAGATCTATGTGCGTTGGTTTGATACCGCGCGCCTTCGCAACAAGCTGCGCATCACGATTGGCACGCCGGAGGAAAATGCCACGCTTGTCAGGGTGCTACGGCAGATCGCCCTCGGGAGTTCGGATTCGGCAGTATGCTCCGACCGAAGCGACGAATGACGCTCCAGGATTCACGGGAAAGGCGGAGGTTCTATCTGGCTCGGTCTGGACACACTGCATCAACGATCGTGGGTCGATGTTCAGCGCCACCGCTATCGGAAACCCCGCTTTCCAAGCCTCTGCGGGGGTGAGAGAGGGATGCTTGCAAGTTGTTGATGTCTAATGAATTTATTCAATTTTGGCGCGAATCCCTCCCTCTCCGCCACTTTAAAGCAGCTTCGAGAAACCCCCGTAAAATAAGGCTTTCTTGTACGCCCGGGGTTGCCGGTGTAGCCCCCGGGTGTAGCCCCAAGGGTGGCCCGTAATCTGCCACGTCGCGGGTCCGAGTGGCAACACTTCTCCTCTGCAGATCGTCGAGGCCTGGGTTGAAGCAGTCGGCGAAGCGCCGTTCTGGGGAACCTCCCCAAGAGCTAATTTCGAAGCCCGGCAGGACGACCGCGGCTAAGGGCTCAGTCGCGCCGTGCGGAGATTCTCAAAGGCAGCTTTTGGCGCAAAGCGGCCGTTCACCTATGTCTCGGGCCGCTCGTAGCCTAGCGCTGAGTCGTCTATTCCGCTGAGGCTCTCGACATGAACGCAAGCTCCGGTCCTACCGGAACGATGCCGCTCGGATTTAATTTGCGGTGGCTCTGATAGTAGTGGCGCTTGATGTGCCCAAGATTGACAGTGGCTGCGACGCCCTCGATCTGGAACAGGGTGCGCATATAGTCAGAAAGGCGCGGATAGTCGGCAATCCGCTGGATGTTGCATTTGAAATGGCCAACATAGACGGGATCGAACCGGATCAGCGTCGTGAACAGCCGCCAGTCGGCTTCCGTGATTTCTCCGCCCGTTAGGAAGCGCCGGGATGACAGGCGATCCTCGAGCCAGTCCAGCGTCTTGAACAGCGGGCCGACGGCCTCCTCATAGGCTTCCTGCGTCGTTGCAAAGCCGGCCCGGTAGACGCCGTTGTTCACCGTCGCATAGATGCGCGCGTTCAAGCCGTCGATCTCGGTCCTGAGCGCCTCGGGATAATAGTTGCCTGCCTTCGCGCCGATGCCGTCGAAGGCAGTGTTGAACATGCGAATGATATCGGACGACTCGTTGTTGACGATCGTGCCGGTCTTCTTGTCCCACAGAACGGGAACCGTGACGTGGCCCGAGTAGGTCGGGTCCGACCTCGTGTAGACCTCGTGCAGATAGTGCGCGCCGCCGATAGGATCGGGAACCACACCATCGCCTGCGGCGAAGCTCCAGCCCTGCTCGGCCATGAGCCAATGCACCACCGAGACATCGATGTGCGGCGTAAGCCCCTTCAGCGCGCGGAAGATCAGGGTCCGATGGGCCCAGGGGCAGGCGAGGGAGACATAGAGATGATAACGCCCGGCCTCGGCTCTGTAGCCGCCGACTCCCGTCGGGCCGGGCGTACCGTCAGTGGTCACCCAGTTGCGGAAAACACTGTCCGGGCGCACGAAACGTCCGCCGCTGGCCGAGGTATCGTACCACTGATCGTGCCAACGACCGTCAATGAGCAATCCCATTTCACTCTCCTTGCAAATCGTCGGCGAGCGTTGGGCGTATCCGCCCTTCGTCGACTATCGATGGTGTTCGGGCCAAACGGGCAGCTATTGCGCTCATGACCACATCCTTAACTGCGGCTGGATTGACGTTTGGCGGATCTGGAGGACAACCCGCAACGGCTACCGCTGTTCTTGGCACTGCCACTCCTAACGAAAAGTCGGATCATCACGGGTGCGCTCCAGGATGAGCGGGATGATCAGATCTTCTTCATCCTCGAGATGCCGCAGCAAGGTTCGGTCGAAGCCCTCGATCCCTCCGGCAAGCCGTTCGGCCACGCGCAGCGCGTCACTGTCGCGACCCGACACCTCGCCGGAAAGCGCAGCAATGAACTCACGGCTTGCGGTGCCGAGGCTATAGATCGCGCCGTGGATCACCCCGTGGTCATTGTCGAGAATGTCGAAGCCCTTTTGCAGCTTTGGCGCAGCGGCGGCGAAGGAGGGGAAATAGTAGTCATCCTCGACACGATGGTGCATGTCCAGCTCTCCGAGCAGAAGGCCCATCCGGCGCTGGAACAGGGGTAAGAACGTTGCTGGTGACATACGACCTTCTCTGAAATCCGTCGTCATACCGCCGATCAGCACCGAGAGTTCGCGAAACAAATTGTGCCGCTGGAGCCAGCCTTCGGCCAGTCCGTGCAGGCGTGCATCATTTGCCCACTGGTCGCGAGGATACTTGCGCAGCAGGTCAAGCAGTTCATCCGGCAGGCCTTTCCTCACGTCGACCGTTAGCGCCTTGTCGATGTCCTTCATGATGACGATCCAGTTTCTACCTTGCGGTACAGCGCCGGCCGTGGAGACGAACCACGACCAGCGCCGGGGGTTACCGTGTGCCTTCCTTCAGGGCCAGCAACTGCCATTCCCAGCGCAGACCGTGACCGAAGCCGCCGCCATGCTCGGCGAACAACTTTGCAACGTCGTCTGCGGTCGGGCGCGCCCAGTCACGCTGAAGTTCGGACACGTAGGCGATGGTGGTAAGCGGCTGCGCCCCAGCCTGGACCATGCGCTGGACGCCGCGCTCATGACCTTCGGTGCTGCCGCCACCCGACGCGTCGGTGACGATGTAGACCTCATAGCCATCAGCGAGCGCATCGATCACCGGCAAGCTCAAGCAGACTTCAGTCCACAAGCCGGCCATAACCAGCTTCTTCTTGCCGGTCTTCTTGACCCAGTCGAGCACCCGCGGATCGTCCCACGAGTTGAGGCCGCTACGGTCGATCGCTTTCTGATCCGGGAAAACAGCCTGGACTTCCTGGAACAGTTCCTGGCGCTCGGCAAAGGCCGTCGTCAGCAGGGTCGGCACCTTGAACAGCTTCGCCGCCTTGGCGAGGAAGGTCGTGTTGTTGACGACGGCCTCGCTGGTGTGAGAGCGCAACGCCAGCAACTGCAGATACTGATGATCGATCAGCAGGAGCGAGTGATCGTCGGGGGTGAGTAGCGAACTCTTTGCCATAGCTATATCTCCGTGGGGGTTGACCGAGTCGATGGCCCCGTTGGTCGAAGAGATACTGATGGAACGAATTTGCCTGTAGTCGTCCAATTCGGTACTGTCCGTTCCAAAAATGGAACGGACAAATGCAGGACCTCAACGATCTCTACTATTTCGCCCGGGTGGTTGAGCATGGTGGGTTCGCGCCTGCCGGGCGTGCGCTTGGCATGCCGAAATCCACGCTCAGCCGCCGTATTGCGCTGCTGGAAGAAAGGCTGGGGAGCCGGCTCCTGCAACGCTCGACCAGGCATTTCGGGATGACCGAGGTCGGCGAAGTCTATTACCGGCACTGCGTGGCGATGATCGCCGAGGCCGAAGCTGCTCAAGAGGCGATCGACAACACCAGTGCTGAGCCGCGCGGTACGATACGCGTTTGGCGGTCTTTAGGTTGATAACCAGATCAACTGCTGCACCGAAAAGTTTCCATGAACAGTGCTCAACTGGAATGACATTGGGTCAGTCTCTTTCAGCCTCGGCCTTGATCTGTGCGATCAACCATCGTCCGGCTGGCCCCGGCGGCGCCTCCGCCTGGAATGCCGCGGACAATGTCAGCCACACGCCTCGTTTCGGCATTTCAACGACATCGAGGATAACCAGCGCACCGGAGTCGATATCCGCCTGGACAAGGTCGAGCGGCATGCCTCCCCAACCCATGCCCGCCTTGAGGAACGCGTGCTTCGCCCCCAAATCGGCCAGCCGCCAGGGCCTTCCCGACACGACACCAAATTCCGTGCCTTTCGACAAGTTAGTGCGATCGGTCAGCACGAGCTGGACGTGTCCCGACAGGTCATTGATCGTCAGCGGCCCGCGATGGCGTCCTAGCGGATGCAAGGGCGAGGCGACCGGCACCATCTGCACTTCCATTAAGCGCTCGCGAACGACGCTGCTGGGTACGTCGGGAAGCGTGCCGACGATCCCGAATGCGCAATTCCCATCGAGAACCGGCTGGAGAACGGCGCCGAGCGCTTCGACATAGAGACGCAGGGGAACGTCCGGGAAGCGTAAGGAAAACTCCGAAACCGCATGCGTGAGGATGGGTGTGGGCAGCATGACGTCGATCGCGACCGAGAGTTCTGCCTCCAGGCCCCCGGCCAGTCCTCGCGCTCGCGCCTTGAAGGCGTCGACATTGCCGGCGACCGCGCGCGCATCAGGCAGAAGTGCGCGCCCGGCCTCGGTCAGAACCGGTATCCGTCCGCTCCTGTCGAAGAGCTGAATGCCCAATTGCCCTTCCATATTGGCCAAGGTCTGGCTGACCACGGATTGCGCCCGTCCCACGCGGCGGCCAGCCGCCGAAAAGCTGCCCTCGTCGACGGCGGCGATGAAGGTGCGGAACTGATCAAGTGTGACACCATCGAGCATCCATAGCTCCATACGATAATATGTATCGAGAAATATAGTCTGCCACGATGGCTCTGGGTACCCCAATTAGGAATTGGGGCGACCCACGGTCAAGGACAGTGCAGACGATGAAAAACAAAATCGTGATTTACGGAGCCGGAATGGCCGGCGCCATGCTGGCGAGCCGCCTCGCTGAAAACTTCGATGTGACGGTAGTGGCGCCGACGAATTATTTCGAAGTACCGATGGCAATGCCGCGGCTGATGGTCCAGCCCGGATTGGCGGACAAGGCAATCATATCGATCGCCGATGCCCTGCCGAAGGCGCACCACATCCACGGGCACCTGGCGGAGCTGACCTCCGCTGGTGGCCTGGTGGACGGCGATGATGGCGCTCGACGGTTGGTGACAGGCGACATCAGCGTGCTGGCAACCGGCAGCCGATTCGCCGGCCAGCTTGTCCGATCGCTGAGCGGTTCGATGGAAGAGCGCAAAGCTGTCTTCCATCGGCTCGAGGCATCGCTTGCTGCCGCACGGCGAATCCTGATTGTCGGCGGCGGCCCGGTCGGCGTCGAGATGGCCGGCGAGATCGTCGAGACTTGGCCGGGACGATCCGTGACCATCGTTGAGTCCGGCGCGCACATTTTGGGCGGTACGGCAAAATCGGCATCCACCCATGCGGCAAAATTCTTGGAGCAGCGCGGCGTGACGTTGCTGGCGCGTGAACGGATCGAGAGCCCGTCGCCGGGGAGCGGCGTATCGGTGGAACCAGGCGAGGCTCGCACCACCAGCGGTAAGCTCGTCGGCTACGACGTCATTCTCTGGTGCATCGGCGGACGCCCCAATACTGAGTATCTGCGCGCCCATTTCTCCGGCCGCCTCGATGCGGACGGGCGTGTCAAGGTCACGCCGCAGCTCCTCATGGAGGGTGAGGATCGCGTGTTCGCACTCGGCGACATTACCAACCTCAAGGAAAATAAGATGGCGCTGCACGTCAACGGGCAGCTCCGCGTTGCTGAAGCGAATATCCGCGCCCTCGCGTTGGGAAGGACGCCGACCAAGACCTACAAGGCGAAAACCGGCAACCCTATGATGGCGATCTCCCTGGGCAGTCGCGCGGGTGTCGCCTTTATCCCGCCGATCGGCGCCATTCGTTCGGCCTGGCTCAACCGGAAGGTCAAGGCGGAAACCATGCTGGTCCCGATGTACCGCAAGAAGCTCGGCCTGCCGGCCTGACGCCTCGATCGCCGCAGGAGAGAATACCCATGCATGGCAGCAAGAATGGCCGCTTTCGCCTGGCGCATCGTCCCGCCGATTACAAGAGACTTGGCATCGCCCCCGATCAAATAGCGCAGTTTGAGGACGGTCAACGCATCGGCACGGAGAGCGGCCGCTATGAATGGTGGTACTTTGATGCCCATCTCGACGATGGTGCGACCGTCGTCGTGGTTTTCTACACCAAGCCCAATGTCAGCCCCAACGGTCCGCTCGCGCCCAGGATCACCATCGACATTACCCTGCCTGACGGCCGCACCTTCCAAAAGTTTCTCGACACCAGCCCGGAGCTGTTCCACGCATCGAAGTCTACTTGCGACGTCAGGATCGGGACGAACCGCTTCGTCGGCGATCTCAATCGCTACCACATCACGGCAAACATCGAGGAGATATCAGTCGACATCGAATTGACGGGAGTCGTTCCCGCCTGGCGTCCCAAGTCCGGTCACCTCTATTTTGGTGCCGAAGGGCGAGAAAAACTCTTTGCCTGGCTTCCCTCGGTGCCCCACGGCCTGGCAACCGTCCGCTACAGGATCGGCAATGAGGAACGCCGCGCCGCCGGAAGCGGATATCACGATCATAATTGGGGCGACGTCCCCATGCAGACGCTCATGCACAACTGGTATTGGGCGCGTGCCAGCGTCGGTCCCTATACGATCATCGCATCCTACATCACAGCCACCGCCGCCTACGGCTATGAAACGCAGATCGTCTACATGCTGGCCAAGGACGGCAAGGTCATCGCTGACGACGATGCCAAAGTATCCTTTGAATCGGATCGCGTCGCGATCGACGGCAAGACCGGAAAGCCGGTGGCGGATGTCACGCGCTACATCTATCACGATGCCGATACGCGCTATGTTGTGTCGTTCGAACGCCAGAAGACCGTCCTACAGGCTATCCTCACCGACCGCGCGCCGCTGCTCAAGCGGATCATCGCCCGGCTGATCGGCTTCGACGGCGCCTATCACCGCTTCGCCGGCAAGGTCACGGTCGAGAAGTTCGAGCGGGGCGTGCGCGTGGAGCGTTTCGACGATCGTGCCATCTGGGAGCTGATGTATTTCGGCAAGGCGCGACCTTAGGGCGTAGAGATCTAAAATTCTTACTATCCTGCCAATGTAGTGGCCAGAGTCCGCTTCGCGCAGCAACCCTGAGTTCATGACCTAAATAACCTCGCGCTTTCGTGTTCTCGCCAGAGGAGCGCAAGTGGTAATGGAACCGGCGTTGATAGGGCCGAACGTACCGCGCAGGCATCAGCCGGGCATCTTGCGGCTGAGATGATGCGGGCCCACGCAGGCCTCCATCCCGATCAGACAAGGCGGCATATTCGCGAATGTGCTGCCACCTGGCCCCGCGACCACTTCTGCCGCAGCACGATGGCGCCGCCCCCATCTAGACCCACGACGTGGAACGAATTCTTGCCAACGTCGATGCCGACGAAGCAGATCGAATTCTTGAGCGCTTCTGCCATGGCGTGCTCCTTGTCTTTGGTGCCCCGCGCAAGCATCACTTGCTGGTGGGGCGGGAGCACGGCCGGACCATCCCATTACCGGATATCTCAGGGGCCGCCAGCGTTTTCCGATCACGATGGAATGTTTGCATCACCAGGAAGCGTAAATTGAAACATGGCGCCACGCCGTTGGTTCGTGCTCGCCCAGAGGCGTCCGCCATGCGCCTCGATGATCGAACGGCAGATAGAGAGGCCCAGCCCCAAGCCGGTCGGCTTCGTCGTGTAGAAGGACTCGAACACCCGCTCGAGCATCGCTGCCTCAAGTCCCGGACCCGAATCCTGAACCGCAACCAGCACGCCGCTGGTTTCTTTTGTTGTGCTGATCAGCAACTCTCTCGGACCCTCGTTGGCCGCTCCCATTGCTTCAAGTGCATTGACGATCAAGTTAAGAAGCACCTGCTGCAATTGAACACGATCTGCTTCAACCACGGGTAGGTGGTCCGCCAATTCCGTTATGACCGAAATGCCGTTCTTCACCGCTTCGCCATGCGTGAGCTCAATGATTTCGACGATCACTCCATTGATTTCCAAACGATCCTTCCGCGGCGGTGCCTTCTTGATAAGCGCACGGATCCGATCGATCACCTCGCCTGCGCGGGTGCCATCCTCGACAATGCTGGAGAGTGACTGCTGCACCTGCTCCAGATGCGATGATCCAGCACGAAGCCAGCGCAGAGCAGCCTGGGCGTTAGTGACCGTCGCGGCGATCGGTTGA
>Ga0210400_10004377_pt1 | contig 12241 bp, 13 predicted proteins | sample IncBWH26MmetaG_FD_155456 | JGI IMG/M metagenome (GOLD analysis project Ga0210400, IMG submission 155456) | Forest soil microbial communities from Barre Woods Harvard Forest LTER site, Petersham, Massachusetts, United States - Inc-BW-H-26-M | ecosystem: Environmental > Terrestrial > Soil >...
GCGCCGGGTATTCGCGGCTTCACACCGTGCATTGCGGCCCGGAGGGCATCTACCTGAGCGCGTTCGGCGCCCCGAACGGGGATGGCCCGGGCGGCCTCTTCCTGCTCGATCACGACAGCTTCGATGTTGTGCTTCGCCAAATTGTATGCGCACTGAAAATAGAGCTTTCCCTCTCGCGACGCCTGTCCCGTCTAGGTTATCCCTTCACCCTCGAGCGCCAAGAATCTCTCCCGTAGGAGCGCCCGCGCGGTATACCTGTATATATTGAGGATGGAGGAACAGGACGTTTTCGCGACGCTACGTTGGTTGGGTTTAGGCAGCCCGATCGTATCGGTGGTGCAGCCCTCCCAGTCGTACGTGAGAAAGGACGTGACCTGAGGCTATGGTGCGAGTTCTGCCGTCTGGCGTTCCCTTCCCCAGTCCGAGATGCGTGCGGTCCTCGTGGTAGTAGCGAATATACTCAGAGAGCAGGCGTTTCAGGTGGCGTTCGTCAACTGCGATGATGTGATCCAGGAGATCACGCCGGCAACTCCCTACCCAACGCTCTGCGACTCCATTCTGCCAAGGACTTTCGAACGAAGTCCGGACAGGACTCACGCTCAGGGATCGAACCGCTGCGGGGACTTTCAGTCCATACTTGGCATCACGATCAAAGATGACGAACCTCGGAGCGGATCCAAATGGAAACGCTTCTCGTAACTGCTGGACGATCCAAAAGCTTGTCGGATGCTTTGTGACATTGAAGTGCAGGATGCGCCGGCGATCGTAACTGATGACGAAAAAGCAATAGAGCACGCTGAAGGTAATCGTCGGAACCGTGAAGAAGTCCATCGCGGCAATCGCTTCCCGGTGATTACGGAGAAAGGTAAGCCAGCGCTTGGCCGGCTCCGGACCTCGAGACGCCCGTTTCATCCAACGAGAGATCGTTCGCTCAGAGACATCAAAACCGAGCATGAGAAGCTCGCCATGGATGCGTGGCGCTCCCCACGTTGGGTTCTCAACGACCATCCGGAAAATCAACTCCCGACCTTCCTTCGATGTCTGTCGTCTCCCTGCGGGCCTCCTGACACTGGAGATCAGCTTCCAGTACAAACGGAATCCGCCCCTGTGCCAACGCACCACGGTTTCGGGGGTGACCGCAATGAGGGACTGCTGCCATCCGGACCAAAATCGACGAATGGCGACCCAGAAGAGCTTGTCGAGCAGGTCTAGTCTTGGCCGCGGATGTCGACGTTTCAGGACGGCGAGTTGTTGACGTAGCGCCAGATTCTCGAGTAAGAGGCTCCGACGCGCGCGCAAGAGACGAAGCAACGTTCCGAAGCACAGGCTGATGAATCGAAACATGGCTAGGAGTTATAACAGAACAGTCGCGGGAGGGCGGCTAAATCATTGATTTTAAAGTCGGCCAGAGTTTTGGCGAACCACAACCCAGAGATAGCGCAGCGCCTCAGGCTCTCCGAGCTAAGCGTTTACGAGTAGGCACCTTTCGGCTCTGCCGTCGAGGCCGCACGGACGTTTGAACGTCTGGCCGTGATTGCCACACAAACAATGCGAGTGCTAGGCTCGTCGGGCCGTGAAATCACAGCGTCCCAAAGTAGAACCAATTCGCAATCCGACCCTCTTCGAGATCGAGAAGCTAGAGGAGGAAGGCAAGCCTGCGAATACGCTCACAGTTGAGCGCCCGTACTCTTTGCCGGGAGTTCTTCTCGGTACTTCAGCCTTCACGGCAGCGGGATGGGAAGGTTCATTCTATCCACGGGGCATCCAGAAACGTGTTGTCGGCGATTCCCTGCGGTCTACCCCCGAGGGCTGCGCTAGCATTCGCAACTCGTCACTGAATCTTCTTCTCGTCCGCTTGACGCCCCCGCTCACGTTGCCTTGCCCGCGTTTCAGCTTCCGCCTCCTGTGCTCGCTGGTAGTTAGTCCACCACTCATCGTGAATCGCGGAAAAATAAACATTGGGTATGTACACCAGATACAGGTCGTCCTTAAATCCGTTGACTATTTCTTGGAGGAGATAGATGCGCGTGTTGGTCTCGCCGCGCCTGTAGAGTTTTCCGGTGAACACGCCATCGACCCGCGAACCATGTGAAGCCACGGCATCGTTGGAACCGTCACCCCAACTGTCCGCTGCAATCTCGCGCCCCGCCGAATACTTCCGATCCAAGTCTGACTCGACCTGAGCGTAATCACCCTTCAACCGGGTAACGATCAAGGCCAGTTTTCCCTCAAAATAGATGAGGTAAGCATCTTTCTGTTCGTCGAGCCCGTATTCGAGCTTGGGGAGGCCCACCCCACACTCCACAAAGAGTAATTCGCCGTTCGGATCGCCACGATATTGGCCAAATCGTTCCGCCTTACCGGGGGCTCCGACCACTTTATTTACGATACGCTGAAGATTCTCGACTTGATTGATTAGCTGCCCAACTGAATTCGCCGATTGTGCGCTTCCCCAAGCTAAGCCGTCATAACCCTCTGAGTCGTTTTGGGCTGCGCCAAACTGCAAGGCGGTCTGCGCAACGGTCGGAAAGCTAGTCGCCGCGCTTTTGGCTACAACTTGCTGCGGTTCGCTCTTACATCCTGTGACGGCGAATACCACGGAGGCGGCCAGCATTCCCATTAGCGTCATTGTCTTCATTTCATCCCCATGTGCTCAGGTTCACGTTCAGGGACACAAGAACAGAACAAACCAGAAATCGTATACGGAGCCGCTTCACGATTGAACCTGCGTCACTTTGCGGATAGTTCTCGCTTCTCCCTGAAATAGACGCCGACTCCTGTCGCGACTCCGACAAGCAGGAAACCCGCAAGGCTTTTTGCGAAAGTCGTAGATTGGAGAACCATTCCCCAATTCATGCTTTCGCCGTGTCCGAGACCTTCCCAGAACATCCTCCACCCCATCTGCTCCATTAGGTCGAGAAAAAACGCACGTACGAGAAGAACACCCAGTAACCCACCGAAAGTGAACCCAAGAGCAATACGTATCGTCCGACTGTTCATGTATCCCTCCGTGGGCATTTTGGTTGGGGAATTCATTTCATACAGAGGAGGGACGAGCAGAATCCCCCCCAACTAGCAATAGCGGGATAGCGATATTCCCCATCACTGCGACAAAGACCCAAGACTTTGCCTACGCAGAAGCTTAACGACTGTCCCTTGCTAGCCCGAATAGAACGTAAGTACCTTTTCTCGACACTTGTGCTTGATTCTTCAATATTTGACAGAAAAACGATTGGTGTGACTTCTGCGATGGAAGACGGCCCTGTGAGGCTAAGGAGCAGAACCTTCCCCGAGTGCATGGCGAACGCCCGACGAGAAAGACGCACGCTTGCACCGCCAAGTAGTCGCGGGCTACGGTTCTGTTGTTTCGAAAATAATATATGGCATTTGAGCACAGTACTATGGCACCGCGTGTCCGCTGCCCGCAGCATTAGGAAAGCATTTTTGAGGCACAGTTTATGAATCGTACGGTAATCATCCTTTTGCTCATCACGGCAATCGTTGCGGGAGCAGCTTTTTGGGTGGTCTCTCATCGCACTACCTTGCCGTTTGTGGGAAAAGAACAACCGCGCCTCTTCCCGGTCTGCGACCGCTGCGAGAGCAAGGATGGAAGGTGGGGTTATATCGACCCTAATGGAAAGTTAGCGATCAACTTCCAATTCGAGAAAGTCGCAGACTTTTCGGAAGGGCTGGCTGCCGTCAAGACAGGAAATAGGTGGGGCTTTATCGACGAAGACGGCAAATTTGTGATTAACCCGCAGTTCGACGCCGTCGGTGGTTTCGCCGAGGGGTTCGTGGCGGTGCGCGTTGAACGCCAATGGGGGTACATCGACAAGAATGGAAAGTACACTATCAACCCGCAATTTGACGACACTGCGAAGTTTTCCGAAGGATTAGCTCCGGTCAGGACTGGTGCGAAGTGGGGGTACATCGACAAGGATGGAAAGTACGTCATCAACCCACAGTTTGACGACGTGTGGGCGTTTTCCGACGGACTTGCGGCAGTCAAGATTGGCGATAAATGGGGTTATATCGATAAGAGCGGAAAGTACGTCATCAATCCGCAATTCGACGAAACATATATTTTTGTGGGAGGACGATCAGCCTTCAAGATTGGCGACAAGTGGGGGTACATCGATAAGAATGGAAAGTACACTATCAACCCGCAATTTGACGACACTGCGAAGTTTTCCGAAGGATTAGCTCCGGTCAGGACTGGTGCGAAGTGGGGGTACATCGACAAGGATGGAAAGTACGCCATTAATCCTCAGTTCGAGAATGTCGGCGAGTTCTCCGAGGGTTTTGCCTCAGCGAAGATTGGCGACAAGTGGGGGTACATCGATAAGACAGGCAAGATCGTTATCAATCCCCAATTCACGATTTCGTCCGTCGGCGTATTCAGGCGCGGGTTGGCCTCGGTTATGCCAAATCTTTACGTGAATACGAAGGCTGAATGGGTTTGGCCCAATGCGGAGAGCTTTCAGCGTGACGCTGCGCAGCTCTACCCCTTGCTGAATGCTGACCGCCCGGCAAACGATGGAGGCGACACTACAATAGACGGCGATTGGACGCAGTGCGTTAACGGCTTGGCCGCGAGACCTCTGTGCTTCCAACTCAAGGGAGTCACCAATCGTGATTTCGCGGCGTGGGCCCAGAAGGGCGGCGCCAACGACTTTGCCAAACATATGCTCGGAGCAACTTCATATGGTAAAGCGATATTCCATGACCGAAAGTCTGCTCAACTCGCTGCGAAGTTGCAGTTCGACGGAATATTCTTCGACACCGGAGAGGGCTTCCTATTCGCAATGAAACCTACACCGGACGGTTGGGTTCCATTTCCGGGTATACCGACCAAGCCTTTCATGCTTGAAACACTGCCCGACCTCCCTAGCCTCCCAGATGCGGGGAATGCCGGGACCGGAACCCCGGTCACGCCAGTTTCCACACAGGGCGCGGATCAATGAGTCTGTTTGGTAAGGGCAACCATTTTTCCTAATTTGAGGCCAGTCGCATGCATATTTCTAAACAACACACCCGTTCCCTTCGGTGGCTCGTTTGCACAACTTTGATTCTCGGCTTCTGCAACCTTCAACTACGAGCCGACAGAAAGACGCTGAAGTCCGATCTTGAAGGTGCCCTTGTAGGCCAGAGTGTCATATCGAGGATCACATTCGGAGGGAAAGCCATACCTCCTGGTGCTAGGGCAGATTATCCAGTCAACACCGTCGTATATCCCGACAGCGGTCAGGTCGCCTTCCGAGTGGAGTGGGGTTTGATGCGTGTGGACGTATCGCCAGCCCAGATGCAACGTCGATTTGATCGTGGCACATCTTTCCGAGTAACTGGTATCGAAATCAAGGACGACAGACTCGAACTCAAACTGCAAAGTGGGAGCGGAGACTCCGCAAGACTGAAATTGATGCTTGGGGCAGGCTGGCAGTCGAAATTCGATCTGCAATCTGTTCAGTCGCAACTTTCTCGCATCTTTGTTCTTGACCAAGTGCATCAGCCACAGCAACAAACTGTGAACACGACACCGGTTTCGAACGCGACGCCGTCCGCTTTCTTGAGCACCACGTCGGCCACTCAGTATCAGCATGATCCTAATGCGCCAAAACGTGAAGGTCGCATCTCGGACGGTGATCTTAGAACAGTGATGGCTGAGTTCGATGAAGACATGCGGCATGTGTTTTCCACATTGTCGCAGGATTCTTCTGCTCTTTCACAGGGGCTTCTTACCTTTCAGCAGGCGTACTCAGGAAGATCGGATTATGCTTCGCGCCCTCTACTTCAAGACATACTGCGACTTCAAGATCGGCTTGGAAAGAACATGCAACCGCAGAGCGATGACGATGTGATCGCGATCAACGAAGTATTCAAACGATGCGTGCGTATTTCGCAACTTGGGCAAGCTCGCGACGAACAGGGCAACCTGTATGGTGCAGGGCGGAATTCTGCGTCTTTCCAGCCAATGTTACTCTCAAACTCTGCTGCGGAGGTTAGCAGCAATGTACAGAGAGACGTTGCGGTTGAGCGCCAACAGAGACAGCCAATCGAACGCGCACGTACAGCAGTCATTAACGTCGAGCAGGCGCTAGACCGGGGAGATTTGATCGCCGCCAGTCAGAATTATCAGCAGATGGTATCCGATAGCCAGACGGTGCAAGTCTCGGCCTTGCAGCACTATCTCCAACTGACCGTCGCGTTCCGGCAGGATATAGCTTCCTATGAGCAAGGATCGCGGCTTGCGCACCATCGAGACCTGTCCGCTTCGGAGGAAATCAAATTTCTCGCTCAGGAGGTCAATGCTCTCAATGCGTCCCAAACGAAGCCGCTGACAAGGGGCCTTCTCCAAAGCACCGTGAATGCCGAGGCTGCGGTTGCGAGACAAAAATTGGATGGTTTGCCGCTTCTCCAGATTGATGAAACAGCGTATCGGCTGCCACAAGCTCGCGATGCGGGTTCGTCGAATTTGAATGACAATCTTTCATTGGTGACAAGCAGAATTTCGGATGTTGACGGGAAGCTGCGGTCAGCAACCGAACTTCGGCAGATTGCTGCACTGGTTGATGCACTCACAACTGTGGCCGCCGTTCTGGGTCCAAACGAAACCATGTCTCTTAAACAGAAGATCGACCAAATTGCAACCGCTGAACGAATACGTGCAAGTCTCGTCCAAACTCAGCAGGCTTTGCAATCACGGATCGTTGAGGTACGTGCCGAGGAGCAAAGGCGAGAAGCAGCAGCACGGGCAGAGGAGCAGAGAAGAGCAGAGGCAGCACGCGCCGAAGCTGCTGCGAAGCTGGCTGCCGCCGCAGCGGAGAGGCAAAGCTACGCAGAAGAACTGACCAAAAGCATGGCAGGAGAAATCCGTTGGTGTGCAACCGGCCAAGGCAACGAAGTTCTAGCTGGGGTCGTTGCGGCCAGCCGACTTTCGGACAACACGTACAGCCAATTGGGCGCGGGCTCGCCGTTGTGGAAACAAATGTTCTCGAAGGGCTTCAGGTTTAGAGCCATCCAAGACAGGAACAGAAGCCTGAAAGTTGCCGCGATTAAGGCAGAGGGCGGCTTTAGCGTGTCAATGACGACATTGCCCGATGTAGACAGAACCTCCTTGGAACAAGCGATAAGCACGTTATCAGTCGGAGCGAGCGATGGACATGGAACGCCGTAACTCGGTGATCTATCTGCAAGGTGCTCCTCAAGGGACAGCAACCATCGAACGTTATTGCTGACGCACACAATGGTTCGGAACCTTTAGTCTACGAACCAACCGCGACCCCGCGAGCCGACGCTGTAGATTCAACATCTTACGATCACTTCGGCAACAGCCATTTTTGACCAGCACGAGTTTTCAACGGGTTACCGTTTGCGGGGCGGCGAAGGTGGCGCACACGAAAATCGAAAATGGGGGGCGATTGGCCGAGCGGTCAGTCAGCGAGATTCTAATTGACTGTTCGGGGTCGATGCAGTAGCCTCCGTCAACCATTCAGTAGCCTCCCGTCAACTATAAGGATCGAGGCAAGCCGTGGCGCAAATCGAAGCCTTGGCGGAGAAATCCCTCAGCGAACAAGCAGTTGCGCATGAAGCGCATGGACCTCTGGGATCGTCCGTTTTACTTCTGCATGTCGCTGCTTGCGGCCATGGTCGTGGTATACGGCTTCAGTCGCACCGTCGGCGCGAGGTTAATTCACCCGCCATCGCCGCGGCCCGTGGTCCTTTATTTTCATGCGGTCTTATTCACAGGGTGGCTGGCGTTCTTCATTGTGCAGTCCGCGCTAATTGGGACTCGGAATGTAAAGGTGCACCGCCAACTCGGCTGGTTCGGCCTAGCTCTGGGGATCGCGATTTCCATTGTGGGGATTACCACCGCGATCGTGATGACCAGATTGCGGATCCGGGAGGGTGAAACCGATTTCGCCTCCTTTCTGATTGTCCCGTTGTTCGACATGCTCGCATTCAGCGTTGCCTTCGGATTGGCGTTTTATTGGCGGAAGAAGCCGGAGTTCCATCGGCGTCTGATCTTGATCGCTTCCTGTGCGCTCACAGCTGCGGGATTCGGGCGATTTCCAACCTCGCTGGTGCCGGAGAATTGGTTTTACGCGGGAGTCGATGTTTTGATTCTTCTCGGGGTGGTGCGCGATCTGATTGTCACGAAGCGCGTCCACCCAGTGTATCTGTACGGGCTGCCGTTCCTTATTCTGGGGCAAATCGCCACCACGTATACGTATGTGAAGAGCCTGCCAGAATGGCTGAAGATCGCGCATGCCCTATTGGGGTAGAGGGTTGGCAGACAAGGTGGGACAGTGAATCTTGGACTCCGGTCGCCCCGACAACTTCGCCATCAATAACAGTGTCGGCGGGAAGATCACCGAGGGCCTGTGCTTCGCCAAAACTCTGAGATACTGAGCCTCAGTCTTTAACAATGTTACAGCCCTGTTCGCAAGCTGCTGATTTAAAGGCTGATCGTCATTCTGGCGAGGGACAGGTAGAAGAAAGTTAAAGAATAGCCCGTGCTGGCCGAACATATCCGTGAGGAATGGGTGTCCTTCAACGGGAATCTTCACTGCATGGAGCAGAAGACCAAATACAATTAAAAACAGAATTAAAGCTAGGTCAGCAGCGAGAAACCAACCGATTTGACGAACGGATCGCGACGGATGGCTCATTATTCACAAACTTACCATAGCCGAAGCCAGTTAAGCCCCAACGAGTTTGGTAACCGGGCAGGTGAAACCCCAATGTCCGGTAAGGGCATTTGGTCCATTAGTAGGTGGAAAATCCTGGTCAGGATTGTAAGCAGCCAAAGTAGGTTGCAGTTCGCTCTCGGAAGCTACCGCACCCGTCTAGTCTGCACCACTTTGCGGCAGCATTTCTCGGGCCTAACCAGCTTGGAGTTGACGTATCTTAAGCTGAGGAGATTCGCAATGCAGCGATTATTCTTTCTCATCCTTGTCATTTTCGGAGTAACAGCTACTACTTTCGGTCAGGCGACTTCGTCAGACTCGCAAACACTACGGGCTCTGCTATCCGAAGTCCGCGAACTTCGCCAGGTTTTGCAGGTTTCGCTGCTAAGAATTCAAAGCGCTCAGATTCTGCTATCTCGCTTGCAGATCCAAGAAGTGGCGGTTACCCGCGCGTCGCAACACTTAGATGGCGCTCGCTCGAAGCTGGCTGAAGTGCAAGTCGTTCTGAAGAGTGAAGCGGCCGAGATCAAGCATTTTGAGGACGAGCCCCCAAACGCCGGAGAGAACCAAGCGCAAGTCGACGAGGCGCTCAAGCGCGCTAAGTCCGACCTCGAAGCCTCTACGAACCTTGAGCAGCAACGTCAGACGACCGCAATCGAGGCCGAGCAGCAACTGCGAACTGAGCAGGATAAACTCAACAGCCTCGAAACCCAATTGGACGAACTCGTCAGAAAGATGGATAACCCCAGCGAGCAGTCCGGTCGCGTCCCGCATTGATCGCTCGGGCGTCCGCCTTCCGTCCGCCACCGTGATCTTTCGTCCAATTTCACTTTTCCGGTAACCGGACACGTCCGGTTAGCCGACTACACGTCCAAGTCAAGCTCCATGGGCTTATACTAGTGCCGATTTTGCTAAAGGAGGTGCTCCTCGTGCCCTCGTCCTTGCGGTCCTGCTTGACAATTCTTGCCGCAGCGCTGCTCATGACCTCGGTAGCATTTGCGTTTAGTGCGCCTCTATCCGATGAAGCTGTCCGCGAAGCCTATTTCCTCGGTCAGCGCCGCGACGATAGGACCGCCGAATTATTGGAAACCTACCGCCGCTACTCTCCGGTCCCTAAGTCCGGGCCTCATGTTTTTGTCGTTGAACTATTCACGCCCTATGCGCAGGCTGTGGAAGCTTCGAGTAAACACAGCGCAGGTTATAGTGCCCAGCAAGCAAGTCAGGACTATAAAGCACGTGGCGACTCGCTCCGCCTCGGAGTATATGTTCGCTACACCCCTACATACGGCCCCGGATTCCCATATAGCCCGAATAAATTTTTCGGTCAGACGGGCACGTGGAGAGATTTTCAGGTTCGGCTAAAGCTAAACGGCGAGACACGCGAATCCCGAAGCGTGAGATATGAAGGTACGCGTATGGGGACAGGAGGAGGTAAGGGCGGGGGTTCACGCTCAACGGGTTTTATTATCTGGCAGGAATACGACGCGTCTAGTTCTAGTTTCACGGACGCAACCGTCGAAGTCGATACCCCCGACGGCCAGCATGTCGTCGTGCCCTTCGACCTCTCCCGCCTTCGCTGAACCACTTTTTCGCAGTATCTCTGGGCGGTTCGTCGAAAGCGATTAGCGAGCAATTGAACAAGCTGAATGAAATTAATTACGCCGCCAGATTTCGGCCTCAATGCCTGATTAATGCTAATCGGACAAATGAACTCGGTCAAAAAATCATCTGACACTGTTAAACGCCAAGCCTTATACCAGTGAGGGTTTGCCGCCAAAGAATGGTGCGAATAAAAAACGGTTTAGAAGCCTATCGCTGGCCTCCAATCATCAAGGCCAGAAACCGCGCTATGAAAAGAATCCATAGCGTGACCCTGACAGGCTTAGGCCATCTGGCTCTTGCTTTCTCAGACGCCGGCCTGGGATTGTTATATCCCTCTCGGAATTGTTCGATGCTATACCCGACACCGTTCTTCAATTCGGCTCGGGAATCCGCATAGAACGTCTCATCTGAAAAGACCAGATCGTACAGGTCTTTGAATACACGAAGAGAATTGATGACGGTGCTTATCATCAATGTCCCCCCATGTCGCGCATGAATTGTGACAAATGCTTGGCGCAGTCTTCGGGATAATTCTCTTTGATGTACTTCTTATCTTCCTCATCAAAGCGACCCCATTCGCGTGCAGGGTCAGATTCGATGTTATCCCAATCGATTACCGTCCAAGTTCCATCGGTCAGCGGAGGGACGAACACTTCATCGACCACACCACCAGAAACAGAAACGAACACAGGTCTGCTCATGTCTTCTCCTTTTTATTAAGTTGATTTGGGTCTGGGACGAAAGTTGGGACGAACTTAAGGGGTTATTAGGTGCTGAAAGGTGGGTTAAGCGCCGTCTAATCAGTGTGAAACAACTATGCTACACGTGGAGTCGCGGTTCCCCAAAAGCAGTACGTCCATGGCTTCGGAAATTTGTGCGAGGTAGCCCGTGTCCATCTCCTCGATCTGGAAGCCGCCTTGGATCAAGAGGGATGGGATGTCACGAGTGATATGACAGCCTTCAAAAAGCCAGTGGGGGATCGGTTCCGTCCGTTCCTGCCAACGTCTTATTCGTAAATCCGGTCATAATCCGTGCTCAAAGAAGATGACCTTCCCGCTTGGTCTCAACACACGGCGGACACCGCGAATCGCGTCCACTACTCCAGGAATCGTGCAGAAGGTGAAGGTGCTCACAACGGTGTCAACGCTGTTGTCTTCCAGTGGAATCCTTTCTCCCGGAAGGTCTAGAAATTCGATATCGAGCTTCGTTCGTTGTCTTTGTGGCTCGGCCAACCGAATCATACCGGGGTTAGGTTCAAGGGCGTAGACCTTGCTGACTCTGGTTCACCGTGAAGCGATTCGGCGTCATAGCGCATCACAGTGCTTCGAGGGAAGCGTCAGGTGTCTGGCGCATCCCGCGGAGACCGGCCTTCTCATTCCATCTCGGAACTTATCGTTTGGAAGGATTGTAACTTCCGGATAGCCGACTTTAGGACAACGATCGCACTCAAACCCTGAACCAGCTTGGATTTACCCCTTGGATTTACCCCCTTTCTCACATGATTTTCGAGGATGTATACGACCCCGGCAAACATGGACCCTCTTTGCGCTTGCCGGGGTATCGGTCATCTTTGAGAAGCGTGGTGTCCTGTGCAGCGGCGCCCCTTGGAAACAGCATGACAAGGAATGCACTGGACACTATCATCGTGCTGCGCATCTGATCGACCCTGGAGGAAACACCAATGAAATCGATTACTCGGTTAGTCACAGCAGTGGTGGCAGTTATGTTCGCGGTCGCCACCCTGTGTCCCGCGCAGGACGTCAAGCCGACCGACCTGGGCAAGGGGTCGGCGTTCAATGGCAAGAAGATCGAGATGAAGGACAACGGAGAGGTCGCTTACCTCCTGTCTTTCACGGCGGGGAAAGAGTTCGAGGCCACCACGGACGGCCTGAAGAATACCGACGTGCACCTTTTCGTCTACGACTCCTCCGGCGCGGAAGTCGCTAAGGACG
>Ga0210400_10004380_pt1 | contig 12233 bp, 4 predicted proteins | sample IncBWH26MmetaG_FD_155456 | JGI IMG/M metagenome (GOLD analysis project Ga0210400, IMG submission 155456) | Forest soil microbial communities from Barre Woods Harvard Forest LTER site, Petersham, Massachusetts, United States - Inc-BW-H-26-M | ecosystem: Environmental > Terrestrial > Soil >...
GGACGACATAGGCACCAGCCTCCAACACGAACCCGAAATCGCCGCCTACGAAAAAGCCAACGCCGCCACCGCCACAATGTACGACCCCGTCGACATAAAAAACTACAGCAACGGCCGCTGATCGTAGCTGTCAGCAGTCAGTTTTCAGCGTTCAGTTTTCCGTTGTCAGACTTGAGCCTTCAGGTGTCAGCTCGGGTCTTAGTTTTTCGTTCTTGGTTTTTGGGATTCGGGTTTTCCAGTGTCAGCCTGCAGTTTGAAACTTGCGGTTCCTGGCTCTCAGAATCTGTGCCGAGCGCAGCGAGCCAAACAAATTCAAAAAAAACCGGTCTCCGGAAAAAACTCCGGAGACCGGGAAAGAAGTTAAGTTTGCAGCCCAGCGTTAAAACGCCAACCGCAAACCAAGCGACATCACGCGGGCCATTGGCGCCCCCAACCCTGTCGAAACCGACTGCGCGAGGCACTGTGCTTTGCCGAAGTCGGAACTATTCAGGTTCGTGACCATACATTCGAAGCTGGGATGATTAAGAATGTTCTGACCCTGCGCTTTAAAATCAAGCTTCATGGTCTCGGTTATTCGGAAGCTCTTGCTGAGCCCCAAGTCAAGTTGGGTAAATTGAGGTCCTCGGAAAACGCCTCTGCCGAGTGAACCAAACCGTTCGAACGGAGTAGCGCCGGTTCCGTAGGCTGGATTGGTAAAGAACGCGTTGGGAGTGGCCGGGCACAAGCTCGAACTCTTAGTAAAGCTAACTGTCGAGGGAACGCCTGCTTCTCCACATCCGATGCGATTGTTATCGATGAAGTAGCCGTCAGCGGGACTCTTTCCACTGTAGAAGGAGCTTGGGTTGCCCGTAAAAATCGGATGGTCGTTGAGGACGCCGTCCAGGTTGTAATCGCCGCCGATGTTGTATGGCACACCATTCTGGTCGAGCAAGAATGCGCCGCTGGCATCGCGAGCACGGACGGCGCTGCGGCCATTGTAAACGTCAACTGGATGGCCTGAATAGAATTGAAAGAGGCTGCCGACCGACCAACCGCCTAAAGCGTGGCCGAGAAAGCCCTTTTCACTCTTCAAGAAGGGCATTTCATAGGTCACGCTGAACTTATAGGAATGCTTGTGATCATAGGAGGCCGGGCCGCGGTACAGGCTGGGCTGGGCATTCGAAACGTAATAATAGGGAGCGGTGGTGCCCGTGATGCCGCCGATTGTTGAACACCCCGCGAACAATTCGGAGTTCACGTCGAGCAGTTTGGAAAATGTGTAGCCGGTTTGAAACTGCAAGCCGTTGCTCATGCGCTTCTGCAGTTCCGCAACGAGCGCATTATAATTGGAGTTGACGCTGTCTGAACGGTAGTTAAAGCCCGTGTAAAGCGGATTGGGGCGCACCGCGGTTAAACTGTGTGGCGACGAAACGCCGTAGCCAATACCATCCAACCGGTTGTAATTCTCAAGCATCGGCAAGTGGCGGCCAAACGAGCCATTGTAATTTACTCGGAACAGGAAATTACCCAGGAATTGACGTTCCACTCCTAGGTAAAAGTTATCACCGGAAGAATCTTTCATGTTTACGTCCATGGTTCGGACGGAAACGCGCTTGCCTGGATGAGGAATAGGATTGCTCGGGTCGTAGGCGGCGCCGATGGATGCAGGATTGGAGTAAAAGACCGCGTCGCCAAGGTCCGCTTGGAAATCCAGCAGTGCATAGAACGGCGGGTTCCAAGCGCCATTGGACCAGATGTTGTCGAAGATGCGGTCGTAGTAGATGCCGAAGCCACCGCGAACGGCCATCTTACCGTCCCCGCGTGGATCCCAAGCAAAACCGATGCGGGGCGCGAAGTCGTGGTTTTGCGTGTTCCACATGCGGCTAACCGGAGTCACGCGCGCAGCCGCGATGCAGCTGGCGGTCAGGATATTGCACGATCCAATGTTGGTGAATTGCGCCAGAATGTTGTGATCTTCGGCAGGAGCGCCATAGCGGTCCCAGCGAAGGCCGAGGTTGAAAGTCAAGCGCGGGCTAAATTTCCAGTCATCCTGCACGAAGACGTTGTAATCATGGTAGGTATAGTGGCGATAGGCACTGGCCTTCGCACCCGTCCTCGGGTCGACGGACGTCTCTTGGAAGTAGGGATAGTCGCCGGCAAAGTTGGATTGCGTTTCGTCCTGGAGATTGCCAATGGTTCCGCCGGGTTGGAGCGTGCTGCCGTTAGGATCCGTCGCCGGGGTGACCGGTGTGCAGGCCGGACATTTACCGTTGACGCTGATCAACTCGCCAAATTCGTACTGTCCTGGCAGGCCGAGGTCCCAGTTGCGGTACAGGATGCCATACGTTCCGCCGCCGCCAAACTTCAACGAGTGACGCCCGATAGAGAAGGTCAAGTTGTCCGATGCGCCCCAGCGGTCCTGAGTGAAACCTTGAACTTGACCGCCTTCGAAGGGGCCACCCAACTGATAACTGAGGGAACCCTCATTCTGATTGTCTACGAAGATGTTCGGAACCGTGGTTTTGCCATCGCCCTCGACGAACACATTGTAGTGACGGTTATGGGAGACAGTGACCTCATTCACCAAACGTGGACTGAAGACATGCGTTTCGCTCAGTGCTATTTGATGAAAATGATTGTCAGTTGTGGCAGCGGTAGCGCCAGTGGTATTGAGGGGTTGGCCGCCAAATTTGTCGAGGAACTCGTCACGGAATAAGTTCACCGTGGCACTGAGCCGGTCCTTGGAACTGAAGTTGTGATCGACGCGACCGTAGTAAATGTTCGACGTATCCGTTTTAGGATCGAAGAATGACAGACAGCCCACAGTGTTGGGCAGCCCATTCGGCTGTGTGCCGGCGCCCGTAATACCGGCGGGTTGGTTGGCGCAGGGCGCATCAGAAGTAACGGGTGGGAATGCGGCGATAACCTGTTGAGCGATCGGCCCACCATTCGCTTTCAAGTACGCCAGTGCTGCACTTGTGGGCACAAAGTTATTCGCCGAAGTCGAGCCGGAAAGCAGCTTGATGCGGTCGTACGCGAAAGAGAAGAAAGTCTTATCTTTAATCACGGGGCCGGAGACGATCCCGCCGAACTGATTGCGGATATATTTTGGCGTCGGCAATTTTTGCTGGTTCGAGAAGAAGTCTTCCGCGTTGAGTGAGGCATTGCGGTTGAATTCGTAGACCGCGCCGTGGAACTTGTTGGTGCCCGAAACCTGATTGGCGGTGACGACGGCGCCGGCGCCACGGCCATATTCCGCGCTCATGGTGTTGGTCAGGATCGAAAAGTCCTGTACGGATTCGAGCGGGGGGTGAATGTTAATAGCGCCTTCGCTGAAATTGTCATTGTCGTCGGCACCGTTGAGGAGGTAGGCCGTTCCGGATTCGCGCGCGCCGCCGGAAGTGGGGCTCATGTCCAGGCCGGGGGAAACTTGAGGCGCAAGAAAAGGCAAGGTGGAGAAGACGTCGCGGTCCGCCAGAGGCGTATTCTCGATGGTGGTGCGATCAATTTGAGTGGAGAGATCCGAAGTGGCGGTCTGCACGAGCACGGTTTGCTCGGTGACCTCGATCACCTGGCTGGCCTTGGCCAATTCGAGTTTAACGTTGAAGGGGATGGTTTGGCTGGCTTCTACGACGATTCCGCTGGCGCGAACTTCGGCGAAGTTAGGCGCCTTCACGTCGATGATGTATTTGCCCGGAGGAACCAGGGGGAAACGGTAGGAACCGTCCGAGCCCGTTACCGTGGATTCGGAAGTGTTTGTGCCGACATTCGTTATCGTCACAGGCACATTGGGCACGACGGCGCCCGTGGGATCGGTGACCGTACCGGTTATGACGCCCTGCACGGTCTGGGAGAGAGCTACTCCACTGACCGCTAACAGCAGAACAGCCGCAAATAAGACAAATAGAGTTCGCACTCGCACACTACACCCCCTGTATTTGGAAATGCGTTTTGGGCACGGGATTCGTCGCGCCGCACTAAAGTTGTGCTTCCGTCAAGATTGAGGTACCACCACAAGTTGCCCACCTAGGGACTGGTGGACAGGGCTATTGCGGGGCATTGAAGTACCACAGCGAGAATTTGTCAAGACTAAATTTAGAAAACTGTCAGATAAACTTTAGATAGCTCGGATTGGATTTAGTGAAACTGCCCAAAAGAGGACTCCAGGACGGGTGGAAATCTGCAATGGAGGGCGCCCGGGAGCTGGCGGGGTCCTCCCCATCATGTAGAATGTGCGCGGCTGATGCCGAGGTTAGAGCGGCCTAAGGATTCGAGGCGAGATGGCGAAGCCATTCGGGAACTGGGATTTGGCACCGAACATTGGCGTGTCCGAAGTCCGAAGCTGGTACAAAACTAGGACCGTGCGGGGCGTTCTGTCATTTGCAACGATGGCATCACTTTTTTGCAGCTTTGCAGCCGCTCGAATATCGGCCGGACAGGTTAATCACGAAGGCCACCAGGGTGGCGGACCTGTACCGCGGGAGATTCTGGAGCGGCCGGTGCCGCTGCGGCAAGGGATCGGCAGCGTACACGAAGCTGTGACGACCACTTCGCCCGAAGCGCAGTCCTTTTACGATCAGGGGCTGGCCTACGCGCATTCCTTTATGTGGATTGAAGCGGCGCGCTCGTTCCACCAGGCACTGAGGCTAGATCCTAACCTGGCCATGGCCTACCTCGGCCTGACAGACACGTACATTGGCCTGCAGGATGCTGCCACGGCGCGCGCGGCCTTTCAAAGGGCGCAGGAATTGGCGCCTCGGGTGAGTGAACGAGAACGCGCGTGGATAACGATCCGGGAGCGCGAACTCGATTACATCGAGAATAGTGCGTCGCAGGAAAGCTACGCGCTGTACCGGCAGGCGCTCAAAGAAGCCATCAAAGTAAATCCAAATGATCCATGGTTGTGGATCCAGCGCGGCCTTGCCGATGAATCCAGCCCCTTTTCGCACGGGCAAGCCGGCGGGGTGGACACCTTATCGTTTTACAAGACTGCTGTAACGCTCGCTCCCGGCAACTCCGTGGCGCACCACTACTATGCGCATTCGTACGAAAATGCCGGCAGGGCAAAGGAGGCGCTGAGCGAGACGGAAATTTATTTGCGCACGGCTCCCGCCATTCCGCACGCGCATCACATGCGCGGGCACGAGTTGCTGCGATTGGGGCGGACAGAAGAAGCCATCCACGAATTTGTGAAGACGAAGGAACTGGAGGACGAATACTACCGGACGGAGAATATTCCGGCACGATACGACTGGCACCATGCGCACAACCTGCAGTTACTGGGGATGAGCTACCAGTCGCTGGGGCAGATGAAAGCGGCGGAGGCCGCCTTCCGCGAAGCGTTTTCTGTTCCCGCATACACCGATTTTCTGGAGTACAACCGCAAAGCTTGGCCGGAATTTTTGCTGCGCAGAGGCCGTTTCGAGGAAGCGCTGGCAGCATCGCAACAATTGACAAAGAGCAAATGGGCGATCGCGCGTCTGGCGGGACATACGCTCGCCGGACAGGCCCTGCTGGCCACTGATCGCTTGAACGAAGCGAAGGACGAGCTGAACCTGGCGGAACGAGAAACCGAGCAACTTCCTCCGGCGGCGCTGGCCGCTTTGCCTTTTCCCGGCGTGTTGTGGGCCAACATTCTGTTGCGGGAGAAGAAAACGGAAGAAGGAGAAGCGCTGACCAAGGAGATCGAGAAGATGGTGCGGGCCATGCCTGGTCCGGACGCCTGGTGCGCGGCTCGTTTCGAGCTGGAAGGCATCGCGCAGACAGCTCGAGAGGCGGGCGATTGGGAACTGGCGGAGTTTACGGCCCAACAGATGATTCAGCACGACCCCAGCTACGCGGCGGGGTATTTTGCGCTGGGCCTGGCCATCGAACACGCTGGGGATGGAGCGAAAGCGCGGCAGCAATTTGCGATGGCGGAGAAGCTGTGGAGCAAGGCGGACCAGGATTTGCCGGAACTGGAGCGAATTCGGGACAAGGCAGCAGCGCGCCGCTGACGCGCGGAAGGTGCTGGCGTTTGCCGATGAAACGTAAGGCCATTCCCCAAATGAGGGTGTAGCAGGCATTTGTGATTGAGGTCCTTCGGCTACCCTTGTCGGGTAGCCTCAGGATGACACGCCTCTTTATTTCCGATGACATCTCCCTTGGTCCCTGAGGGTTTGTTATTTTTTTTCAGCGCTTTTGGTAGACCACGACGTCATCTCCATAGGTACGTGCTTCGCTGTAGTTGACCGTGCGTCTTCCTAGAAACGCGAGCTGGGGATCATGCTGGGCGGGAAGCACGGAATTGCAGAGGAAGATGCCTCCAGGATTCATTAGCCGCGCAATGTTTGCCATCGCCACGCTCTGCTGAAAACGGTCGTAGTAGACAAGCACGTTGGTGGCGACGATCAGGTCGAAACGCTGGGCTTCAGGGAAGTCGACGGTTTGCGCCACTATGTTCAAATCCATCGGCGCAACACGAGAGGCATACTTCGGCGCAATAGACACCGCACGCAGGGTCACACCGCCGAGCGCAGGCGGCACGGGCAGAGGCTTCGCGGGCGTTCCCAGAACTTCTCCGAAATGCTCCCAGTAGGCGACGGCAGATGGCGACCAGTCTGCCGCTGTGTCGCGAGGCAACTGCACCACGTAGGCGTGACCTGCCTTACCGTCTTTCGCGAGCGTGGAAATATGCGCGTTGACGGCGGGGTTGAGATCGAAGGTCACGAGTTCCACATCGTCTTGCCTGGCGAGCTGCAGTCGCAGGACTGCTTCCATGATGGCGAAAGGCTGAATGGTTTGCAGGGGATAGAAGTCGTAACCGTCGCGCTTGTCGGTGAAATCCAGGCCTGGGCCGATCACGGCGATGCGCTTGATCGTTCCTGTGGCTAACGCTCCCTTGCGTGCCATGGCGCGAAGGGTGTCCTCGAGCGCGTAATTGGGGAGGAGCGAAGTGTCGACGGAAAGCCCGCGGGACTGGTAGAGCGTCCCGCGAGTGAGCAAGACTTCCATCGGATCGTGGGCCTTACCTGCTTCCTCCAATTTGGTCTGATAGTCGCGCTGCTCGTTTGCGAAGCGTTTGAGATTTTGGGTGAGAACGTTCTCGAGTTGATCCGATGCAATTCCCTTGCGGGTGAGAAATTGACGGGCAAAGTGAACTCGCTCTGCGCGCGAGGTGGAGTGGAGTGCCGCGGTGAGCGCGCGCACGCGTGCACCTGCTTCCGCGGAAAGTTCTCCCGAGGGGGTAATTGATGTTTCGGCGGCATTCAGGCGCGGCAGATTGGTGTAGGAAGTGCCATAGAGAATTAGATTGCTGATGGAATCTTCGACGCCGCGGTCGATGCGTTCGCGCACTTGCTTGTCTTGCTGGCGAATCCACTCGTCCCAAGTGCTTGGGGCGGCGATTTCCGTTCCGGGGAGGCCGGAGCCGGCAAACAGGGGGATGGTGTCCTGCACTTCTGAATAGCGCAGGTAGCGAGCCGTGGCGTCCTGACAAGCCGATGGCGAAGGAAGAAACAAGAGCATGCACGCGAAGGCGAAGAACAATCCGTTTCCGATGAGAGTTTTGGATTGGGAAAGCATGCGGGCGCATCTTAGGAGGCGCGGCTTTCGGCGTCAACCGATTCTCAAACGGTCGGATGGTGCCTCGGCGCAAGACAACCAGTGCAATCCACGAGACATGGACTGGATGTGCATCGAGAAGGCTTGACATGGAGTACGTAAAACATTACATGCTGGTTCTATGAACAGGCGATTATGGCGGGTGTGGACGTTCACGGCGTCTGTGATGTTGTGTCCGTGCGCCGGCGCTTTCGGTGCCACCGATCCGAATCAGGGGTGGATTGAGGTGCGGAGTCCGCACTTTGTGGTTTCCAGCAATGCGGGGGAGAAAGAAGCGCGGCGGATTGCGGAAAAAGCGATAGAGGGAAGGAAATTACTTGGCTGGAGTTGCGTCGGCGCTAAGACGCGCGACGGCGGCCTTGGCGCGCGCGGCATCGCGGCCGCTGGGTTCTTCGTCAAGATAGAGTTGATACTCCTTCAGCGCATCGAGCGGCTGCTGGGTCGCTTCGAGCGCAAGCGCCGCCACAATGTGCACACCGGCAAGGCCCTGGTGCGGAACGGAGTGCGCTTTGCGCGCATGGGTGATGGCGTCGTTGTATTTGTGCAGAATAAGTTCCGCATTCGCGGCGGAGCTGAGAGCCCAGACGTTCAATGGTTCATCTTCCAGGGACTTGACGAGAAGGTTCTCCGCTTCTTCATAATTGCGTTGTGCAAAGGAAATGCGTGCCAGATTTCGGTAGGCGGCGGGGAAATCGGGATTCAGCTCGATGGCTTTGGAAAATGACTTCCGGGCAGCGTCCACATCATTCAGCTCAACTTCCACCATTCCCAGGCCGTTGAAGGCTAGGTCGTACTGCGGATACTCACGAATGGCGGTTTCGAACAGCGTGCGGCTCTCTTGCCAGTGCTGTTGACGCATCGCTTCACCAGCCTGTTCGAAGGCTTTGCGAGCCGAGGCGGGGACACGCAAGCGCAACGCGGCAACAAGTCCACCGGACGAGGCTTCGCTAGTGCGGCGATCGGTCTCCGCGCGGCGAACTCGAATGCGCTCCACGTGGGAAGCCTCGTTGCGCGCGATCTCAAATTCACCTTCGTACGGCCGGATATCCGGTCCCGTAATTCGAATGCGGTGCATACCGGCAAGCGCCTGGAACGACACCCGGCCGTCGTTGTCGGTGAGCTTGCGGTCGGTAGCGCTGCTGGAACCAACCGCGTCCATCAGCTCTACCGTTACGTATCCGGCCTTTTCCGCGTCTCCATCGACCGTGATTATCAATCGCAGCGGCACAGGTTTGGGAGGTGCCATCCGCTGCATTTGAGCCCCGCACACGCCAGCCATCACCAGCATAACCACAATGCTTTGCGGAAGGCGCCACATGGGCATGAAGAGCTTAGGACAAGATCTCTGCAAGAATCGTAGCACACCCGCGAATAGGACGATGCGCGTTAGAGAAAAAAAGGGGCCGGCCTTGCGGCCGGCCCCAAAGAGTACACTCCGTCGGATTAGAAGGTGAAGTGAACCTCCAACCGCAACTGGCGCGCCGTCTGGTAGACAGTCGGCAAGCCGTAGCGGCTGGCGAGGGTCATCGGTGTTCCGGTCTCCACAGGCGAAGCAAACGCCCCGGTGTGGTTAACGGCGTCCACGTAGTTGTAAGCAGTCATGATCTGGGCCCAGTTCACTTGCGGGTCTCCGCTAAACCGCGACGGCCTGGTCGGACTGACCAGTTGGCTGGTGGATGCGTTTACGTTTTCGTTGATTGCCACTGCGCTGTGCTGGTTGAGGATGTTGTACACGTTTGCTCCCAACTTCAGCCGGTACCTCTCGGTCATCTTAAACTCGTGGGTCACCACAAAGTCGGTTTGAAAGTATGGATCGGTGCGCGCATTGTTAGTGATGCCAGCCACAACAAAGTTGCCGCAGGCAGTGCAGAAGTTCGCTTTCGTTGGATCAGGCTGGTAAAGGCCCGGAGCCCGAGTGAAGTTGACAAGGTTGCCGCGGCCCTCGGCCCATTGGCAAGCGGACGATGTGCCCACGACCGGCAAGCAGGTGTTAATCGGCGTGCCTTGGAAGGCGGACTGAATCACACCAAAGTTGGTCTCCATCTTGAGCCATTTCAGACGATAGAACCCGTATATCTTGCCGGTGTTTGGGCGATCGGTGCTGAGCGGACCGTCGTCGATCTTGCCGTTGGGCAGGTACGTCATGTTGGGCAGGTCAAACAGCCGGGTATTGTTGGGATTATGGCGCCCGCCGCTACCGTCTGTGGGGTCGGTGTTCGTCAAGCCCGGGTAGTTGCCCGTAAGCTTGCTGTACGTGTAGCTAACGGATCCGTACCACTTCGCGGTCGCGCGGTGGGTCAGCCGGAACTCCAAGCCATCGTACCGACGAATAGCCGGCACGACGCCCGGGCACTCCGCGCAGAAGGGTCCTCCATTCGAGGTCGTAAGCAGATAGTTGTTATTGTTCGCGTCGGGGATGACGACCGGGCGGTGCAGCACGTCGGCAAAAGGGCTGCCGGGGTTACCGATGTAAAAGCCGAGGTTGTCCGTGATGGACATGTCCTCGATGGCATTGTCCAGGCGCTTGCGCGAATAGCGGGTTTCCAAGCTCCAGATCGGAGTGATGGCCCAGTCCACGCCCGTCACGAATTCGTGCTGGGACATGGGCTTCATGTTCGGGTCGATGGCGGGATCACGCGGGTCCGCCTTGGTCGCGCGGAAGTCCACGTTTTCAATGAAACGCCCTACGTTCACGCCTGGCGCCGGACCGGATGCCGGACAGCCTGCGCCGTTGGCCAGCGTAGGCGTAATCGTAGTGTAATCGGTGAAGTCCAGCGTATACACGCACTGGTGCCAGTAGTCTGACCCGAAAGAGCCGCGCGCCAGATTCATCTTCATGATGTCGAAGAACTTGCCATAGCTGGCATAGACCTTGACTTTGCCATTGTGAAGGAGGTCATAAGCTCCGCCGATGCGGGGAGCAATCTTGTCACCCCAGCCAAAATTCACCGAAGGGAAGCGCGTGGGATCGTAGGGAGGGAGCGTCTCTGTATCGAAGCGGACGCCGAGGTTGAGGGTCAAACCGCGGCCCACCGTCCAGGCGTCCTGAATGTACACGGCCTGGGCTGTTTGAGTGGTGGTTCCGGTGTTAGAAACCGTGTTACTACCCACAAAGAAGTAACCGTACCTGCCACCGCAGAACCCGGTACCGAACTGCGCCTGGTTCTGCGCAATGATCCCGTCGCACGCGGTCGTGCTTGTCAGCGGGGTGTACTGCTGCCCCCACTGCAGGTCGACGACGTTCGTGTTGGCTGTGATAAGCACGTTGTTAGCCTGAGTCGACCAAAAATAGCCACCCTTGAACGTGTGGCCGCCCAGGAAATGTCCCACGTAGTAGGAGGCGTCAATGTTAAAGCTCTTGCGCTTGAAGGCGTCAAACTGGGTGGCGAAGTTATTGGGAATGTTGGAGAAACCAGATGTGTTGAAAGCAGACGCTGGGAAGGGTTGACCGGTCAGATCTTTGCTGCTCGCGTTGACCGTCGTGTCGTAGATATAGCGGGTGCCTTGAGGAACGCCGCGGCTCTCGTTATTGCTGAAGAAGTAGCCGTAGCGCGCGCTGACTAATGCCTTAGAGCTGGGAGTCCAGTCGCCACCGAACGTATACAGGGCTAGCGGGTTCACCGTGCCAAAGTCGGAGCGGAAGGTGCCCGGATCGGTCGTTGATCCGGTATTTACCTGGCCGTAAGCGCTGTCCGACATGCCGAGCTGGCCCTGGGTGCGTGAATAGGCGTAGTTCCAACCGGCGAACAACCGCAATGAATTAATCGCGCGATAGTCCAAACTGTTGTACATGTTGTGCTGGAGGAAGGTGTTCGATAGCCTCCGAGGACCTGGGTTGGCTTTTGTGAACGTGGTTGTGCGGTTAGTGGTGTCGATCGTGGGAATGTAACTGCTGTAAAACCAAAGCCGGTCCTTGAATATAGGCCCGCCTATCTCGTATCCCGGCTCGATAACCTTGCGGGCATCCTTTTTAGGTATGTAGTACTCCGCCGTACCGTCGAGGCGTGTACTGGTGCTAAGGCTCGCCTGCGCGGGGTTGAGGCGCTGACCGCAAGTCCGGTGCAAAGCGTCATCAACGGCGTTAGTAAAGCCGCTGGCGCAGGGATCGTTCGCGTCCAACGCCGAGCTCTGATAGTACACCTTGAGTTCGCCATGATAGTCTTGCGTGCCGCGCTTCGGAACTGCGTTCACGACGCCGCCGAGGGCGCCGCCGTACTCGGCTTCAAAGCTGCTGGACTTGATTTGTACTTCCTCGATGAAGTCCGGTTGGAAGTTCTTGCCCACCCCGCCGACGTTGACATTGGTGGTGTTGATGCCGTTAATCAAGTAGACGTTTTCCCCGTCGCTCGCCCCATCAATCTGGAAGCCATTGGTGCGATTGCCTCTGGCGCTCTGTAAGGGCTCTTGCCGGGCGCCGGGAGCAAAGGGAATCAGGGATTGGAAGGAACGTCCTATGGGGATGCTCGACAGATCCTCTCGTGTGACCGTGACCGCCACCTTGCTCTGTGTCACGTCTACGGCAGGCGCCTCGCCGCGAACTTCGATCGTTTCGCTCGCGGAACCAATCTCTAATGGGACATCAATGTTTGGCAGGCGTCCCACGTCGAGCGAAACATCTTCGCGTTTCACCACACGAAAGCCCTTCGCGTTAA
>Ga0210400_10004381_pt1 | contig 12231 bp, 8 predicted proteins | sample IncBWH26MmetaG_FD_155456 | JGI IMG/M metagenome (GOLD analysis project Ga0210400, IMG submission 155456) | Forest soil microbial communities from Barre Woods Harvard Forest LTER site, Petersham, Massachusetts, United States - Inc-BW-H-26-M | ecosystem: Environmental > Terrestrial > Soil >...
ACATCAGGCAGGCGCCGGAGATGTTTTCCACCTCAACGGGAGAGACGTGGGCCTCGTAGGGAGCAAGGTAAGAGCGTATCGTCTTGCCTAGAAAGAAGCCGCACGTCCGCGAAAGCCAGCGCCTGGCTCGATCACCGGAAACGAGCCGCGATACCCCCAGCAGCCGAAAGAACAGGAGGACTGGGCCAGGCCGGTTGCTGATACTGGCCTGAATCGTGCCATCGGCGTTCAGCAGCTTACAGGTAACGGCGCCGACCACAGGGTGGTCACCCAGGAACCGAGCCATCGTCTCCACGGCGCCAGGGCGAACCACCGTGTCACTGTTCAGCAGCAGGAAGTATTTCCCTTTCGCCTGGCGCATCCCCTGATTGTTGGCTTTGGAAAATCCAACATTTTGCTGGTTAGGAATTAAAATAACACCGGGAAATTCCTTTTCTACCATGCCGGCGCTGCCATCTGAGGAGGCATTGTCAACCACCACTATCTCGCAGACTTTTCCCTCAGTCTGCATCAGAGAAGTCAGACAATCGCGAAGCAGATTGATGGTGTTGTAATTGACGATGATGATCGAGAGGTCGGTCGAGGGAATGTTCATAGATGGCCGGCTCAAGCGTCAGGAACTTCCGGCAGGCGACCCTGCCTGATGGCCTGTCATTTCGCCCTCGCCAGCCGGGTACGAAAACCGGCAGCGGCAGAGAGCAGCAGGTTTTTCTCGTTATGGTCCAGCACATAACCCCATACTGCGGTGGCGAACACCAGCAGGACCAGTCCGCTTATTGTAGCCTGGAAAGCAAACGGCGTTCTGATCCAGGAGAGCGGCAAGAGTACGGCGGGCAGTGTGAGCGTGGCAATGGTCCTTTTCAGAGGTCTCTCGATCATGGCGCGGGGCGAAATAAAATTGAGCTTCAGAACTGCCACAAAGAGAAGCACGGTATCCAGGGCCACGCGGAGAGTCCAGGCCCATGCAGCTCCGGGCAAGCCGAAGCGCGGTAAAAAGAACCACAAGCACACGGCGTAAAAGGGCAGCTCCGCAACGTGGAACTTCGCCGTCAAGTCGGGGCGTCCAAGTCCCTGAAGCAATCCAAAAGGCACAAAGGCGATGCAGTTGATGAGCACCCCAAGGGCCATGATTTGAAGCGTACCGGCGCTCTTGGCGGCAAAATCAGCCCCCAGCCAGATACTCAGTATCTCCCGGGCAAATGCGGCAAGAACCAGCAGTGCCGGCCCGGAAACCAGCAGGACGGATTTCAACGAACGAACATAAAGTTCTTCCAGCCGATCCTGGGACTCGCCCGCATGAAGAGAGCTGAAAGCCGGAAAAACCGTGGCGAGCAGGCTTGCAGGGATCAGCCACATCTTGGTTGCAATCTCGTAGGGAGCGGTGTAATAGCCCACGGCCGCCATGGAAAGCATGGCGCCAATAAAGAAGCGGTCCACATACGTGAGAATCGGCCCAATGAGGTTTGAGACGGTCACCCACCCGCCGTAAATGAACAGGGGCCGCACTAATTTTGCCTCAAGAACAAACCTGCTCCGTAGCACCGGAAAGAACTTGAAGCAGAAGCCCAGAAAAGCAAGAGCTGCAGCAAACCGCGCCGCAACCAGTAAAAGAACGATTCCCGGCAGGTGAATACCCAACGGTATGCCCAGTACCGGAAGCAGGAACACTGAGATGGTGGCAGGGATCTTTATATAGTTGACAATGGCAAAGTGCTGCCCGGCTTCCAGCACTCCCCGCAAAGAATTACTGGCGATAATCAAGGGCAATGAGCCGGCGAGAATGAACAAGACGCTTTTGGTCTCCGCTATTTGCGCCGGAGAGATCTTGAGCATCCTGCTTACCAGGACGGGCGTGACCGCTGCAAGCAGTACCGCCGCTATCAAACCAAACGCCACCTGCGACATCAGCGACGTCCAAAACAATCCCGGTAAGCGATGCGTGTCACCGCGGCCCAGACACTCAGCCACATATTTGGTTGTAGCGCGGCCGAGCCCAAGATCAAACTGTCCCACATAGCCGAGCAGGGCCCAGGTGATCGACAGGATGCCGAAACGCTCCACGCCCAGGTAGCGCACGAGCCAAGGTATGGTCAGCAAGCCGACCAGCAGAGGACAGCCCTGGCCGATCAGGTTGACGATCCAGTTGCGGGTTATCAACTTTCCCGTGATTTGCTGTTGATTCATGCGGTTACGGGTTCATCCCTGAACCTGGGCTTTGGGGCATGCCCTGGATTCAAGGGTTGTCCCCAGCGCAGGGAATGTATATCCGAAAACAGTTCCGTCACTTGGACGAATAGCCGTTTCCAGCCGCAACGGCCTCCAGTGCCGCCGGGGGGCCGGCTTTCCGATCATTGCGGCTCTTCCGCCAGTTAACGCGTGGAAGGAGCAACGACGGATCAATTTTCTCGCGAAATTGGACGGCGATATTCAGCAGCGAATCCAGCAACGATTCGGAGAGCAGATGCGGCTTCAATCCGAGATCGGCGAGCTTCGTATGCTTGGCGTTGTAATAGTGCTCCTCCATCTCAACACGGGGATCGGGGAGATGATCGATGCTCACGTTCATTCCCAGGTTCTTGCCGGCCGCCTGGACCATCCTGGCCAGCTCCAGCACGGAGAACTGCTCAGTAAACTGGTTGAATACTCGAAACTCGCCGCGTTGCGCCGGATGGAGACAGGCCAGTTCAACGCACCGGACCGTATCGCGAATATCAAGGAAGCCGCGGGTCTGGCCGCCTTTTCCATAAACCGTGATGGGATGGCCAATTGCCGCCTGAACACAGAAACGGTTGAGGGCCGTTCCAAAGACTTCGTCGTAGTCAAAGCGGTTCACCAGCGACCCGTCCATGGCCACTTCATCGGTAACGGTACCGTAGACGACGCCTTGATTTAAGTCCGTTGCCCGCAGGCCCCAGATCTTGCAGCAAAAGGCAACGTTGTGACTGTCATGAACTTTGGAGAGGTGATAGAAGGAGCCGGGCTGCTTGGGAAATGGCAGAAAGTCTTCACGTCCATTGTGCTGGATCTTGATGAAACCCTCTTCAATATCGATGTTGGGCGTACCGTACTCTCCCATGGTGCCCAACTTCACCAGATGACATTCAGGCTGAAATTCCTTGATGGCAAAGAGCACGTTCAGAGTGCCAACCACGTTGTTGACCTGGGTGAAGACCGCGTGCTGGCGGTCAATCATGGAGTAGGGAGCGGCGCGCTGTTCTGCGAAGTGAACCACAGCTTCCGGCTCAAAGGCTTTGAAGACCGAACCCAGAAATTCATAGTCCGTGACATCGCCAACGAACGACTCTATGGTATTTCCGGTAAGGCCTTGCCATGAACGAAGACGCTCCGGAAGAGGAGCAATGGGAGTAAGAGTCATGGCGCCCAGTTCATGGTCCCACAGACGGCGCAGAAAGTTATCGGCGATAGCGATTTCATGTCCCTTGTTGGAGAGATAGAGCGCAGTGGGCCATCCACAATAACCGTCGCCTCCCAAAACCAAAATCCTCATTGAGCAGTTCCTCCCTGTGAAACGCAGATTCAGTTTAAAAATGCAAAAGTGCTGATTATTTTAACAATTGAGACACGACCGGGTCGCTGGCAACGCAGACTGATGCGAGATTATGTGCGTCCACCCGGTTCCACCCCAACATCACCAGACTTGTGTCCTGAAGACCAATAGAACTTGAACAGTTGCAGATGAGCGGCATATTGTGAATTTTCTTTAGCCCGCTCGACAGCTTCCATCACAAACACTGCGATTACGGCGCCCAGCAAAGCAAGCGCCACCACCAGAAGCGCTATCAGCAAACGTATCAGCCAATCGCGCACCTGAACTTCAGGGCGCACAGCCTTGTCAACGACCTGGATGATGGCGGCGTCCTTGGCCTCGTCAATCCTGGCAACCTCGTATTGCTTGATCAAAAGCTCGAACAGCGCCTCGCGATACTTCACTTCGCGCAGCCGGCGGAGGTATTCCAGGCCAGCTCCCGGCACTCCTGACAGGGGGACGTTAGCAACGGACCTGCCTCCCTGTCCGCGCTCGAAGTTTGCGACTTCACCGCGCAGCGCCGCCACCTCGTGCTGGGCGCGAACCAAATCCGGATTTTCCGGGGTTGCGAATGAACGCATGGCCTCCACTTCCGCCTCTTTGGCCGCAACCTGGGCACGCAAGGTCATGTAGGCTTCAATCATGGCTTTCGCCTGGCTGTCGAGTTGAAGCATTCCGGTGGTCTCTTGCGTCTGCTTGAGGGCAAGTTCGGCTTTGCCAAGGTCGTCACTGGTGCCCTGAACTTCATGCTCAAAGAACATCCGCCGCCTGCCGGCCTCCGTCACCGCAAGCGTTTGGGTAAGCGTGCGGAGTTGCTCAACGTAACTATTCGCCAGATCAGCAGCCCGCTCTGGGACCCGGTCGCGTACGGCAATTGAGATCACACCCTCTTTACCTGCCTGGATCTCCGTTCGTTCTTCCAGTTGTTTACGAGTGTCAACCAGCGTTCCCTTGCCATACACCTGCATCAGCGAAAACTTCTTGATAAGCTCGTCCGCTATGGTGCGGCTCTTGAGCAGAGCAACATAGAGATCGCTGGTGGTATGCAACCCCCCAACATCTTTTCCGGCCAGAGCAGCCAATGGTCCCAACTGGCTCAACATGGCTGTAGCGATGGATTGGCTTTGCTGGGGAGGCAAAATTCGTGTGGTTGCCTCATACCTCTTGGTCATCACCAGAGCAACAGCTACACCAGCCAACACTCCCACGGCAAGAGACTTCAAGATAAAGCGTTTGCGCTTTGCCAGAACAATCAGAAGCTCCAGCATTCGAAATTCTGTGGGCTGCTCCGAAGGAAATCTTGGCAGCTCTTCCAATTGGAGCCCTGAGCCCGATTCTTGTCTGCTTTCCACCTGTTACCTTTTCAATAGAATTTCGTCTGGAATGCCAGGAGAACAAAGACCCGATAAGTTATGAGCAAGCCAGGAGCGGTTAATCATGAAGGATATATCCGTTTAGATTTACCGTCCAGCTCACTGCAAATTAGAGTTCCTTTAGGTCAGTTTGGGTCTTTGGTCCGATGGCCGTGTCCAAATATACCGCATGGAATGCATTTTTCCATAGGCCAATTCGCGCGATGGAGGAATTTCAGCGTTCCAAGGTTTTCTAACTTGATCTATGCGGCAGTGCGGCTCATTTGGTGAACTCCAGCACTGTCACCCAGGCATAGCGGCGCAGCCTGGGGAACCGCTCCAGGAGAAGAGCATCGACTCTTTGAAGCTTCTTGATCGCAGACCGAATTATTTGGCTGCGGCTTTTCCACTTGGCCATTGGGTATAAGACAGGCGAAAGCAGGTGAAATTGCCATGACCGGGCGCTGGAAAATCGGGAAGATAGAAGCCTGATGGCAGCAAGATCGAGCCGGCAAACCATAGACTCCCTTTTCCGCTTGGAAGGACGCAGGCGGTGCAGCTTCAATACTGGATTTTCCGCCATGGTCTCCATCGAGAATAGAATGCGTCCCCCGGGTTTCAACACACGCTTGCATTGTTGCAATACCCGCTCTTTATCAACCCACAGCAAGACGCTGTTGGCCAGAATCAGGTCGAACCAATCGTTCGGGAAGTCCAGATTATGCGCATCCATGCAACGGACAAAGACCCTATCCGACAGATTGGCCCGGTTGATATTCTCCGTTACCTGAACGATGCGCTCCTGCGCAATATCGATGGCCCACACTTCATTTGTCTCTCCGCTCAGCATGATTGAATTGAGACCGTAGCCGCATCCCAGGTCCAGCACTTTTAGTCCACAATCTATGTTCTCAAGCAATCGGGAAACGAGCAGGTGCGGCTCCAGGAAGAAGTCGGCTGGGCCAGGCCCTTGTGCCGGGCCAGTACTATGGATATCGGAGCTGGAATCAAACCAGGCAGCAATAGCATTCAGGTTGACGGGAACGCCGTTAACTCGATTACCGTTGAATGCGACTTGCGCCGAAGCGCTGTACTCTATTTGCTCCTTGCTTAAAACTTCACGATCGTCGATCAGGCCAGAAGTCGAGTCTGTCACAGTCATTCGTCAATGAACACCAGCTCTTGCAATTAGTTGCTCGCAAGAGCCAAAAAACTCACAGCTGACAAGGCCATGCCCTTTGGAGTGTTTTTAGAGCGGCGGAGTTTTCGAGATCTATCGACCGCAGCCGGGGGGCTGCACTCCACTTTTCGGAATCGGATGGTAAGATTTCCTTGCGGCTACGATTGGTTGCGCCTGGCGGATGCCGCAAAAGTTTCTCCCCTGCGCACATAGTGACGCTCAAAGTATTGTTGATATTCACCGCTGAGGATCTCTTCCAGCCAAGCAATGTTTGCCTGATACCAACGGAGCGTCTCTGCCAGTCCCTCGTCAAAAACCCACATGGGCGACCATCCCAACTCGTCCTTTAACTTTGAGCAATCCAGGGCGTAGCGGCGGTCATGGGCGGGACGGTCGGTAACAAACGTCAGCAGGTCTTCCGGACGGTCTACCGCTCTGAGGATCTTACGTGCGACGCTGATGTTCTCCAGTTCGCATTCGCCCCCAATGTTGTAGACCTCGCCCTCCTGTCCCTTGCGGAGAATGAGATCAAGGGCCCGGCAGTGGTCCTCAACATGAATCCAGTCGCGCACCTGCCGCCCGTCCCCGTATACCGGAAGATGCTGGCTCGCCAGGGCTCGCGAAATCATCAGCGGAATAAACTTTTCGGGGAACTGGAAAGGGCCGTAATTGTTCGTGCATCGGGTGACCACCGCCGGAAACCCATGGGTCTTCACTGCGGAAAGGACGAGCAGGTCGGATGCCGCTTTGCTTGCAGCGTAAGGACTGGTAGGCGCGAGCGGAGAACTCTCGCTGAACTTCCCTTCCGAACCAAGACTTCCATACACCTCATCGGTGCTCACGTGCACAAAGCGGGAAACACGGCTGGCGCGGCACGCATCCACAAGCCGCCAACTCCCTTCGACATTGGTCTTAACGAAAGGAGCGGCGTCCTCAATACTGCGATCCACGTGACTTTCCGCCGCAAAGTGCATGACCGCGTCGCAGCCCTTGGCAACCTCCACCAATGCCGGGTCAGTGATATCCATGCGGACAAACTGGCAGCGCGGGTTGTCCAATGCGCTGCCGAGATTGCGCAGGTTCCCGGCATAGGTCAGTTTGTCTACCACCAAAATCTCATCGGTAGGATGATTGCGCAGCACATGATGAACAAAGTTGGAGCCGATGAATCCCGCACCACCAGTAATCAAGATCTTCACGCTTTTGAACCTGCGTGGGCAACGTCAACGTTGCTCAATGCTTTTTCCCGGACCATATTGCTGGCCCGCCACAGGGACTCAAACGTGCCGGCATCGGTCCACCAGCCCTTCAGAATGTCATGGGCAAGCTGGCCGTCACGGAGATAGGAGTTGTTGACGTCGGTAATTTCATACTCTTTGCGCCCGGAGGGCTTGAGATTGCGGACGCGGTCGAAGACAGTCCAATCGTAAAAGTAAATTCCGGTCACAGCATAACTGGAGCCAGGAACCTTAGGCTTTTCTTCGATCCTGATGATTTTTCCATTCTCGATCACCGGGACGCCGAAACGCTCGGGATCAGGCACTTCTTTGAGCAGTATCCGCGCTCCCCGCTCCTGCTTTTCGAACTGCTGCGCCGCTTCCCGGATATCGCCCTCAATGATGTTGTCTCCCAGGACTACACAAATTTTTTCCTCACCGGCAAAATGTTCCGCCAGCCGCAGCGCATCGGCAATGCCGGCCTCGCCTTCCTGGTAGGCGAAATTGAGCTGGTGCAATCCAAAATCTTTCCCATTCCGCAGGAGTCGCAGGAAATCTCCGGCGCTGCTGCCTCCAGTAACGATCAAGATGTCGTCTATTCCGGCATCCACCAGTGTTTGCAGGGGGTAATAGATCATCGGCTTGTCGTAGATCGGCAGCAGATGCTTGTTCGTTACCCTCGTCAATGGGTAGAGACGTGAACCAGTCCCTCCCGCCAATACCACACCTTTCATCTGACCTCCAGCTACCGGCTTCTTGGGGCGCAAGACTAATGGCTTGCCGAAAAATTCGCACTTTCGATCTTGGTTTCTGTCAGGGCACAGCTTGTCCTTGAGGCGAGCTTGCGAAGCCAAAGGAAGTTTATGCGTGCCGCAAAGCCTTTAAATCAACTGGGCTTTTAGCCCCTGCAGGTCCAAAGCGAGCACGAAAGACTTTCCCGCAAGCTGTAAGGCCATGTCAAGCGCTGGGGAAAGACACAGCCCAGGGCGGTGTGCTTATGGGAACAACACTTTGGCAGCTGCAGCGCCAATCACAAATTGCGAAATAACCAGCGTCCAGTCTCGCAGACCTCGGATTGTAGTTCCCTTGTCCAGTTTCTCAGGAACCACGATCGTATCTCCGGGCATGAGTCTGAGATTGTTGAAGTTGAGCCCAATCAATCTGGAATGCTCCTGCCGGCTTACAGTGGAACCATCGGCCCGAATGACGAAGGTGCGGCCCTTGTCTCCGCTGCGCTTGGTGCCTCCTGAAAGGCGCAGGTAATCATTGACCGTCTTGCCCGCCTTAAGGATAAAAGCGTTGTTGCTATAGACCGCCCCAATTACATTGACGACCGCGGGACGAAATGGCACTAACAGCCGGTCTCCATCTTCCAATACCAAATCAGGTAGCATATCCACGCTGTTGGCGCTGGGCTTCACCTCCAGCACGATGCGTCCCGTGGCTCTTAGCTGCCGCAGCTTGTCCAAAAGACGGCGCTGTCCCTCCTGCGACTGGCGCTCCGCCACTGATTCTTCGCCGGTCAGGGCGCGTTGCCCACCGGCATTTCGCTCAATGGACTTCTCCAGATCGTTAATATATTCATCCAGCCGCCTTTGCTGGTCTTCGCGCGTGGATTCGCGGGTGAATTCAGAACCGTACAGATATGCCTGAGGCGTTATACCTCCTGCACGCGAAATTACATGGCGCAGCGTTTCTCCCGGTGCGACCTGATAAACGCCGGCGGAGCGGAATTCTCCTTCCAGACGCACAAATTTGGCCTGCTGCCCGATCGGTACCTGCATGTCGGCCTGCGAAAATATTGTGAGCACATCTCCGGGCATCAACGTCAGGTTCTGCGCCTCAACCCCATCGATGGCCTTTCCAAGATTGAAGGGCACTAAATGAAATGTGAGATCGGCGGGATCCAGGCGCTGGATTACGGCATATTCCCAATTAATTTCCGCCGTGGAACGCTTGACTTCGTTCCTGAGCTCTTCCTGCTTGATTCTCTGTGCTTCAATCCTTCCAACACGGTCGGACAAGGCAACCTGGGAGCCGGCGCCGCCCGCGGTCCCCGCCTGGCCGTTTTGGAGGGCGCGGGCACGAGCAACAGCATCTTCCTGCTGGTTCGGGGAAGGTCCACTGGACTGTTGCGCGGGAGAGCCGGAATCACCGGGAGGACGCGCAGTATTATTCTGAGAAGATTGGGACCGATTGAGCTCTTCCGCCAGTTGGAAACTTTCACTCGCTGGATTCAGGGCAAGCTGGTTCTGGCGTTTCCAATATTCGTAAGGAACGAGAAAATCGCGATTAGGAATCAGGTCTTTCACGCGCATGCCCTCCCGCCAAGGGTAGCGCCCAGGCACCGCCACGTTCCCACGCAGGGTGATCGCATTCTCGAACTTGGGAGAGATGTGGAGGAAGCGGATCACATCGCCATCCTGCAACTCTCGCTTGAGTCCGTCATCGGAGAGCGAGAATTCGTCGGCCTTGCGGAAATGGCGGTCATCAATTCGCTCCATGATGGCCCGTTGTCCGCCAGCCGTGGTGGTCAGGCCGCCGGCAAATCCAATCACGTCACCCAGCGTGTCATGATCTTTCAATTCAAAAATTGCGGGAAGGTTAACGCTTCCTGCCAGGGCCACGAGCCGCCCCACCGGAGGCACATAGATTACGTCGCCCGGCAGCAGTTGAGCGTCTTTGGATTTGTCGCCGTTGGCGAGTAAGTCGTAAAGATCAAAATTGGTGACCACTCTTCCGTTGCGCTTCAACTGGATGTGGCGCATTGATCCGCGTTTGGAAGGACCTCCGGAGACGAAGAGCGTATTGACCAACGTGCTCAACGAGCTGACGGTATAAGATCCCGGTCGCCTCACCTGACCCACAACAAAAACCTGGATCGAGCGAAGCCGTCCCATGCTTACATTCAACTCAAAATTTTTAAATACACGCCCTATCGAAGCTCTCAGATGGTCATTGAGCTGGTCGTAGCGCACGCCGGCAACGCTGACGGAGCCTACCTTGGGGATATAGATCGATCCGGTGCGATCAACCGTGGCCCTGTAATTGACGTCAATCTGCCCCCAGGCCCGGATCAGCAACTCATCCCCAGGGCCAACTAGGTAGTCAGGCGTAACCGGAACGCGATCCAAAGGGGCGAAAGTTGACGGGACCTCATCAAACAGATCTTGTCCAAAAATTCGCAAGTTGTATCCCAGCGAGCTTGCGACGAACTCCTGGAACTCAATATCCGGCTCCGGAGGCAAAGGCATCAAATTTCTTTGGTTGATAGCCTGCAACGCCCGCAGCCGTTCCTGGTCCTGCTCGAAGATTTCCTGTCCGGGAGGCACATTCGTAATCTGAGTGGGATCGGAACGGATTTGCCTCGGGATGTTTTGCATCTGTCCCATTCCAGCAGGCTGCTGGGCCGTATTTTCCTGGGTCTGCCCGGTCTGCGATTGAAAGCGCGGATCCAACGTCTGCGATAAAGCAGAAGTTTGAACGGCAAGAAGAAGGCAAAGAATAAAGGTTGGTCTGGGCAAAATTATCCGGTCCAATGACAAAATCCTGTGAGGGGATTTTTAAAGGTTCTCAGCATATCAAAATGTATTCAGGTTTCCCATGCATTGTAACCTCAAAACAGGAAGTTGAGAGTTAAAACAGACAGTTGAGAGGCTTTCTGTTGATTTTCAATTAAGCAATTACCAAATTGCCCAATTACCAAATTCTCAGTCGAGGATGCACTGCATAGACCAGAACGAGAACAGAATTCTCGTTACAACCAGCATGACGACCTAAAGGATCCGGCCTACTCCCTCAACCCCCAACTCCACCACGTGCAAGTTGTCCCCTTGAACATCGAGTATCGTGCAAGAGCAGTTCTCCGGACGGAAGCAGGTCACCCGGTCATCTTTCAGTGCGTGCCCTACAGCTACATTGATGACGACGAAGTGGGTGACCACGACTGTATCTTGTGTGAGTTCCACCAGAGTCTTAAGTACCCGGCTTCGCCAAAGCTCCACGGATTGATCCAGGTCCGGCCAACGGCCCTGAAGCACGTTTTTCAACCATTCAGCCCGATGCAGCGGAGTCGTGGAGGGTGATGGAATTTCGCCGACCCCAGGCTCGACCCGCGCTTGTATCCCCCAACCGCGCTCAATGGCAGCTGCGGTCTCGCGGGTGCGCCGCAGAGGGCTGGTCAGCAGGGGCAACGGCCCTCTCGGCATGAGCGATGCAGCCATGGCCTCGGCTTGCTCCCGCCCCAAATCATCGAGGCCGGGATCAAGGTCGGTCTTCCAGCTTCCCGTGGCCTTGCCATGACGAACCAGATAGAGCCGCGCCATTATTCGACTTGTCCTCGCTCTTTAATTTGTCATCCAGCTTAACAGGCTCTGGAGAAAAGAAGTACGCGGAAAAACTTACTTCTTCCTGGCATGCGCCTGGCGCGAATAGCGATTCAGCTTGTTGTAGTCCACCATAAATACTCGCAGGCCAAAAGTATTGGTGGTCTTGGTATATCCCGCCACCAGTTGTTCTTTGTAGTGGTCCAGATAGAAGTCGAATGGATCTTGGGGATTGGCGTCAATCAGCACCATGTCCGTGTCATTCATGGTGAGCTTTCCAAACTGCAGGCGATTGCCGCGATAAGCCATGTAATTTTGCGCCGCCACATTTTCCCATCTGTGCTTCCGCGGTTCACCAAAGATTTGCACAATGTTTTCTCCCTCAAGACGTACCGAGGTCACCCGGCCGGTAATGTGCGGCGGCGGAAGCGCTAATTTGGGATCAAGAATCAGATCGTCTTTCTCCGCCTTCAGCCCGCTGATCTTGCCGGTCTTGACCAGATCGGCGATCTCCAGTCCAAACAGGTCCATAAAGCCTTTGACCGGCAGATGCATGGCCCGGATTTTTTCCGCATGCAGCCGGATATTTCCGTCCTCAGTAACGCCCAGG
>Ga0210400_10004382_pt1 | contig 12226 bp, 8 predicted proteins | sample IncBWH26MmetaG_FD_155456 | JGI IMG/M metagenome (GOLD analysis project Ga0210400, IMG submission 155456) | Forest soil microbial communities from Barre Woods Harvard Forest LTER site, Petersham, Massachusetts, United States - Inc-BW-H-26-M | ecosystem: Environmental > Terrestrial > Soil >...
TTCATTTGCGCGGCGGAGAGTTCGAGGAATTTTATTTTTGAGTGACGCAGAGATTTGATTGAGCCGCGTTCGAAGGTGTCATCGTTTTGCGGAGCCATCCAGAGGACGCCGGTGCGGTGCAGGAATTTGCGCTTCCAGCGGCGTTCGTATTTCTGCCAGAGTTTGAGGGCGCGGGCGGCCATTTCTGTGTAGGGCTGGTTGGGGCCGTAGCTGCCGCGCATGACACGGGTCTCGCCGCCGGAGGATGCGCGGGAATTGCCCGGGCCCCAGGCGTCGAGGAGGGTGACGCGGGCGCCGCGTTCTTGGAGATGGAGGGCGGTCCATCCGCCGAAGGCTCCGGCGCCGATTACGGCGATGTGAGGTTTTGATTTCATGAACGATCGTCCATCATAGCGGGAAGAGTGTGCAGATCAAAAGCCTTTAACCGCTGAGGGCGCTGAGAAGGGCCGCTGAGGACGCGGAGAAAATCGGATGGCTTTCTTCGCCTGTTCTGCGGCCCTTCTTGTGCGAAACTTGTCTCTATGGGCAATGAGCCGCTGCAAGAGATCAAACGCGGAGAGCATCGGGTGCCGCGATGGATCAGCATGCTTTGGCTAGCAATTGTTGCCAGCCTGGCGTTGACGTCGATAGTAATGGCTGTTCGATTGGGCAGTGATCTTGTGCGAACGCTCGGCTTCCTCGTGATCAGTTGTATGGCCATCTTTGCATTATCTGCTTTTGCGTACCTTGCGCTGTACGGGTTCAGCATACTGCTGGAGGGACTCGACTATCACAAGGCACACTGCGATGACAGCAAGCATTGGGCAGGGATGGTGGACTTCATGCGTTGACCGTCTCCCGCAGCTTTGGTTCAAAAGGCAAGCTTCTGCATCTAAGATAGTTAGGTAAAATAGATTGGAAGCGGTTTCTTCCCCGGCTGGCGCCGCTCGCTATGCGACAACACACGACTGAAGACTTATAGATGCCTGCTGATCCTAATATCGGGAATCGCGAACGCGAAATTCTGACTGCGCTGGTGGAGACTTTTATCTCGACGGGGGAGCCGGTTGGGTCGCGGACGCTGGCGCGGTCCAATCGCGAAGGGCTGAGTCCGGCGTCGATTCGGAACGTGATGGCGGATTTGTCGGATGCGGGTTTTCTCGAGCAGCCGCATGCTTCGGCGGGGCGCGTGCCGACGACGGAGGGGTATCGGTATTACGTCGAGCAGATTTCCGGGACGGCGCGGTTGGCGCCGCAGGAAGAGACGATGATCTCTGATTCGCTGGCGGGGATTACGGACGTGCAGGAGTTCATGGAGCGGACTTCGCGTGTGTTGTCGCTGATTTCGCGCAATGTGGGCGTGACCGTCGCTACGAGCGGTCCGAAGAATGCGCTGGAGCATGTGTATTTCTCGCGGCTGGGGGAGCAGAAAGTTCTGGCGGTGCTGGTTACGCGATCGGGGCTAGTGCGCGATCGGGTGCTGCGGCTGGATTTGCCACAGTCGGAGCTGGATTTGGCAGCACGTTATATCAATGAGAATTTTCGCGGCTGGACCATGGAATCGATGCGCGCGGAACTGGCGCGGCGGCTGGAGCAGGAGCGCAGCGAATACGACCGGCTGATGAACTCGATCGAGGCGCTCTACAGGCAAGGCGCGCTGGCGGCGGAACCAGGATCGCAGGTCGTATTCATCGAGGGGGCGTCGAACCTGGTCAGCGGAGATCATGATAAGCAGCGGTTACAGGAGATGCTGAAGACGCTGGAAGAAAAAGAGAAAGTCGTTCAATTGCTGGGCGCTTATCTTGACGTGCAGCAGGAAGCGGTGCGTGTCGTCATTGGGCTCGATCAGGCGCTGCCGTCGATGCAGAATTTCGTGTTGATTGGGGCCCCCGCGCACGCCGGCAATGAAGTGATGGGGTCGCTGGCGGTGATTGGGCCGACACGGATGGATTATCAGCACACGATTACGGCGGTTTCGTATATTGCGCGGCTGTTCGACAGGATTCTGAATGACGCGGAGTGACGCGGACGGTGCGATCAATTTTAGGTTATGAAGATTAAGGTTATGAAGAAAACAAATGGAGAATCGAAAACCGAAATGGCAGGACTTGATCTGGAGCATGAACTACCTCCCGCGGATGGGGATGAGAACTCGCCGGAATCGACCGCGAGCGTTGCCACTGGAGACGCCTCGGGCGCAGGGGAATTGCAAAAGCTGAGGGCGGAGCGCGACTCGCTGCTCGACCGGCTGGCTCGGGCGCAGGCTGAGTTTGAGAATGCGCGGCGGCGTGCGGTGAAAGAGCAGCAGGATTATCGCGACTACGCCGCGGCGGACGCGATCAAATCGTTGTTGCCGGCGATGGATAGCCTGGAGCGGGCGCTGCAGGTGAAGGCTGATGCGGCGGATCTTCGGAACGGCGTGGAACTGATCTACAAGCAGTTGCAGGATGCGCTGGCGAAGCTGGGAGTGCGAGCGATTCCGGCCAAGGGAGAGCAGTTCGATCCGCACGTGCATGAGGCGATTGAGATGGTGGAAACATCTGACGCGCCGGACCACGAGGTGATCGAGGAGTTGCAGCGTGGGTACAAGATCAAGGACCGGCTGCTGCGGCCGGCGATGGTCAAGGTCGCGAAGAATCCCTGAAGGATGGAGCGCAGGGAGCGAGATTGTCTTGCCTCAACTAGGCGGCTTGTCATCCCGAGCAATGCGAGGGATCTGGGTGTTTGCCTGGGTGGAGGGCGGTGCCAGCGCAAGCGAAGACCGAGGTCCCTCGCGTTGCTCGGGATGACAATCTGCTTTTGTTTCTCATGACGATCAGATCTGGTTCTGTTTCTGACAATCTGCTTGGATTTTGTTTCTGACGAAAGGTTTATTTTCTGACGACCAACGCAAAACGCGACTACTACGAAGTGCTGGGCGTGACCCGCACGGTTACTGAGATCGAACTTAAGAGCGCTTATCGCAAGTTGGCGCTGCAGTTTCATCCGGACCGCAATCCGAATAATCCCGACGCGGAAGATAAATTCAAGGAGGTCAGCGAGGCTTACGCGGTGCTGGCCGACACCGACAAGCGCGCGGTGTATGACCGTTACGGGCATGCTGGGCTCGGCGGCGGCTCGGGGCAGGGTGCGGGCTTTGATCCCACGACGTTCCAGGATCTAGGCGACATTTTTGGGGAGTTCTTTGGCTTCGGCGACATTCTCGGCGGCAGCAGTGGACGGCGGCGCAGCCGGGTGCAGCGCGGGGCTGATCTGCGCGAAGACCTGACGCTCGAGTTTGAGGAAGCGTTTTTCGGCACGGAGTCGCGCGTGACGGTTCGCAGGCACGAGGCGTGCGAGGAGTGTCACGGTGCGGGTTCGGCGCCGGGCAAGGGGCCGACGAGTTGCCGTTCCTGTGGCGGACGTGGGCAGGTGCGATATCAGCAAGGATTTTTCAGCATTGCTCGTACTTGTCCAACTTGTCAGGGGACGGGCAGCGTGATTACTGATCCGTGCGCGAAGTGCAAAGGGGACGGACGCATTCTGCGACAGCGCACGGTTGACGCCAAAGTTCCCGCCGGAGTTGAGGACGGAACGCGAATTCGTTTTTCGGGCGGGGGCGAGGTGGGCCAGTTCGGCGGACCTGCGGGAGATTTGTACGTGGTGCTGCACGTGAAGGAACATCCCTTCTTTATGCGCGAGGGCAACGACTTGCACTGCGTGGTGCCGATCTCGATTACACAGGCGGCGATGGGCGCGGAGATTCGGGTGCCGACGATGGAAGGTGAGCATGCGCTGAAGATTCCCGACGGCACGCAGCCGGGCTCCACGTTTCGCGTGCGCAACAAAGGCGTGCCCGTGTTGAATGGTCATGGCAAGGGCGATTTGTATGTTGAGGTTCGGGTGCAGGTTCCGACTAAGCTCAACAAGCGGCAGAAAGAATTGCTGCAGGAACTGGATGCGCTTTCAAAGGTTGACAACCAGCCGCTGCTGCGGTCTCTGCTGGGAAAAATGAAGGATATGTTCGGATAGGGGCGAGACGCGGTTTCTCGGAGAGACTGCGGCGGCTGAAGCCGCGATTGATTCTGAGGCATTGACGGCATCGCTGAAGTGATGCCCTGATACGAATCGTGAGTCCTTCAGATCGTGAATTCTTCAAAGCGTTAGTTCAGATTGTTTGGCCTCTGAAGTGCAAATCTCCATCCCATGACCCGCCGCCGATGGATCGCCGAAGAATTCTCAGGCAATCGCGCCGCACTCAGCGGCGCTCACGCGGATCACCTGATTCGCGTTCTGCGGGCCCGCGTGGGACAGGAGTTTGATATTGCGACCGGCGCGGTAGTGCGGCGCGCGCGGATCGTGAACATGCATCAGGGACGAGTCGAGTTCGAGCTCGCCGAAGAAGTCTCCGCGCCGTCGGTGGCGCGAGTCACGCTGCTGCTTGCGGTATTCAAGTTTGATCGCATGGAATGGGCGATTGAGAAATGTACTGAACTGGGTGTGTCGCGAATTGTGCCGGTGATTGCGCGGCGGACCGATGCGCACCTGGCTTTAGCCGCAGCAAAACGTGCCGAGCGTTGGCGCAGAATCGCGTTGCAGGCTGCGGAGCAGTCACGCCGCGCAACTCCGCCGGAGATCGCTGCACCAATCAAGCTGCAGGACGCAGTGAGCCTGGGCGGCGGGGCCACGCTCATTGTCCTGGCGGAATCGGAACAGAAGAGTTTGCTGCGCGAGGTTTTGGCGACGCACTCTGCGGGAGAGATCGTTCTTGCGATCGGGCCGGAGGGGGGATGGGCCGACGAGGAGTTGCAGCTTTTCCTGAAGGCGGGATGGATCCCCGCTTCTTTGGGGCCGACCATTTTGCGCGCGGAGACGGCTGCGATCGCGGCGACTGCGATCACGGTCTCGGAGCTCACCTAAGGGGACTCGGAGTGTCCGAGGAAATCTTAAACACAGGGGACACAGAGGGCACACAGAGGAAGGCTGAGCTTCATCAGAGTTTTTCTAGTCCGCGAGCGGTGCCCGGACGAATGCGTCCGGGGCTGCGTGAATCTGGCTTGGGCCCGCTGCATGCACAACTTCGGTAGGTGATATCCTGACCCGCAATGGCGTCTTCGAAATCAGACTCTCGTCACACCCGTCTTAGTCCAGCTCCGTTTGTTCCCGACGATCGCCAGCGCGAGGCGATTGAGCACGTCGGCGGGCCCATGCTGGTGGTTGCGGGTGCGGGCACCGGCAAGACGTCGGTGCTGGTGAATCGCATTGCCCGGCTGGTCAAGGAAGGGCATGCGAAGCCGGAAGAAATACTTGCTCTTACCTACACCAAGAATTCGGCGACCGAGTTGGGCGAACGGGTGCGTTCCCTCGTCGGCAGCGCTAACGTACATACCGCTACGTTTCATGACTACTGTCTTGACCTGCTCAAGCGTTCGCAGAAAGATTTTGGAGTGCTGGACGAAGCTGATCTTTGGATCTACCTGCGGCGGCGGCTGCGCGAGCTGCACCTCGAGTATTTTGTCCGCGCCGCGAATGTTGGGGAGTTTCTGCGAGACCTGCTGACCTTTCTGAGCCGTTGTCACGACGAACTCGTCGCGCCTGAAAAGTATTTGCAGTACGTTGCAAGGCTGGAGAGTGGCGAGCTCTTGATTCCGCGCGTGAGCAAATCAAGCCATGAAATCACCGACGCAGAAGTGCTGGGACGCTGCCGCGAAATTGCGCGGGTCTTTGCCAGCACCGAGCGCTGGCTGCAGGAGGAGAATCTCGGTACGTTCAGCCACATGATCACGAGGGCGCTTTCTCTTCTGGAAAGCGATCCGGAGGTGCTGGCGGACGCGAGGAGCGGCGCCAGATTCATTCTGGTAGATGAATTTCAGGACGTGAATTTTGCCCAGGTGAAAGTGCTTGCTACTCTTGCCGGAACGGAAGGCAACATCTTCGCCGTCGGCGATCCTGATCAGGCGATCTATCGGTTTCGGGGAGCGTCGAGCGCGGCGTTCGATCTTTTTTATCGTCAGTTTCCGGCGGCTCGGCGAGTCGTTCTCGGGACCAACCGGCGCTCGCGCACTCCTATTCTGGCCTGTGCCTTCGCTTTGATTGAGAAGAATCCTCCTGCCTTCGCTGGTAAGCACAGTCCGGCTGCTGCCTACCAGCGGACTGCACTGGTGTCTGCGCGGGATCAGGCTGTCGGAGTCGGAACGCTCTCGCCGGCCGCGCCGGTGGAAGCGATCTCGTTTGCCCGCAGGGAATCTGAGGCGGCTGACGTGGTCGAAACTATCAAGAGCCTGCGCAAGCGGCTGCGCTGTCGCTGGAGGGATTTCGGGGTGCTCTACCGGCAGCATCCGCATCGCGACGACTTGGTGCGGGAGCTGATGGATGCCAGAGTGCCGTTCCTCATCGAGAATATGGACGTCAGCGATACGCCGGAGGTCCGCGATCTGTTCGCGTGCTTGAGCGTGGTGGTCGCTGAGGGCGACGATGTCAGCCTTTTTCGCGTGGCGGCGTTGCCCCAGTTCAACGTGGATCCGGAAATTCTGCGCGCGACCACACGGGCGCTGGCTAAGAATTCTCGTGAAGGCAAAATCGTCTCGCTGGCTTCGGTGCTCGGCGATATGGACGGAGGGGCCGATATTCTCGCGGCGATTGCCGCTGCGCGGGAGCAGATCGCGCGGACGCACGCCAAGGGCCGCCGCGCGCTTGAGATCGTCGCCCGCAATTTCAGGCTTGATATGGCATCGCCGATTCTGAGGGCGGCGCTGAAATTCGGAGAAAACTGGCAGGACAAGAAGATCAACAAGACGACCGAACTCACGGAGTTCGTCGACTATATGACGCTGTTCCGTGAAGCCGGCGGTGTCATTCCGCTCGAGTCCAGCGAAACCGAAGACGCGGTCCGGCTAATGACGGCGCATCTGGCCAAGGGGCTGGAGTTTCCCCATGTTTTCATTCTTCGCGCCAATAGCAATTCGTTTCCCATTTCCTATCGCGAGACTTTGGTGGAGTTCCCTAACGATCTGCGCGATCCCGATTCCGCGGGAGAGGGCGAAGCGAAGACGCTGCATGGTCAGGACGAACGCCGGCTGTTTTACGTGGCCATGACGCGGGCGCGAGACACGTTGCACATTTATGGGAAGCAGGGAAGCGGGAAGAAGGATCCTACGCCTGCGGGTCCCATTCGCGAGCTTTTGCTGGAGAATTCGCTGCGCGGTGCGCTGGTTGCGCGGACTGCGAGCGGATCTCCCGTGGAACTGTTTGCCGAGGAGTCGCCGGGGTACGCAGAACCGTCGAGGCTGACGGATTGGCTCACCCGGCCCGCGACGCAGGGGCTGCAACTGCAATTGAGCGCGTCCGCGGTCGATACTTATGAACGCTGCCCGTTGCGCTTCAAGCTCGAACGCGATTGGAGGCTTGCATCGAAACCGGCAGCGGCGATGCAATACGGGGCTTCGATGCATCGAGTGCTGCGGACTTATTACGATGCGCTGCGGGCCGGACGCCCTCTCACCGAACAGCAACTGATCGACGACTTCCGCGAGGATCTGGCCAGCGCCGGCATCCTGGACCAATATCAGCACGAACTCTACGAGAAGCAGGGCGTGGCGCAACTCAAGGACTTCTTTGCCGCGGCGCAAAACGCCGATCCGCCGGAGGTTCTCCATACGGAAGAATGGTTTGAGATCAAACTGGGTGAGACGCGGCTCACGGGGCGCATCGATCGCATGGACCGCGCTCCCGATGGCAGAGTCATGGTGGTGGATTATAAAACCGGGAAGGCTCGCGATCAGGAGGACGCCGACGACAGCCTGCAGCTTTCCATTTATGCGATGGCCGCGCGCGAAAAGTGGGGATACGAGGTGGGTTCGCTGGTCTTTTACAATCTGGAAGAAAATGTTCCGGTGGCCACGGTTCGAAGTGACGCGGAGCTACGCGTGGCACGGGATCGAGTTGCCAAGGCTGCCGAGCATATCGCCGAGGGAGACTTCAAGCCGAAGGTCGACTTTCATTGTTCGTTCTGCTCGTTCCGCACGCTTTGCCCGGCGAAGGAGAAAAACTTTCCGAATCTCGGCAGGGCCGGGGCCGAAAGCTAGGATCAACTGGAGTTCGAAATTGTGCCGCCGCAAAAACTTAGGGGACGCTTGAGAGCGTCCCCTTTATTGCCTTTACTGAACTTCTTAATGCTTCTTTTTCTTTTTTGCCTTTTTCTTGGTTGCCATGGTTCCTATTCTCCCTTCCATTTTTCATGGAAAATGTGGCAGTGGTCTTCAACTGCAACTAGTTGATGTATAGAGTTAATAAAAAGTGAAGTCAAGAAAAAAATGATGATCGATCTGCGCGAGTCGCGACACCAAAGTCACGCAGATCGAATTTCTGAAGCGAAAGTCAACAAGAATTTTCTAACTTCGCGTCGGGTCGCGCTCGATTTTCATTCCGCGAGTGCATCACGACTCGAGTCGAGGTTGTGATCGGCGAGGGGAAGCGGGTTGCGTTAGTCCGGCAGCGACAGCATTTGCATTCACGCTGCGAGCGACGCATTGGCAAGCTGGTGCATCTATAATGATGAAGGCGAAATCTTCGCGGGAGCATGATTCATGGCCTCTTTTGACGATGTTGTTATTATTTCCGGCTGCCGTACCGCTGTGGGGAAATTTCAGGGCAGCCTCTCCGATTTCAGCGCGCCGCAACTGGGTGCCATCGCTGTCCGCGAGGCGGTGAAGCGCGCGGGCGTCGATCCCGCGAAGGTTGACGAGTGCATTATGGGCAACGTCGTCTCTGCCGGACTTGGGCAGAATCCCGCGCGGCAAGCGGCAATCTACGGCGGACTGTCTCCCGCGACAGGTGCCATGACAATCAACAAAGTTTGTGGCTCGGGATTGAAATCGGTTGCGCTGGCGGCGCAAGCGGTGCAGACGGGAAACAGTTCGATCGTGGTCGCGGGCGGCATGGAATCGATGACGAACGCTCCTTATTTGCTGCCGCAGGCGCGCAAGGGATATCGCCTGGGCAACGCGCAGATTGTCGACTCGATGGTGCACGACGGGCTATGGGATATTTACAACGACTACCACATGGGCATCACGGGCGAGAATGTGGCGGAGAAATACGGCATCACGCGCGAAGAGCAGGATGAGTTTGCGCTGCACTCGCATCGCAAGGCGCTGTCGGCGATCAAGGAATGCCGGTTCAAGTCGCAGGTTGTTCCGGTGGAGATTCCGGCGAAGAAGAAGGGTGCGGCTCCTACGATCTTCGATAAAGACGAGAGCCCGCGGGAAGATACGACCATCGAAGTGCTGCGGTCGTTGAAGCCGGCGTTTAAGAAAGATGGCACGGTCACGGCGGGGAATGCGCCTGGTGTGAACGACGGCGCTGCTGCGTTGGTGGTTACCAGCGCGAAGCGTGCTGCGGAACTTGGGGCGAAGGCGATGGTTCGGATTGTGGCGCAGGCGACCAGTGGTGTCGAGCCGAAGTGGGTGATGATGGCCCCCGTGGGCGCGGTGCGCACGATCTGGGAGAAGACGGGATGGAAAAATGAGGATGTCGATCTTTACGAACTGAACGAAGCGTTTGCGGTGCAGGCGCTGGGAGTGATGCGCGAGTTGGGGCTAGATCCCAACAAGGTTAATGTGAACGGGGGGGCTGTGGCGATCGGGCATCCCATCGGGGCAAGTGGCGCGCGGGTGCTGGTTACGCTGATTTATGAAATGATTCGGCGGGATGTGAAGCGGGGGATTGCTGCGCTGTGTTTGGGTGGAGGGAATGCCGTGGCAATGGCGGTGGAGCGGTAGGCAATTCGAACTAAGGAATAGATTCGGACGGGGGCGCGGCGCTTCGCTCCAGCTTGGACGGACGAAGGCCTACCCTACAGCTGAGATCGGCAGCGTTACCGTGAACACGGCTCCGCCTTCGGGGGAGTTGGCGGCTTCGACGCTGCCGTTGTGTTCTTTCATCACTGACTTGCAGATGCTTAGGCCGAGGCCTGTTCCGCGGCCGGGGCGCTTGGTGGTGTAGAAGGGATCGAAGATGCTGGCCAGGGTTTCTTTTGGGATGCCCGGGCCATCGTCGTGAAAGCTGACCCAGACCGAGTTGTCGCCTCTGCCGAGGCGGATGCGCAGCGTGCCTTTATCGCGAGTCTCGCGGATCGCCTGCTCGGCGTTTACGATCAGGTTCAGGAAAACCTGCATCAGCTGGTGGGGATCGCCCAAGGCGTAGGGGACTCCGGCTTCTTTGAGGAAATCGACGGTGATGTTGTTTTTGCGCAGCGAATAAGCGTGCAGGTTCAGGGTGCGCTCGACCACTTCCACGAGATTGATCCTGCTCTTGCCGGGGGCGGGTGGGCGCGAGAAGTAGGTGAGGTTCTGGACGATCTCGGCGGCGCGGCGGGCCTGCTGCTGCAGCATCGCCAGTTGCTTGCGGGAGGTTTCGTTGGTCTCAACATCCTGCAGCAACTCGCTGACGCCCATAATGGCGGTCAAAGGATTGTTCAGTTCGTGGGCGACACCGCCAATCATGGCACCCATCGCGGCCAGGCGCTCGCTCTGGACGACCTGCTGTTCCAGTTTCCGTTCGACAGTAATATCGCGCACGGAAATAATTACGCCGCTGGTCTTCGTCTCGGTCTCGGCCTTGGTCTCGGCCTCGACGAGGCGGCTGCCGGCCGCGCGCATGGTGCGCCAGCTTCCGTCGCGATGCCGGGCTCCGTACTCCGCGGACGCGAAGACTTGCCGGCCCGACACAATGTCGTGGTACAGAGCAGCCAGTTCGGGCGAATGGTCTTCCAGTTCCGAAATCTTTTTTCCCAGCATGTCTTGTGGCTCAACGCCCAGAAGGTCGCGAGCCCGGGAACTGACGAAGGTATAGCGTTCCTCGAGATCGACCACCAGAATCAGATCTGGAAAACTTTCCAGAAGGCGGCCGCGGAACTCTTCCTGCTGAGCCAGTTGCCGTTCCATCTTCCGCCGCTCGGTGATGTCGACGAGCGTTCCCTGGTAGCGGACGATGTTGCCGGAAGTGTCCCACACAGCGCGCGAAGAATCCAGGAACACGGCGGCGCTGCCATCCTTGCGGCGCAGTTTGACCTCGCGGGTACGTACGCCTCCACGATCGTCAATCGCGCGCCCCAACACAGGCTGTCCGGGATCGAAATTCAGGGCCGCCGGTTCCACTGCCAGAAGATCGCGCTTCTCCATGTATCCCAGCATGCTTACCAGGGCGGGATTGGCATCGAGCAAATGTCCTTCGGGGGTGCTGAAGTAGACGCCTTCCTGCAGGGTTTCGAATAATTCGGTGAAGCGCATTTCCTTCTCGCGCTGTTCGGTGACGTCGCGTCCCAGGATGCTCGCGCCCACGACCTCATCGCCTTTGATGATGCCGTTCAGCACGGATTCGAAATAGAGCGGCCTTGAACTATTTTTCAGCCGGACGCGCACCGTCCCGGCCCAGCGCTTCTTGTCCAGAAACTGCCCGAGGCCGCGTTCCACGTCTGGCTGGAGCGGCTCCTCCAGCAAGTCGTAGATCTTGCACCCCACCAGTTCGGAGTAAGGCAATCCGGTGATCTCGGTGATGCGCTTGTTGACGGTTCGCAGCGTGCCGTCGAGCGACACCGCGCAGGCCGGATCGTCCATTGCGTCGATGAGTTCCTTGAAGTTGCGCTGGGAGCGCATGATGACCTGGCTGAGCTGGTCGAGTTGTTCTTCTGAAGGCGCAGCTCCCACGTGTTCCTGCAATCCGTGCAGCAGGCCTTTGAGCTCGCTGACCTCGCGCCGGCGACCGTAGGCGTAGACCACGAAGAAGAGGGAAAGAAACAGGATCGCGATGGGAATGGCGCGCAGGTAAAACGGGATGTTCTCCATCCGTTCCCACAGCACTCCCGCGAGCGCGACCGACAACAGGATCATGAATCCCAGAGCCCATCGCCACAATTGCGATTCCTCCCGTTCCAGATTGCCGGGAGGGCGAGACGTGCGCGAGCTATTCAGAGGGTCTGGAGTCATGACGAAAACAATCGATCTTAATTCAAGGTCTTCCTAATTCTATACGCCTCGGCGAAACAATCGCTGGTTGGACATCTTGGTAAGAGAAAAAGTCTACTCGTCCGGTTCGGGCGCTGGCGTTGAGGATTCCGCAGGCTTTGTATGATCCGCGACGATTGCTTGCCAGTTGAGGAGGGCGTTCCAAAGCAGGCGGTGGTCGCCACGGTTCAGGTCGCGGTGCATCGGGTTGAAGTTGAAACTCACGACATGGCCTTTACCTACGGGCATATCGAGGATGGCGGGAC
>Ga0210400_10004383_pt1 | contig 12225 bp, 10 predicted proteins | sample IncBWH26MmetaG_FD_155456 | JGI IMG/M metagenome (GOLD analysis project Ga0210400, IMG submission 155456) | Forest soil microbial communities from Barre Woods Harvard Forest LTER site, Petersham, Massachusetts, United States - Inc-BW-H-26-M | ecosystem: Environmental > Terrestrial > Soil >...
CAGCTGCCGAAGAACGGACGGCCCCAGCGTGGTCCAGCAACAATTCCGCAGGCACCGTCAAGGAAACGGCGCCGATGCTTGAAGTTGAACCGGCTGAGAGCGGATTGCCGCCGCAGCCTGCGATCCAGGCGACCGGTGAAGTCAGCGACATCGATTTTGAAGCGCGCGTGGCCGCTGCCATGGCGGCTTACAGCCATGCGGCGGAAGCTGCTCCGGCGGCTGAGGGTTCTGAAAATTCCACGGCTGTTTCAGCGGGAGTTCCGGTGGAAGCCCCCGGTTATACAGCTCAGCCAGTCAAGATCGCACCTGCCACAGAAGACGTGCCATCGTTCGAATACAAACCTGCCTTGCGTGCCTCCGAATTAGTGCAGAATGCTCCTGCTTTCGATGGGGCATCCTCTGCGCCAGAAGTCACTGCCAGCCAGATTCCTGCTGACCAGTTTCTTGCGAGCCAGGTCCTTCCGAACCCAGTTCCATCTTCACCAGCGCAGGAAGCTGTACCTGAGCCCGCGGCCGTCCAAGACGTGGTGACTGCTGGCGTGGAAGCCGCAGCAATTGCAGCCGCCGCGGAAACCGGAGCTGACCACCATAACATTGCACAGGCGGTACATCGAGTAATGGAGCGCCTGAAGCCAGAGCTGGTGGAAGAAATCATGCGCGAACTAGCGCGAACTAAGAAATAAAGACCCAGGAAATAGACCCAGAATCCAGTGTTCCCGGATGGCGCAGCTTGCGCCGTTTCTTCTATTCGAGTTTACGCAGTTCCGGGCTTCAGACAGCAGCTCTGCCGTAATTCTGACCACAACTGCGCGTCTCTGGATGGAATCTAACTCCGTAACCCAGTATTTAAGCAGAATACGGGCGCGGTGAAGGAGGACAGATATGCGGGGCATTTTCAGGTCAGCGATCGCTTTGATTTTTGTTGCGGGTTTAGGAATTTCATCCCAGGCACAATCGAATCCGCCAGGTTCATATCAGCAAACCTGCCGGAACATTGATTTTCACGACAACGTCCTTGCGGCGAATTGCCAGGACTCCACGGGACGCTGGCAAAGCGCTCTGCTGCGCGATGTGCAGAGTTGCCGCAGCGACATCATCAATGACGATGGCTCTTTGCGCTGCAGCAGAAGCAGCGGAGTTGCGGCAGGGCTTCCAGGTGGCTCTTACACGCAATCCTGCCAGGACGTGCACGCACACGGTGACGATCTTGAAGCCCGCTGCCCCACCTCGAGCGGCGACTGGAAAGATACCAAGCTGGACGATTACAACAAGTGCCGCGGCGAAATCGTGAATGACAATGGCAAGCTACGTTGCATCACAGGCGTTTATGGCGGCCCTGCTGGCGGTTATCAGGGTGGCTATGCGTCACCTGCTGGCGGCTTTAACGGCCCTTACACGCAGAGCTGCAAAGACATCAAGAGCCATGGTGACGATCTGGAAGCGCGTTGCCAGACCAGAAATGGCGACTGGCATAAGACCAAGCTAGACGATTTTCAGAAATGTCGCGGACAGATCATCAATGAAGATGGCAACCTGAAGTGCGTGGCTGCCGGATATGGCGGAGTCGGACGCGGCGTCTACCAGGGCAACTGGCCAGCGGGATCTTACACGCAGTCTTGCGACGGAATTCGTATCGATGGTGACGACCTGAAGGCACACTGCCAGACCAGAGACGGCGGCTCGCGCGACGCCAAGCTGGACGACTTCCAGAAATGCAAGAGCGACATTATCAATGACGATGGCAAGCTGCATTGCGAACGGTAGAGACATAAACCTGAGCAAATAACGCAAAAAAACGATTCCAGATAAGGGGATGCCTATAGGCATCCCTTTTCTTTTCTTAACAGTTGTTCACGCTTTTATTCACGCTTTCTTTTTTCATGCCGCGTATTTCGACCGCCCGAAGTGTTTATGCAAGTGTTGCCCGCGCCAGCAACTTTGCGGTGGAATCTTGAGCACAACCGGGATTTCGCTGCCGTGGATCTAAATCAATATCAGGGCAGGTTCTGTGAGATGGAAAGGGCCTGAAGGGAGAAGCAATATGCGCCGAATAATGAATTTCGCGATGGGAACATTGATGTTTGTGTTAGTGGGGGCGAGCGCGGGACTAGCGCAGTCTGTTCCGCCGGGATCGTACCAGCAGACGTGCAGGGACATCGGAGTTCGCGGCGATGTCCTCACCGCCAGGTGCAAGGACACCGGCGGAAACTGGCAAAACGCGCAGATGCGCGATATCAGCTACTGCAATGGCGACATAACCAATGAGAACGGCGCTCTGCGCTGCGCCTCGAGTGCAGGCGGGTATCAAGGAAGCTACAACGGCGGGTATTACAACCAGGGAGGCATTCCGGGTGGGTCATATTCGCAAACTTGCCAGGACGTTCGTATCCAGGGCAATGACCTGGAAGCCCGATGCCAGACTACGAATGGCGACTGGCGCACCACACGGCTCAACAGTTTCGACAGATGCGGCGGTGATATCGCCAATGAGGACGGCCGTCTGCGCTGCGCTGGATCAGGATATGGCTACGGTGGCCGACGCGACGATGATGATTACGATCGCGGCTACGGCGGTGGCTATCAGGGCAACAATTCATACACGCAGACCTGCCGCGATGTCCGGCAACACGGCGATACCCTCGAGGCCGTATGCCAGTCACGGGATGGCGATTGGCACAGAACAACTCTCAACGACTACCGCGATTGCCGTGGACAGATTGTGAACGACGGCGGCAATCTGCGCTGCGCCAACAGCAGTTACGACAATGTTGGCGGCTGGCGGGGCGGCTATCGCGGAGGTCTTCCCGGAGGCTCGTATACGCAAACATGCCAGAATATTCGTGTAAGCGGCGACGAACTGATGGCCAGTTGCCAGAAACGCGATGGAGGCTGGCGGAATACCAAACTGGACGACTATCAGACCTGCCGGGCTGACATCACCAATGACAACGGTCGTCTGCGCTGCGGACGGTAGCCGTTTTAGAAGCTAGTCGTTTTAACAGGAACGCCTTCTCAACATGTCGCGCGACCACATGGCTCGTTCGGGCTTGTGGGTCGCGCGATTCTCATCGGGGCGCACGGACGCTTGATGCCGCGAGCGGCGTCCACAATTCAACAAGCGCGCCCGAGCTTCCGTTTGCTCACATCCGCATTGCGCCTGTAATATCGAAGATCAGCTGCTAACGGCGCACATGTCTCACGAACTCCCAAAAACTTATGATCCCAGCGCCATTGAAGTGCGCTGGGCGGAATACTGGGTCGCGGAGAAACTGTTCTCTGTGAAGACGCCGGAGCCCGGCTCGCCTGAAGCTGCGAAGCCCATTTTTACCCTCCTGCTGCCGCCGCCCAACGTCACAGGTCGCCTGCACATGGGACACATGCTCAACCAGACGGAGATGGATATCATCATCCGCTGGCGGCGCATGCGCGGCTTCACCACGCTGTGGCTCCCCGGAACCGACCACGCCGGAATCGCCACGCAGATGATGGTGGAGCGCCAACTCGCCAGTGAAGGCAAAAGCCGGCAGGGCTTGGGACGCGAAGCTTTCCTTGAGCGCGTTTGGGACTGGAAAAAGCATTATGGCGGCGCCATCCAGGCGCAGATGAAGCGGCTGGGGGCGTCGGTGGACTGGGACCGCGAATACTTCACCATGGACGAGAACCTCTCTCGCGCCGTGACTGAGGTTTTTGTCCGCCTGCATGAACAGGGACTGATCTACCGTGGCAAGTACATCGTGAACTGGTGTCCGCGCTGCATGACGGCCATCTCTGATCTGGAAGTCGTGCATGAAGACTTTGCCGGCAAGCTGTATCAGTTTCGCTATCCCCTGGCCGACGATCCCAAACAATTTGTGACCATCGCCACCACTCGACCGGAAACCATGCTGGGCGATACGGCCGTCGCGGTGAATCCAAAAGACGATCGGTATAGGCATCTTGTCGGCAAAAAGCTGCGCCTGCCGCTGATGGACCGCGAAATTCCCATCATCGCCGATGACTTTGCTGATCCGCAATTTGGCAGCGGCGCAGTAAAAGTTACGCCGGCGCACGATCCCAACGATTTCGCCATTGGTCTGCGCCACAATCTTGCGCAGATCAACGTAATGGACGACCAGGCGCGCATCAACGAGAACGGCGGGCCATATGCCGGTCTGGACCGCTATGAGGCGCGGGAAAAGATCCTGCGTGACATGGAAGGGCTTGGCCTGCTTGCCGGCATCAAGGACCACACGCTGGCCATCGGAAAATGCGACCGTTGCAAGACTATTGTCGAGCCGAGGCTTTCGACGCAATGGTTCATCAAGATTCAGCCGCTGGCCGATCGCGCAATAGAAGCAGTCGAAAAAGGCGAGATCAAATTCACGCCGGAAAATTACGCCAAGACTTATTTCGAGTGGATGCGGAACATTCATGATTGGTGCATCTCCCGGCAACTGTGGTGGGGACACCGGATTCCGGCGTGGCACTGCCAGGCATGCTCGCACATTACCGTTGCGCGCACGGCGCCCGCAGCCTGTGAAAAATGCGGCAACACCAAGCTCACACAAGACAATGATGTCCTTGACACATGGTTCTCTTCCGGTCTGCTGCCCTTCACCGTTTTTGGCTGGCCGGAAAAGACGCGCGACCTCGACGTTTTTTATCCCACCACGCTTCTGATTACCGGCTTTGACATCCTGTTTTTCTGGGTGGCGCGCATGATCATGCTGGGCTGCCACTTTATGGCTGGTCACCCACAGGGCAGCGTGCCCTTTCACAACGTTTACATTCACGCACTGGTGCGCGACGCCGATCGCCAGAAGATGTCGAAGACCAAGGGCAACGTGATCGATCCCATCGAGGTCACCGAGAAATACGGTACAGACGCCGTCCGTTTCACGCTCGCATCCATGGCGTCTCCCGGCACAGACATTGCTTTTTCTGAGAGCCGCACCGACGGCTACCGGGCGTTTGCCAACAAGATATGGAACGCCGCGCGTTTCATGTTCATGAATCTGGACCGCGTGGAAGGTGCCAGCCTGACAGCCGGCGCGAAGCCGGAACAGCTCAACAAGCTGGAGAACCGCTGGATTTACTCGCGATTCCATCGCGTGGCCGGGCAGGTAAACCAAAGCCTGGCTGACTATCGTTTTGATGAAGCCGCCAACACCATCTACAAGTTTTTCTGGGGTGAGTTCTGCGACTGGTATCTGGAAATCATCAAGCCCGCCCTTTCCGGCCCGCCGGAGGAGGCTCGCAACGCAGTAACTTTTCTGGGCGACCTGTTTGAAGGCTCGTTGCGCCTGCTTTCTCCCTTCATGCCGTTCATTACTGAAGAAGTCTGGCATGCGATGTATGACGGCAAACCACCGGCAAAATCGATTGCGCTTGTCGCCTATCCAGAACCCGAATCGCGCTGGCTCAACGATCAGGCGGAAGAGCAGATGATGGTGCTCCAGGACTTGATCGAAAAAGTCCGCAACATGCGGGCGGAAATGAAAGTGGAACCGAAGGTAAAGACTCCAATAAAAATCCACGCTGCCGCGGACGTGAGCAGGCTGGTAAATGAAAACCGCGGCATGGTCGAGCGGCTGGCCAGTGTCGATGGCATTGAATTTGTAGAATCGTCGCTGGCGCAGATGCCCGGCGCGCGCTCTACGCCCAGATTTGAAGTGGCATTGATCTACGAACAGAAAGTTGATATCGCTGCCGAGCGCGAGCGCCTGACCAAAGAGCTGACCAAACTGGAGAACGAGCTAGCCAATGCCGACCGTCAACTTGGCAACCAGCAGTTTCTTGCCAAAGCTCCGCCGCAGGTGGTCGAGGGCATCCGCAGGCGTCAGGGTGAATTGCATGCGCTGATCGAAAAGGGTAAGACCGGATTAACGAAGCTGGGTTAAGCTAAAGATCTACCCCAATCGGAGAATTTGTGAAAGCGCTGGGAAAAACGCTCGCGATTCTCACGTGTGTATGCCGCGAGGCCCATGCTCGCCGAGCGGCCTGATGCGGGGCTGGTTAAACTAGCCAGGACGATACTTTTAAAGCGGTTCGGAGCGAAGCGACAAAAAATATGGATTGGCACAGCCGAAGACTGAGTGCGATTTTGGAACACGCTTTGCTCGAAGACCGGGCAACCAGCGACGCCACATCGCGCGCCTGCATTGACGCACAGCAGCTTGCCACCGCCACCATACTGGCCAAGCAGGACTGCATCCTGGCCGGTGTAGGCGCGATCGCGCGCATTCTGGAAATCTACGAGCACCTAGATCGCAACGTGGTCGGCCACCCGGAAGTCGTCAGCCATGGCGAGATCTTTGACGGCGTCCGGCTGCACAAAGGCCAGGCCATCGCCGTGGTGCGGCACAATGCGCGAGCATTGCTCTCCTGCGAACGCGTTGTCCTGAACGTTCTGCAGCGGCTCAGCGGCATCGCGACTACTACCCGCAAGTACGTGGACGCAATCAATGGAACGAAGGCCCGGATCCTGGACACACGGAAAACGGCTCCGGGGCTGCGCGTGCTGGATAAGTATGCTGTTCGCTGCGGTGGCGGGCAAAATCACCGGCTGGATCTTTCCGACGGGGTCCTCATAAAAAACAACCATATTGCGCTGGCTGGGGGCGTGGCTGTGGCGTTGCAAAAAGCGCTGCGCAACCGGCGAGAGGAGCAACCCATCGAAATCGAAGTGCGTACGCTGGCTGAACTGGAAGAAGCCCTGGCCAACGGTGCGGAAAGCATCCTGCTGGACAACATGAAGGTGGAAGATGTTCGCGCGGCGGTGCAGCGCGTCGCCACCCATTCGCGGCGCGTTCCGATAGAAGCTTCCGGCGGCATTCGCCTGGAGAATGTTCGCGATTACGCCGAAACCGGCGTAGATTACATTTCTGTAGGAGCGCTCACCCACTCGCCGCAAGCTGTGGATTTGAGCATGCGGATCGTTCCCGCATAGGAGATGAGAAATGGGCTGGATTGCGGTTCTTTCAACCGGCACTGAGTTAGGCCGGAAGTTCAAAAACCGCGAAAGCAAGTCTTAAATTAGCCTTGGCGGACAAGCCAGATTCTCTAAAGATTCAACAAGATACGACTGGTGCGGGAGTTCGCGACCGAGATTCGGTATTATAAGCAAGCTTTCTAGCTCCAAAACCATGGCTCTAAAAAAAGGAGACCTTCCATTCTATGCGTAAAATCCTGGGATTGCTGTTGGCAATTGTCGGAGTCTGCGGTACTGCGCTGGCCGCCGATGAGTACAAGATTGACCCTAACCATTCATCCGTCAACTTCGCTGTGACGCACATGATGGTCAGCACTGTGAATGGCCGATTCAACACATTTGAGGGAAAGATTCTTTTTGATGACAAAGATGTCACCAAGTCTTCCGTGAGCGTGACCATCAAAACAACCAGCGTTAACACCGATAACACTTCACGCGACAATGACCTGCGCTCCGCCGGCTTTTTTGATGTTGAGAAATTCCCGGAGATTACTTTCCAAAGCAAGTCGGTTGAAAAGAAAGGCAATGATTATGTGGCCCACGGTACCCTGACCATCAAAGGCGTTGCCAAGGATGTAGATTTGCCATTTGAGTTAAAAGGTCCGGTCGCTGCCGGCAAGGGGAAGGCATTGGGCGCGCATGGCAGCCTCACCGTCAACCGCCAGGATTTTGGCGTGTCGAAAGGGGCGGGCATGGTCGGCAATGACGTAAAAATTGATCTCAACGTTGAAGCCCATCTGGCGCCCCCTGCGCCGGTTGCAGGGAAATAAATATTGTGACGAAGCCGGAGTATCTACTGCCGGAGTTGCTCGCGCCTTTAGTGCGCAACACCATCTTTTCCGGCAATATTCATCATTGCGTCCAGGCCGACTCCACCAACTCTATTGCGTTGCGCGGAGCGGCACTGGCCGGCCAGCACCCTGATGACACTCCGGAAGGCGCCGTTTTTCTTGCTGAAGAGCAGACCGCCGGCCGCGGACGCAGCGACCATTCCTGGCATTCCGAGCGAGGTACCGGCATTTATTGTTCATTTCTATTGCGGCCTCCGATGACACCGTCAGAAGCTCTGTGGCTTTCCCTGATCGCCGGCGTTGCTGTCCAGGACGCCGTTAGAGAAACGAGCGGTTTGGCGGCCGACATCCGCTGGCCCAATGACCTTCTGATCAATGACAGGAAGTTTGCCGGAATCCTCACGGAGATGAGTTCTGAGGGAAGTAAAGTGCATCATGCCGTGATCGGTATTGGCGTGAATGTCAACCAGAAGGCTTTCCCGCAGGATCTGAATGGATCAGCCACTTCAATGTCCCTTGAAGGGGGCAAAGAATTTTCTCGACGGGACGTGGCAGCGGCTCTGATCCGCGCCCTGGATCGCGAGTACCGCGCCTTGCTTCGCGCCATGAGCAGTCCTATTCGTACCCCGGCGTTGCGTTTTGAGCCCATCATGCGGCGCGTCGAATCTCGCTCGTCTTACGCCCAGGGCAAAACAGTCCACGTAGATGAAGACGGTGGCTACAACGGTGTGACCGACGGCCTTGATCCACGAGGTTTCCTGCGCGTACGTACTGACAAGGGTCTGCGCATCGTCATTTCCGGAAGCGTCCGGCCCGGGGGGAATGATGCTCCTGGTACTTGATGTCGGCAACACCAATACAGTGCTGGGTGTCTATCAGAACGGCGCTCCCGGCTTTGCCGGTAAAAGCTCTGAACCACGGCTGATGGCCCACTGGCGGGTCGCCACCGTCATGACTCACACTGTAGACGAATACGGCGTTCTCTTCCGCAACCTGTTTGCTATCGGCAAGGTTGAAGCTGATGAGGTGCGTGGAATCATCATCTCTTCCGTGGTTCCACCCCTGGATTCCACTCTCCGCGAAGTTTGCGAGCGCTACTTCCGTCTAAAACCCTTGTTCGTGGAACCGGGGATTAAGACCGGCATGCCGGTGCTATACGATAATCCGCAGGAAGTGGGCGCCGACCGCATCGTGAATGGCGTGGCAGCGTTTGAAAAGTTTGGCGGTCCCTGCGTTGTGGTGGATCTTGGCACCGCAACCACCTTTGACGCTATTTCTCGCAAGGGAGAGTATCTGGGCGGGGTCATCTCGCCCGGTATCGGCATTTCCGCGCGTGCACTCTATGAGCACACGGCGCGCCTCCCGTTGGTCGACATACGCAAGCCCGCCAAGGTGATTGGCACCAACACCGTCGGCAGTATTCAGGCGGGATTATTCTTCGGCTATCTGGGATTGGTGGATGGCATCCTGGAGCGCCTTATTAATGAGTTGGGATCGGATACAAAGGTTGTTGCAACCGGCGGCCTGGCCAGCCTGATTGGCGATCATTCAAAGTACATCAAGAACGTGGACGATCTTCTCACCCTCGACGGACTCCGCATTATCTGGGAGCGCAACAACGCGGCGCAAAAACAAAAGCCCGCCTCCTGACGGCCCGCTGTGGACAACTACTTTAATTACTACACCGAAATTGAAGAACACTTCTGTAGAAGGCGGGGAACGCTGCTGACAGTCTCGACGCTTGACTGGGCGTTGATGACCACGTGGAAAGATGCCGGGATTCCACTGGAAGCGGTTCTGCGCGGAATCGATGAGGCATTCGATAAGTATGAGCGACGGCCCTCGAAGACCCAGAAGATCAATGGTCTAGCCTATTGCGCGCAGGCGGTGCTCACTGCGGCTGAAGAAATGAAAGAGGCAGCGATCGGCGCCCAGCAGGAAAAAGCTTCCTCCGATCCCGGGTTGCAACAGGAAGAGATAGCCCGATATTTCCTGGGCAATGCGCAAAAACTTCGGCAGGTTCAGTCAGCGACGGCCGTGCAGTTGGTTGCGGAAGAGTGTGCTGTTACACTTACGGACTTAGCCTCAACTCTGGCTACCGCAACGAATCTACGATTGGAGGACCTGGAGCGGCGGCTCACTGTGATGGAAGAAAAACTCCTGGCCGCCCTGACCATGACCACTCCAGAAAACGAGCTGTTTACTCTGCGTACTGAAGCTGATCGGGAAATTGCGCCCTATCGCAGCAAGATGCCAGGTGTGCAGATCGAACAACTGCAAAAACAATTTATCCACAAACGTCTGTTTGAAAAGGCGAAAATTCCGCGGCTCAGCCTCTTTTACCTGTGAACCTGACAATTGAAAAGCTCGTCTACGGTGGTGATGGTCTGGCCCGCCTTCCTGAAGGGAAAACGGTTTTCACGCCATTTGTGCTTCCCGGCGAAGAGGTAAGCGCGACGATCGTCCAGGAAAAAAGCAGCTTCGCGCGCGCCACCGTCGACCAGGTGCTGAAGCCGTCGCCTTACCGGATCGCCCCGCCCTGCCCATATTTTGGCACATGTGGCGGCTGCCATTATCAGCACGCGGGTTACACAGCCCAGCTGGAAAACAAACGCGCCATCCTGAAAGAGACGCTGCTGCGTAATGGCAAGCTCGATTGGAAAGGCGAGATCATAACGCATTCCGGCGAGCCCTGGGGTTATCGCAATCGCTCGAGATTGAAACTACGCACCGTCCCGGATTTCGCTATCGGCTACTACAAAATGGGTACGAATGAACTCTTGCCGGTGAAGCAATGCCCGATCAGTTCACCGGCGATCAATCGTGCTTTGACTCATGTGTGGGAAATGGGTGAAGGCGGCAAAGTGCCCGCCGGCATTAATGAAATCGAATTTTTTGCCGATCACGCCGACGCCAAGATGGTGCTGGAAGTTTATCTCGCGCCGGACGCGCCTGAGATGCGCGATTTCGCTACCGCCCTGCAGGCCAAGGCGCCGGAGATTAAAGGAATTGCGTTTTTTGCGGAGTCCGCCAGTTCCGAGACCGGAAATGAGCTGCCAAAATATACCGTCGGCGACACGGCACTGGCCTATCAGGTGGGAGAGAAGTCTTTTCGCGTGAGCGCGGGATCTTTCTTCCAGGTCAACCGTTACCTGGTAAAAGAGCTGGTCCAGACTGTGGTGGGTGATTTCCACGGGAAGATCGCGCTGGATTTGTACGCTGGCGTAGGGCTGTTTGCCGGCCATCTGTCAAAACGCTTCGACCAGGTCTTTGCCGTCGAATCGGCCCCTGCGTCTGCCGCCGATCTTCAGGCCAACGCGGTCAAGAATGTAGTTCCCGTGTTGAGTCCGGCGGAAGGCTTCCTGCCGCGATGCCTCAACATGCAGCCTGAGTTGGTGGTGGTGGATCCCCCGCGCGCCGGGCTGGGCGCAAAGACAACACAATTGCTGGCGGCTCTTCGAGTAAAAAGAATCGTCTACGTCTCCTGCGATCCGGCAACGCTTGCGCGCGATACTCGCCTGTTCCTGGAAACCGGCTATCACGTAGAAGAAGTTCACATGGTCGATCTCTTTCCTCAGACCTTCCACATTGAAAGCGTCGTGCGCCTGGCTCGTGGATAGGAATACCTCTTTTTTGTTCCAGAGTATTTTGTGCCAACCAGGTCCTGAGTTATATTCTTTGCGCAAACTTTAGCGCTCGTCCATGAAAGCCCAACCTCGCGCCCCTCTTGCTCTAGCTGCCACCGCGGTCGCATGCGGAATCTGGCTGGCCGTGCACTGGCAGGTATCTCCTGCGCTCTGGGGATGGGCAGCAGTATCATTGGCGCTTTGCGCCATTACTGCCGTGGCGATCAGGAGTTTGCGTCCGGCCCAGGTTTCAGCCTTGCTCGCGCTGGTGTGCGCTGGAGCTTTTGCCCGTGTTGCCACGCCGTCTCCGCACCTCTATGCACCGCCGTCTGAGTTTTTCCGAGAAGATCCCGAGGCGATCAGGGAAGAAAAGGTTGAAATCGTGGCGCATGTCGCCAATGATGGCGCGCTACTTGCTATCGACGAGTCACGAGAACGCTTCGACATGGAAACCGAGTCCATTGAACTTGATGGCACAAAGTTTCTTCAACCTGTTGGGATACGGGCTACGGTTTATTCCTCCAAAGCCGTTCCAGATGGTGTTGAGCCGGCCCCGAGCCGGGCCTATGGAGAGCGCATCCACCTGCTCGCAAAGCTGCGGCTGCCGCACAATTTTGGCAATCCGGGGGCCTTCGACTACGAAGGCTATCTTCGAAGTCATGGCATCAGCGCGCTCGCATCCGTGAAATCAGAAGACATTAAAGTCCTGCCGGGCACATCAGGCAACCGGCTGGGCTTTTGGCGCAGTCGGATCCGCAACAGCATCCTGCAACATATTCGCGAGAGTGGCCTCTGGAACCCCGAAGACGCTGCCCTGTTTGCCGCCATGATCATGGGC
>Ga0210400_10004384_pt1 | contig 12225 bp, 6 predicted proteins | sample IncBWH26MmetaG_FD_155456 | JGI IMG/M metagenome (GOLD analysis project Ga0210400, IMG submission 155456) | Forest soil microbial communities from Barre Woods Harvard Forest LTER site, Petersham, Massachusetts, United States - Inc-BW-H-26-M | ecosystem: Environmental > Terrestrial > Soil >...
CTGTATTCCAACAGCAACAGACAACGTTTATTTTGACGCAAACTCTTTCAGTGCAAACGGACAAAGTGTTACTATAGATGTAGTGGCCAATTGCGACAGTATGAATTGGGCAGGTATTGCACATACGACAATTATGACAGGGGCATCTAACCTGCATATTAATGGCTCTCTTGTACTTTCGGTAAATTCTTCCGTTGTAAACTTTACGGGGAATTTGTACTTCGATTCAAATAATGCAAGTAATATCATTACATCAGCAGGAAAATCCTTCGGTACAAATATTTATTTTGCAGGCAGTGGTGATTGGACCATGCAGGATGCTTTTTCTACATCCGGATACATTTATCTTAACAACGGAACATTAAGTACCAATAACAAAAATCTTTCCTGTGGTTATTTCACTTCAACCGGAAATAATGTTCGTTCGCTTATTTTGGGTTCTTCCACAGTTACAGTTAGCGGTAACGGAACCGGTTGGAATGTTACCGGAAGCAATTTTTCTCTCGCTGCAGGAACATCTCTTATAAAATTTACAACTACAGGTTCATATACATACCTCACTGCAGGAACGAACGATATTTACTATGATGTATTATGGGTTAATCCAGGTACCGGAGCATACATTAACGGCGGAAATTCCTCTTATCATAATGTAACAAGCAACGGCGGCGGATCATTAAGTCCGGGTAATGGCTCGTTTTTTAACGACATAACTTTTATTGGTGGAGCAGCCGGCACCATATCACCCGGAAATGGTTCTACAATGCACAATGTAATTTTTAATGGCCCGGGATCAATAGGAGCGGGAACAGGTTCTTCTTTCAATGATATAACATTTAACGGTACAGCGTCTATTTCTACAACCGGAAACTCTTTTAAACATGTTGTGTTTAACAGTAATGCCACGGTATCAAACACAAACGGTTCATTTGTAAAAGCCGATTTCAGGAGTGATGCGGGTATAACAAGCAGTAATTCATTCGACAGTCTTATTTTTGCGCCTGCACACGTTTATGTTTTAACTTATAACACTACTCAAACAATTAATTATTATTTGAAAGCCGACGGTAACTGCTCTCAGTTAGTAACGCTTCAGTCAAACAGCGCAGGTAACCAGGCTATCATCAATAAATCTTCGGGAACCGTTGCAATAAGTTACGTTAGCTTATCTGATATTAAAGCAACAGGCGGGGCAACATTCACAGCAACCAATTGTTCTAATTTAAGTAACAACACAGGTTTTACAATTACAACACCAACAACTCAAAATTTATATTGGGTAGGAGGTAACGGTAACTGGAGTAGCACAGCGCATTGGGCAAACAGTAGTGGCGGCGCACCTGGTGCCTGTATTCCTACAAAATATGATAATGTGTTTTTTGATGCAAACTCGTTTACAGCGAACGGGCAAAGTGTTACGGTTGATATAGTGGCTTATTGCGATAGCATGAACTGGACAGGAATTAACTTCACAAATATTTTAACGGGCACATCCGATTTGCATGTGTTTGGTTGTTTAAGGCTTTCTTCTTTACTCAATCCTTCTAATTTTAACGGCGATCTTTATATGGAGTCAATTAACTCCGGTAATAAAATTGTTTCGGCGGGTAAATTATTCGGTACAAATATTCGTTTTGCAGGTTCCGGCGATTGGACTTTTCAGGACCCTTTCGGAACAACCGGAAGTATTTATTTGACTAACGGAACGCTGGCCAGCAACAGCAATAATTTTTCTTGTTTTTCTTTCAACTCTACAGGTAATCTTGCACGTTCATTAATATTAGGCACGTCAACTGTTACAATCGGAGGTAATGGAACCGGGTGGAATGTTACCGGAAGTAATTTTGCTTTAGATGCGGGTACATCACTTATTAAATTTACCACAACAGGTTCGTATTCATATCTGACAGCGGGAGTAAATGATATCTACTATGACGCTATTTGGACAAACCCCGGTACGGGTGCATACATAAACGGCGGCCCGGCAACTTTTCGTAATGTAATATCAAATGGAGGAGGCACAATCAGTCCCGGAACAGGTTCTTTATTAAATGATATAACTTTTTTGGGTGGTAATGCCGGTACAGTTTCTCCGGGAGGAAGTTCTACCGTACATAATGTAATTTTTGGTGGTAACGGAACTATAGGTGCCGGTTCTTCAAGTGCATTTAATAACGTAACATTTGCGGGAACGGCTTCTATTTCTACCTCTGTAACAACTTTCAGTAATGTAATTTTTAACAATACAGCTACTGTCTCTAATCCTACAGGTTCATTTAAAAAAGCAGATTTTAAAAGCGATGCCAGTTTTACAAGCAGTAACACATACGATAGTTTATTTTTTGCATCGGCACACACATATGTATTTACCTATAACACCACGCAAAATATAAATACTTGTTTTAAAGCTAACGGTGCCTGCGGTCAGCTTATAACATTTCAGTCAAGCCAGGCCGGTAGCCAGGCATCTATAAGCAAGACTTCAGGTGCGGTTAATATAGGTTATATAAGCATGAAAGATATGAATGCTACCGGCGGAGCAACTTTTACTGTTAATAATGCTACCAACCTTGGTGACAATACCGGTTGGACAATAAACACCGCAACGGGACAAAATTTATATTGGGTGGGAGGTATAGGTAACTGGAGCAATCCTTTACATTGGTCAACAACAAGCGGCGGCACACCCGGCACTTGCATTCCTACTATATATGATAATGTGTTTTTTGACGCGAACTCATTTACGGCAAGCGGGCAAAGTGTAACAATTGATATAGTTGCTTATTGTGACAGCATGGACTGGAGCGGGATTACACATTCTGATATTATGACGGGCACTTCTGACCTTCATATTTTCGGTTCGCTTAAACTTTCTTCAAATACATCCGTTGTTAATTATACCGGTAATTTATTTTTTGCTTCCAACGGCTCGGGTAACAGAATTACTTCAGCAGGAAGAATTTTCGGAACAACTGTTTATTTTACAGGTAACGGCGACTGGACATTGCAGGATGCTTTTGCAACAACATCTGCTCTTTATTTGAATCAGGGAACATTAATTTCAAAAAGTAATAATATTTCCTGCAATTTATTTTCTTCTGCCGGAAACAATGTCCGCTCAATTATTTTAGGTTCATCAACAGTTACCATCAGCACTAACGGAACCGGGTGGAATGTTACCGGAAGTAATTTTGCTTTGGATGCCGGAACATCACTTATTAAATTTACAACAACGGGCTCTTATGTTTATTTAACAGCGGGAACAAATGACGTTTACTACGATGTGTTGTGGGTAAATCCCGGCACAGGAGGTTATATAAACGGAGGAACATCTACCTATCATAACGTAACTGTTAACGGCGGCGGAGCAATCAGCCCTGCGGCAGGTTCATTTTTTAACGATATAAGTTTTATAGGAGGATATTCCGCAACCGTATCACCCGGAACAGGATCATCTGTTCATAATATTTTCTTCAGCGGAAACGGGACTATATCTCCGGGTACGGCGAGTTCTTTTAATAATGTAACCTTCAGCGCGGCCGCCACAATCAGCACTTCAGCTACAAGTTTTAAAGATGTGGTTTTTTATGGCGCTGCGGGAGTTACCAATGCGGCGGGTACTTTTAAGAATGCGAATTTTTTAAATGACGCGAACTTAAATACTTCTATGACGTTTGACAGTTTGCTTTTTGCTTCGGGGCATACTTATAATATTGTAAATAATACAATACAATCAATCAATTATTATTTTAAGGCAGACGGAACCTGCACGCAGGCAATAACGATTCATTCTAACACACCGGGCAGCCAGGCTACTTTCAGTAAAACTACGGGCACTGTTACGGTAAGTTATGTGAATATGAAAGATATCGCAGCATCCGGCGGCGCAACATTTAATGCCGGTAGCAGTGTAAACGTAAGTAATAACACCGGGTGGAATTTTCCCAATGCAACCTTAGTGGCTTCATACACGCATACACAGAACGCTTTGGCTGTTACATTTAACAACACTTCACAATACGCAACTTCTTACAACTGGAATTTTGGCGACGGAAATAATTCTACTCTCCAAAACCCTGTACATACCTATGCTACCCCGGGGAATTACAATGTGTGCATGGTAGCTTCCAATGCCTGCGGAACAAAAGATTCCATGTGCCACACTTTAACGGTTTGTAGTCCGCTGGCCACTGGGTTTACTTATACCGTAACGGGGCAAACAGTAAGCTTCACCAATATTTCGCAAAACGCCAGTTCTTATTTATGGAGTTTTGGCGATGGCAATACAACAAATGTGCAAAGCCCATTTCATACGTATTTCTTCGGGGGCGGATATTATGTAAGCCTGATTGCAACAAGTGCTTGCGGTGCCAAAGATACAATCCGCCAGTTTATCAGTGTAAATTGTATACATCCTGTTGCGGGCTTTGCCGCCAACGCGAATGGCCTATTGGTAAGTTTTGTAAATTCAAGTACCAACGCGGCAAGTGTTTTATGGAATTACGGCGACGGATCAACATCTACCGCATTTAACGCTTCACATACTTATTACAATACCGGAACTTATAACATTTGTTTAATTGTAAAAAATGGTTGTGGTAGCGATACACTGTGCCAGAATATTACAGTTAACTGTGTACCGCCTGTTGCAGCATATACTTATTTAACGAACGGTATGACGGTTAATTTTACCAATACTTCTTCCAACGCACCCGCATCATTATGGAATTTCGGCGACGGACAATCCGCTACTACAAATAATGCATCGCATGTTTATAATAATGCGGGAACATACAATGTAAAATTAAAAGTAAATAACGGCTGCGGGGTTGACTCGGTAACACAGGTAGTTACTATTGTTTGCGTGCAACCTGTTGCAAGTTACGTAACCAATCAGCAAGGCCTTGCTGTTGATTTTGTTTCTACTTCATCCAACGCGCCGAATGTAATATGGAATTTTGGCGACGGAACAGGCATAAGTATTCTTCCCGTAGTGAGCCATACATATATGGCCACGGGTGTGTATAATGTTTGTTTAACGGCAAGCAACGGTTGTGGTTCAAATACATTTTGTATGACGGTTTCTGTTTGCACGCCGCCTACCGCAAACTTTACATATACAGACTCTGTGCTTACTTTAAATCTTACAAGCACCAGTTTAAACGGAACAAATTATTTATGGAACTTCGGCGATTCAAGTGTAACAAACCTCGTTAATCCCAAACACGTTTATGCCAAATCAGGTGTGCACACTGTTTGCCTTAATGTATCCAATATGTGCGGGTTCAGCTCCATTTGTAAATCCGTTACAAATTATTGCTCGTATTATATGAACCGGCAAATATGCATGCTTTCGGCCGACAGCCTTTCTAAAAACAATATTATTTATTGGGACAAAACAAACATCACGGGTATTGATAGTTTTATAATTTACCGCGAGGTTACATCGGGTATTTATAAACGTATTGGTGCGGTATCCAAAGATTCGCTCAGCATGTTTAAAGACACATCCCGTAGTGTGGGCCCTGCTAACGGAAACCCTAACGTAGGTACTTATCGTTACAAATTACAGGCTGTTGACAGTTGCGGAAATTACGGACCGAAAAGCCCGTATCACAACACGGTATTTTTTGTGGATAATCATACAGGCACATTTATCTGGAATAAATATCTAATAGAAGGACAAACCGGCTCGCCCATCACTCAGTACAATTTGCTACGGGATAATCTTAACAATGGTATGTGGCAGGTTGTCGGTTCAGTTGCCGGAACGCAAACAACATTAAATGATCCCAACTACAATGCCTATCAAAGTATTGCCAATTGGCGGGTGGAAGCATTAGGATTCAATTGTAATCCAACACAGCGGCAAATTAATGGCACACAAGGCGCGGTTGTAAAATCAAAATCAAATATTGTAAACAACAGGCAAATCGGCATTTCTAATGTTGTGGATAAAAATGCTTCGATTGTAATTTATCCTAATCCTGCCGAAAATAATATTGTATTAGAGTCTACCGTTGAACTCGGAACAATAAGTGTTTACAATTCATTAGGGGAAATTGTAGTACAAACTCAAACTAAACAAAACAGTTTGCAACTGGACATTTCTAAATTACCTTCCGGTGTTTATACCGTGTTGGCGCAAGGAAGATATACACGATTAGTTAAAGAATAGATTTTAACAATAAAACAAGGACAAAACACAACTTTGTTTGTTTTTTTAATATAAATTAGCATAATAAACCAATATAAAAAATACCCCATGAAGAAAAAACTACTTTTAATTTCAACACTTTCCTTCTTAGCTTTTAATGCAGATGCGCAACAGTGTTTGAGTTCGGGTTTTTGTACCAACATTCCGAACCAACATCAATATCCCGCAAGCACATTTTCTACTACCTCCTCAACATGGACAACAGTCAGCGCTTTCATGAACGCGGATAACTTTACACTCTTTAATGTTACTTCGGGTGATACTTATGAGTGGACTTATTGCGAAGCATACGGTGGAGTATCAACGGGTTGGGATGCGCAATTAACTTTAACGAATTACGGAACAGGCGCAAATCTTTGTTTTAGCGATAACAATTGCGGCACAAACGGGAACGCTCCTTATATAAGTTGGACAGCAACTTTTACCGGCGTAGTTCAGTTATTAACGAGCCAGTATAATTGTTTAAACAATAGTGGTTCACCATATAATACTTTAGTCTGGAGAGATGCCAGTGGAACGGCAAGCACTCAAATACTGGGTATTGATGTTTCGCACTATCAAACTATCACATCCTGGTCTCAGGTAAAAACAGACCCTAAAGTATTTGCATGGGCTAAATCAACGGAAGGTACAACTTATACTGACCCCAGTTATGCAACAAATATGACCAATGGCACAGCGGCCGGAGTAGTAATGGGTGAATATCATTTTGCCCGGCCTATTACCAATAGTGCAACCGCTGAAGCAAATTACTTTCTGAGTGTGGCAAGTACAAATATTAAAGTATGTAACCTGCCTCCCGTACTTGATCTGGAAGATCCCCCTAGCGGAGGAACTCTTACAGGTACTTTCAGCAGTTCTGCTTTAACAACATGGGTTCAGCAATGGATGACAACCGTTCAAACTGCAACAGGAATTGCCCCGATTTTATATACCAGCGGATCTATCGCATCTTATCTTAATAGTTCATTAAATACGTACAAACTTTGGATTGCAGACCCTGACGGCAGTTCAACGGCTCAACCTACTAATATCGGTGTATGGACCACTTGGGCTTTCAAACAATATTCCTGGACGGGCACTGTTTCAGGAATCAGTGGCACGGGTAATGTAGATTTAGATGTTTTTAACGGGAATATGGCCGCGTTCAATGCTTTAATCGGATGTACTACCGGTATTTCAGAAAAAACTGCAAGAACAGATTTTATTTTATTTCCTAATCCCGCCAATGATAAAATAAATATTGAAAATGCTTCGTTAGATAACCGGGGCGAGATGATTTCGATATATAATATGCAGGGACAATTGGTTTTGCAGAAAACTATGCAAGAACAGAAAACGGAAATTATTATTTCGGGTTTTACCCCCGGGATTTATATTGTGACTGTGAAAACAGAAAAGGGTATTGAAGTGAAAAAATTCGTAAAGGAATAATATGAAAATAAAATTGCTGATTAGTCTTTCTGTATTATTTGTAACTCAAAATTTTATTTTTTCGCAAACAACCCCCGGTAAAAAAAAACCGGAAGAGAAAGTTGCGACAAAACCTCCGGCATACGACAGCACAAAAACTGTTGAAGAGCAATTTAAGCCGGAAAACCAATACCAGTTTATTGGCTTGCAATTATTTCTTCCGCAGGTTATTAATCCGCAATCCGGGCCAATTATCTTTTCAAAAAAGGGCTCTGGCCTGGAAAAAGGAAACAGAAATTATACTGTTGTTGATATTCTGACCGGCGATGTGATTAAAGAATTAAAACAAAAAAACCTTGTCAACCTGTGTGGTAGCAGATATAAGGATTTAAATTCTTTGCTGTGGAAAGAAATGATTATTCATGCGGTTTTTGTTCTCAGGGATAATAATAAGGAGGATACTCTGAATAACGTCCCGCTTTACTGGATAGTGAGCGAGAGCAAGCAGGCCCCGTATAGTTCCAGTTACTTTAATTCTTTTATTTCAGCTCCGTACTTTGCAAAGCAAAATAAATTGTATGAGAATCAAACCGTAATTAAGCTCGACGACAAAAGTAAATGGGTGTGTAAGAAGGTAACTTTCAGAAGAAGTAAAGACTCTGAATGGCAGGACAGCGCATATAAAATATCCTGTGTGCTGGAAAATGAAAAAGGAAAGGAAATCCGGTTAAGCCCGCCTTCCGAAAAAGAAAGAAGTTTTATTACGGAAAAAGAATACAATTGGTTAGACCATGCCAACAGAAATGAAAAGGAACAAATGATAAAGGAGGAAAACGAGAGGAGAGAGAAACATAAAGCGGAATGTATAAGTAAATTCGGGCAGCAGAATGGTTTGTTAATTGCACAGGAAAAAATAAAAACCGGCATGACAACCGGAATGTGTGAATATGCCTGGGGCAAGCCCTGGGAGTTTTCTAAAACAGGAACGACTGAAGTTTGGTTTTATAACTGGAAATACAGCCTGCATTTTGATAAGGGCACGCTGGTTAAAATAAAACATTAATTGCCTTGTTAAAAAAGCGTATTACATGAAAAAGATTTTTATTCTCATATCCGCAGTAATACTATATTTTACAACTTCATGTATAAGCGTAAAAAAGCAAACGGCAGAAAAATCATCTGAAGGAGATTTTATAGTGAATGTTAAGGGCAGTTATGACCTGAAGTTTACAGTAATTACAATTGACAGCTGCGAATATTTGTTAGGAGGCGCTAAGCCCGCCGCGGTTACCATAATGACCCATAAAGGAAATTGTAAGTATTGTTTGGCCCGGCAGAAAAAATAAAATCCGAAATCCTATTCTGAATTACTTTCCTGTTTTTATTTAAGCAAATTGTATTTGTTCTTTTTTTGGAGAAAGATATGCTTTAAAAGAAAGTAAATTTAGCAGGCTCTTTCTAAAGGTCTAAGAGGAAACATATAAGGGCGGGTAAAAACAGGAGAAGAGTAATCCAAAAAACAAGCATATGAATTTGCCTCACCTCCGTGATTTTCAGTTTTTTTATAATGGATTTGCCGGGCATAATTGTTTTTTATATAAACAGGTTACTCTGCTTAATTAAGTATTTTTTTATAACTGTATTCTCCTGAACCTGAAAGGGCAGAAATAATTAAAACCTGGTTTTCATAATTTGAAACAGTAATATATATCTTTTCATTTTTAGCGCCTTTTACTTTTATGTCGTCTGTAACTTTTTGCCCGAATAAATTTGTGATGGAAATAAGCACATCACTGTTTACGATATTAGTAAGTTTTATATAATAGCCCGTTTCGTCCCTGCTGATGAAAATATTATTGTTCTGCCCTTCTGTTTGTGTGATCCCGGTGGTTTGGTTGGTAATCATAATTTCCTTAAAGTAAATTGATGAATCGGCACACGCGCTGCCTTTTGCAGTCAATGTTACGGTATATGTTCCGGGTGCTGTGTAATAATGTGCAGGGTTTGTATTATTTGTTCCCATGCCATCTCCAAAATCCCACCAATAGGCATTTGTATTTATACCGGTATTTGTAAAGGTAACCGGGGAGTTAATTGTATTTGTATCGGCCGCAGTAATAAATGAGGCAACGGGCGATTGTGTTCCCTGCAGGTAAAAAGTAACCGTTCCGTTTGAGCAGGTTCCGTTTGATGTAATATCGACACTGTAAGCTCCTTTGTTCATTCCGAATAAGGTATCACCGGTGGTTTTTTGCAAAGATGTTTTAATGATTGTGTTTAATGAATCTTTCCAATAATAATTCCATGAACCCGTTCCTGAAGGCACGTTTGCGCTTATAAAACCATCGCCTGATGAAGAACAGGTAGGATTCAAAAAATTACCACTTGCCGGAAAGATACTGATGCCGATATTTAAAACAAAGCGGGTTACGTTTTCTGTATCTGAAATGGTGCAGGTGTAATTTCCTGAGCGCAGATCATGAGTTGTATTTGTAAAATTATCGTGTAAAAAAATACATGCGCCTGAGGGCAGATTTTGAATATCACTTCCGTAAATTTGATAAACCCCGCTTACTCCCGTTACTATTTTTACGGGAACACTGATATTTTGTACAAGCAGGGGTAAGCATTTTATTTGATAGCTTATGCTGTCAAACCGGGTTACAATATTTAAATAGCCGGGGTTAACACCTAAAGAAGGCGCGTCATTTAACGGGTTGTAAGTAAATGAACCGCTGGCATCAAAATAAATGTCTGTTTCATTTTGCATCGAATTACCTGCGGCATGAATTCTTAATAGTGTGGGCACAGAAGCGATTAACGTGTTTGCCCACAACAGTGTAAAAAACGTACACAACGAAGTGATTTTTTTAAGTGTTTTCATATTTATTATTTTAGTGAGGGTTTCCATCCGTTTTAATTTTTTAAATAATTATTGTGCGGGTCAAAGAGTACAGAATAAGTTAAGCTGAAGCCTATACAACGTATAGCGGTCAGAACCAGGAAATCTGTCGCTGCATTCTTCCATTTTTTTCGCATGGTTTTTTTTTCAGAACAGGTTTTATTCATATAATACACAAGGGTAAATGCGTCTATTGATCGTTTAGTGGTGCGTAACATGTGGTAAGCGTCTGTGGTGCAGGCAAAAATGGTGGTGCTGCCTGTAAACTTTGGCCCGAGCTCGCAATTACCGTTTTTGTATTTGTTCTTCCAGCTCAATGAAGGGTCCCAAAACTGATTATTGATTTTTGAAAAACGGTTCTTAAACCCGTTATCGTAATGATAATTTATACTTTCAATGGTTCCGTCCAGCATCCCGGATATAAGCATGGATGAGCCGGTTACTAAATAATCTTTCCAATTTCTTTGTCCGAATACGGTATTGTTCAGTAGAAAAAACAAAGCCAAAACTGAAATTTTGATTTTGAATGATGGAGTACTAAAAGTAGTTTTCATGTTTTCAGTTATTTTACAAAATCATAAGAAATGCCTGTTTTTAAGATTAAGCCTATATTGCTGGCGTTGTAATATAATTGTAGGTGGTTTGGAAAACCAAATGAAGTATAGCCGCCAACACCCATGCTGTTTATCCATTTAAATTTTTTGAGAAATTGGATTTTAAGGCCTACACCTGCATAAAGCTCTGCCGATTTAAATTTGATCTCACATACATTGTTTTCACGTGCTGCCGGATCGACACAGTTTTCTTCCCAAAGTGTACGTTTACCCAGAAGGGCGTTGTTATTATAGCCCGCGGTTATAAAAGTGTAAAGCTCAATGTTTGGGTTAAAGCCTTCCCCATAGGCTACATCCCGCCCTGTTAAAGAATAAGTAAAATTAAATTGAAAGCCGGATAAATTGGCTCTGCGTTTTTGAATAACAGGGCCTGCGTAAAACGACCTTCTTCCGTTTTTAAGATATAGGAAGGGGTTGTAGATGCTTCCGTAACCGTTTGCACAGATTTGCGACATTACTCCGATCCCTATATTTAAATTTTTCGGTGTACTTTGTTTCTGGGCGACTGCGATATTATTAAAAGCAAGGAATAGAAGGGCAGTTGCAAATGATTTGCCAATTAAGGTGGAAATGATTTTAGTAGTTCTTGTTTTCATGGTATTTTTTTATTTGGTAAATTATTTCTTGTTATTTATCTGTTACAAAGGTTGGTCAATTTTGTTTTTTTTGAAATAGTTGAGACTGTGAAAGCCTTGTAGTACTAACAACTACACATAATCAAAGTGCCGGTTTTTACACTTTTTCATTGGCAACGGACTTATATTCTGAAGCCCAATACGCATATATCATCTACCTGAGCCAACCCTTTTTTCCATTCGTTGATTTCCTGTTCCAGGTAAGCCCTTTGTTCCTGCATTTCTAAATGTTGTATAGACAACAGAGTTTCTTTGAATCTTTGAGTTGAATACTTTTTCCCTTTATCTCCGCCGAATTGATCGCCGAATCCGTCTGAAAACATATACAGGGTATCGTTTTTCTGAAGTTTAAAAATGAAGCTTTTAAACTCACTTTCTTTACCGGAATGCCCTCCGATAGACAGGTTGTCTCCTTTTATTTCGGTAAAAACACCATTTCTGACA